>Ga0207646_10003354_pt1 | contig 18163 bp, 15 predicted proteins | sample KBSK5502metaG_FD_184343 | JGI IMG/M metagenome (GOLD analysis project Ga0207646, IMG submission 184343) | Corn, switchgrass and miscanthus rhizosphere microbial communities from Kellogg Biological Station, Michigan, USA - KBS K5-50-2 metaG... | ecosystem: Host-associated > Plants > Roots >...
CCAGCGCACGCTCCTCGATCCGTGCAAGCAACAGGTGGCGTGGAAGCTCGAGCCCGAAGACGATCGTCGGCCTACGCATCTCGTTGCTCCACAGCCGCGCGGCGGACGGCCGGAGCGACGACCCGAGCTCCCAGAGCTCGAGCGCGCGGACGACACGGCGCCGGTCGTTCGCGTGGACCTGGGCCGCGGCAGCCGGGTCGCGTGCGGCAAGCGAGGCGTGGGCCCGCGCCGCCCCCAGCCGGTCGTACAGTCGCTCCCATCGCGCCCGCCGGTGGCGTGTCGGCGCCGGCGGCAGCGCGAGGTCGACCAGCGCGGCGCGAAGGTACAGCCCGGTCCCACCGGCGACGACCGGAATCGTCCGCTCGGCCAGCAGCTCGTCGATCGCGCCATGGGCGAGCTCGGCGAACTCGGCTACCGACCCTTCGTGCGCCAGGGGCCAGATCCCCACGAGCCGCGTCGGCCGGTCGGGCTGCGCCGTCAGGATCGGCAGGCCGCGATAGGCCTGCATCGAGTCAGCCGAGACGACCTCGCCGCCGGCCCGATCCGCGAATGCCTCGGCGACTGTCGTCTTCCCGCTCGCCGTCGGGCCGAAGATCGCAATGACGATGTCTTCGGGTCCCAGGGCGCCGACTCGGCGGCGCCGCCTGAACGGCGGGCGGGCTTCGCCTGCAGGCCCGGCTTCCCCACATTCTAGGAACCCACCCACGCGACCCAGCTACGACGCTGGAACCGTCCGTCCCGGCTTCCAGCCGATCTCGGCGTCCTGCGGGAAGAGCGCATCGCGCGGCAGCGGCGCGTCCTCCTCGGGATGCGCGGCTCGGTGCTCCCGGAACCACCCGACGGCGCGTTGGATCCCGTCCTCGAGCGGAACCCCCGGCTCGTAGCCGAGCAGCTCGCGTGCCTTCGCCAGGTCGGCGACATAGTGCGTCACCTCACCGAGCAGGGACGGTGCGAGCGTGATCTTGGGCTCGACGGCCAGCTGGGAGGCGATGAGCTCGGCGGCCCGTGTCAGCGTGTTCCCCTGGCCGTACGCGAGGTTGATCGTCTCGTTGACGACGTGCCCTTCGGCGAGCGCCTCGACGCCGCGCACGATTCCGTCGATGCAGTCGTCGACGTACGTGAAGTCGAGCGTCTTCTCCGGCCCGAAGACGGTGATCGGCTCCTCCCGCTGCAGCGTGTGGATGAACAGCGGGATCACGCGCACCATGCGGGCCAGGTCGTTGTCGTAGCGCCCGTACACGTTCGAGAACCGGAAGACGAGGTAGTTCAGCCCGTAGCACCGCGCGTATGAATAGATCAGAGCCTCGCCGGCGATCTTCGACGCGGAATACGTGGACTCCGTATACGCGAAGTCGGCGCTCGTCTCCTTCGCCTCCTCCTCGGCGAAGCGGTGCACGTCGCCGTAGACCTCACGGCTCGAAGAGAACACGATCGGCAGTCCCTGTTGGCGGCAGAATTCGAGGACGTTGAAGGTCATGATCGCGTTCTCGAGCGCGCGGTGCGGCTGGCGGACGAGCTGGTGGACCTTCGCGTGCGCCGCCAGGTGCACGGCCACATCGACCTCGGGGTACTCCACGCCGCCGATGCCGCCCGGAAACGAGGGGTAGTGGCCGGAGAGATCCTGCAGGAGGTAGCGGAACTCGTCCGTCCACGTGTTCAGACGCTTGTCGACGCCGAACACCTCGTGGCCGTCATGGCCGAGCCGCAGCGCGAGGTTCGTGCCGATCTGCCCGGACGAGCCGGTGACGAGGATCCTCATGCGGCGACGGAAACGGCCTGCGCGCCGTGCAACGTCGTCGAGGTGGCCCCGTCGATCCGCACCCCCACGAGCTCCCCGGGCTGAGCCGACCCGGTGAAGTTGACCGTCGTATTCCGACGAGTGCGGCCGCGCAGCAGCCGCGGTTCCGTGCGGCTCGGCCCCTCGACGAGCACCTCCTCGACGCCCCCGATGCGCTCTTCGTTGCGTTCGCGCGCCACCCGCTGGACGACGTCGACCAGCCGCTCGATCCGCTCCCGCTTCACGTCGTCGGGGACCTGCTCCGGCATCGCTGCGGCTTCCGTGCCGGCGCGCGGCGAGTAGACGAACGTGAAGGCACCGTCGTAGCGCACCTCCTCCACGGCTGCGACCGTCTCGCGGAAGTCGTCTTCCGTCTCCCCTGGAAAGCCGACGATCAGGTCGGTCGTGAGCGCAAGGTCCGGGATCGCAGCGCGCAGCTCGCCCACGAGCTGTAGGTAGCGCTCGCGTTTGTACGTCCGGCGCATCGCCTTCAGGATGCGTGACGAGCCGGACTGCAACGGCAGGTGCGCGTGCTCGCAGACCGCGTCGCAGTCCGCCATCGCGGCGATCACCGGTACACGGAAGTCCTTCGGGTGCGGGCTCGTGAAGCGGATTCGCTGGATGCCCTCGACGGCATCGCAGGCTCGGAGCAGCTCACCGAACTCGGTCCGGATCTCCGGGAGCAGGTCGCGGCCCCACGAGTTGACGTTCTGGCCGAGCAGCGTGACCTCCCGGACGCCCTCGGCGGCCAGCCGGGTCACCTCGGCGACGATCTCCCCCGGCCGCCGCGACACCTCACGGCCGCGCACCGCGGGGACGATGCAGTACGCGCACTTCGAGTTGCAACCCATCGAGATCTGCACCCACGCCTGGAACGCGCGCTCCCGGTGCATCGGCAGCTCGCCCGCGAAGCTCCGCTCGTCGAGCCCGAAGCGCCCGCGCGCGACGCCGAATCCGCCCGCGCCGAGCCACTCGCCGAGGTGCGGAATCGAGCCGGGGCCGAAGGCGACGTCGACCTCCGGATACCGCTCGAACAGCCGCTTGCGCTGCGCCTCCGCGTAGCAGCCGCCGACCGCGATCACGGTCTCTGGGTTCTCCCGCTTCCGCGCGATTGCCTGACCGAGGTAGGCCGCGAACTTCGTGTCCGGCTTCTCCCGGATCGTGCAGGTGTTGAAAACGAGGACGTCCGCGTCCTCCTGGGCCCGCGCCTCTCCGAGCCCGAGCTCCTCGAGCATGCCCTTGATCCGCTCGGAATCGTGGGCGTTCATCTGGCAGCCGAACGTGGTCACGTGGTACCGGCGCATCGCCCTAGGTTAGCCGGGCCGGGCCCGTGGCTAGGCCGTCGAGCTCGTCGAGGCTCGGTGCGGCGCGGATCGCCGGGCTCAGCGTTCCCCACAGTGCGAGGACGAGGCCAAACGTTGCGAAGAGAGCCACCGTCGCTCGAGCCGACGTGATGTCGAGCAGGAAACCGGCGACGAACGGGCCGAGCGGGGCGATCGCCAATGAGATCGTGCTCCGGACGGCCTCCACGCGGCCGACCAGGCGGTCGGGAGTCATCGCGACGCGGTAGCCCTCGACGACGGAGTCCGTGATCGGCGCCGCGAGGCCGAACGGCACGATGACCGCGGTCAGCGCGAAGACGGTCGGCCGCGCCACGAAGACCCAGCACCCGAGCCAGGTCCACAGCTCGAGGAGGAGGATCGCGCGAATCGAAAGCGTCCGGCGAACGAGTGGCGAGGCGAGCGAGCCCACGAGGGCCCGCCGCACCGAGCACGGCCAGGAGAACGCCGATCTCCCCGCCCGACAGGCTCTGGCGCCGACCGACGACGACGACCACGAGCAGCACACCGGGCATCAGGAAGTTGCCGAGGCCGTAGAGGAACGCCGTCGTACGGAGGAACGGCTGCGCCCAGAGATAGTGAAACCCTTCGCGGATCTGGGCGCGCAGGCGCGACCGGTCCGGTTCGCGCGCCTCTTGGAACGGCGTCCTCATTGCGAGGAGCGACCCGAACGAGAAAGTGTACGAGGCAGCGTCGACGAGGAATGGGACGGAGCGGCCGAGCCCGAAGAGCGCTCCGCCCGCGGTGGTCCGCCGAGCCCCATCGCCGCGGCACGGACCCGCTGCACGCCGACGGCATCGGGCAGCTGGCGCGCGGGGACGACCGCACGGACTGCACCCGTCTGCGCCGTGGCGAAGAACGTGCTGCCCGTCCCCTCGACGAAGCCGACGAGCACGATCTCCCACAACGTGACGCGGCCGACGAGGATCGCAGCCGCGAGCGTCGCCATCGCGAGTGCGCGCGCGGAGTCCGCTGCGAGCATCAGCCGCTTCCGGTTCCAACGATCGGCTGCCACGCCCGCGAGCAGGCCGAAGAGGGCATACGGAAGCAATCGTGCGAAGCTGACGATGCCGGCCTTCGCCGGCGAATGCGTCACGGCGAGGACCAGCAGCGGATAGGCGATCGCGGTCGATTGCGATCCCGCCGTCGACAGCAACTGCCCGATCTGGAGGAGCGTGAAGTCCCGATTGCGTCGCAGGGGAACCGTCGTCATCGCCCTCAAGACGCCTCGATTACCGTTGCGGCGATGGCCGCGACGTAGAGGAGGCGAAGCCGGTCTACGGCGCGGCCGAACTGACGCGGGCGGGGACGCTTGAGCGCCCCCGCCCGCGCAGCGCGAACCTCGCGCTGACCGAGAGTCAGAGAGCGTGCGGGCTCCGCCCGCGCGCATTTCCCCGCGAAGCGGGCGACCCTCGCCAGGGCAAGAGCGTCAGCTCTAGCCCTGCTCAAGCAGCGTGGTTCATGTGACCGGTGGCGTTCTTGGCGACGTCCACGGCACGGCTCTCCCGGATCACCGTCACTTTCACCTGGCCGGGGTACTCGAGCTGGTCCTCGATCTCCCGTGCGATCTCGTGGGAGAGGAGAACAGCGCCGTCGTCGTCCACGTCGCCGGGCCGGACGATGACGCGGATCTCGCGGCCGGCCTGCAGCGCATAGACCTTCTCGACTCCCGGCTTCTGCGCCGCCAGCTCCTCCAAGGCCTCGAGGCGCTTGATGTAGTGCTCGAGGCTCTCGCCTCGCGCTCCCGGACGTGACGCCGAGATCGCGTCGGCTGCGATCAGCAGCACAGCTTCCACCGTCTGGGGCTCCACCTCGTAGTGGTGCGCCTCGATCGCGTGCACCACGTGCTGCGACTCGCCGTACCGCCGCGCGAGCTGCGCGGAGATCGACGCGTGCGATCCGTCGACCTCGTGCGTCATCGCCTTGCCGAGGTCGTGCAGCAGCGCAGCGCGCTTCGTCAGCTTCACTGACGCGCCGACCTCCGATGCCATGATCCCGGCGAGGTGCACGACCTCGAGCGTGTGCTTGAGCACGTTCTGGCCGTAGCTCGTGCGGTAGCGGAGCCGGCCGAGGATCTTCACGAGCTCTTCGTGGAACTCGCCGCAGTTCGCCTCGAACACGGCCTGCTCGCCGGCGTGGATCATGTGCTCGTCGATCTCCGCCTTCGACGCGTAGTACGTGTCCTCGATGCGCGCAGGATGGATGCGCCCGTCCTCGATCAGCTTCGAGAGGGTCAGCTTCGCGATCTCGCGACGGATGCCGTCAAAGGACGAGAGCACGACGGCGTTGGGTGTGTCGTCGATGATGAAATCGACGCCGGTCAGGTGCTCGAGCGTCCGGATGTTGCGTCCCTCACGGCCGATGATCCGTCCCTTCATGTCGTCGGACGGAAGCTCGATCACCGAGACCGTGGTCTCGGCGGCGTGACTGGCCGCGACCCGTTGCAGTGCGTCGGCGACGAGGTTGCGGGCGCGCCGCTTGGCCTCGATGCGCGCCTCCTCCTCTTGCTGGCGCACTTGCCGTGCAAGCTCATGCCGGACGAGATCTTCGGAGCGGTCGAGCAGGTGTTGCTTCGCCTCGTTCACCGTCATGCCGGAGATCCGCTCGAGCTCCGTGAGCTGCTCTTCGCGCGCTTGCTTGTGCTCCTCCTGCAGCTCCTTGAGATGCGTCTCGCGGTCGGCCAGGCCTTGCTCGCGTCGGACGAGCTCGGTCAGCTTGCGGTCGATCTCTTCTTCCTTGGCGAGGACATGCTCCTCCACCTTCACGATCCGCGACCGATGCTCGGAGACCTCCGCGTCGATGTCTGCCCGCAGGCGGACTGCCTCCTCGCGCGCGTCGATCTCGGCCTCGCGACGCAGCGCTTCGGCCTCGCGCTTCGCATCGTCGAGGATCTGGCGCCGGAGGTGGCGCGCCTGGCCCAGCCGCGACTTCTCGGTGAGCCCGGCGGCGAGCATCGCCATCAGCCCTCCGACGATCAGTCCGATCAGAACTCCGATGGCGACGAGCACTTCGCTCTCCTGGCTCGGTTGTGTGCGGACTACCGTGACCGCACCCGGCGCGAACCGGCGAACGGATCTCCCGAATCGGTGGAGCGAGCCGACACCTCGGCTCGAGCGAAGCAGTGGCTAAGCCGCCGCCGGCAGGGCCCCTTCGGTGTCTGACTGGTCGGAGAAGGACATCGGTTTCAAGCGAGCTGTCGGGATTCGGAAAAAGCCGTTGTGCAGGAAAAACGTCGGATGAGGCACTGCCCATCCTACCGCTGCTCAGGGGTCGTTTGCAAAATTGACGCAAAAGGCGCCGACGCGCCGCCGACTTGGCAGCGCCGCAGAGAGGCCGTGCAGGCTTCGCCCGTGCGCCTGCCGCTCCTAGCTCTCGTACGAGGCCGTGTCCCCCTCGCCCGGCCGGAGTGCTGCTTCAACTGCGTCGTCCTCGAAGCCCTTTCCGGTCAGGAATCGGGCCGTGCGCGGCCCCGAGCCGCGATGCCGGACGATCGCGCGGGCCCGTCCAGCCTCCGGCTCGAGCTCGCCGATCGCCTGCCCCACCAGCTCGGCCGAAACGCCCTGCCGCTCGAGGTCCGCGGCGATCGCCGCGTTGCCATAGCCCCGCTCGGCGAGTACGGCCGCCCGGCGACGCACGAAGCGGTCGTCGTCGAGAAGCCCCGCGCTGGTCAGAGCGGCGAGGGCTTCCGCTCGCGCAGCCGGCGCGACCGCGGCCCGCTCGAGCTGCGCCGCGAGGCCTCGGGCCGACACGTCGTGCGCGCGGAGCGATCGCCCCGCCACGGCAAGGGCCTCGGCGCGGCGGAGCTCGCGCCGCAGCGTGCGGGCGGTAGCACGGTCGAGCTCGCGGCCGACCCCGACGCCGGCGCGAAGGACGGGCTCCGCCGGCAGCGTACGCCAGGGCACGCCGTCCAGCTCGACGGCGACCCGGCCGCCTGGACGCGCCCGCACGGCGGTTACTGTCCTTCTTGGCTGCGCCAAGGAGGACTAGCTGCTGTTCTTCGAGGCGGCGGCCACTTCCTCCACAGCCTGAGCATTCGGCTCCGCCGAAAGCGCAGGGAGCAGCCGGGCCGATGCGATCTGGTCCGGGCCGAGCTCGGTCTGGATCTTCGCGAGCATCGCCTCGCAGACATCCGGATGCTCGCGCAGGAACGCGGTTGCGTTCTGGCGTCCCTGGCCGAGCCGCTCGTCGTCGAACGAGAAGTACGACCCGGACTTCTGGATGATCTTCCGCTCGAGCGCGGCGTCGAGCACCGTACCCTCCCAGGAGATCCCCGAGCCGTAGATGATGTCGAACTCCGCCTGCTTGAACGGCGGTGCGCACTTGTTCTTCACGACCTTGACACGCACGCGGTTGCCGATCGCCTCGACGCCCTCCTTCAGCGTCTCGATACGGCGGATGTCGAGCCGCACAGACGAGTAGAACTTGAGCGCGCGGCCGCCGGGCGTCGTCTCGGGGTTGCCGAACATGACGCCGATCTTCTCGCGCAGCTGGTTCGTGAACAGGCAGATCGTGTCGGTCCGGTTGAGCGTGCCCGCGAGCTTGCGGAGTGCCTGCGACATGAGCCGCGCCTGGAGGCCGACGTGCGAATCGCCCATCTCGCCCTCGATCTCCGCCTTCGGCGTCAGGGCCGCGACCGAGTCGACCGCGACGATGTCGAGCGCGCCGGAGCGGATCAGCAGCTCGGCGATCTCGAGCGCCTGCTCACCGGTGTCGGGCTGGGACACGAGCAGGTCGTCGATGTTCACGCCGATCCGCTTCGCATAGGCCGGGTCCATCGCGTGCTCGGCATCGATGAACGCAGCGATGCCGCCGCGCCGCTGTGCCTCTGCGATCACGTGGTAGACGAGTGTTGTCTTCCCCGACGACTCCGGGCCGAAGATCTCGACGATGCGCCCGCGCGGGAGCCCGCCGATGCCGAGGGCGAGGTCGAGTCCGAGCGAGCCGGTCGAGACCGTGCCGATCGACACCGCCGCGCGGTCGTTCATCTTCATGACGGCGCCCTTGCCGAACTGCCGCTCGATCTGGCCGAGGGCGACGTCCAGAGCTTGCTCGCGATCCACCTGGTTCAACCTCCTAGGGCAAACGATTCGACGACGTCGTACTGCGCCCCGGAAGACGACAGCCGGGAAAGATAAACAGCCGCGTCGGACGGAGCGAACGGTCCGAGGATTGGGAGCGGCGGGTCGAGCCGAGGCCGTCGGCGAAAGCGGACGACGGTGACGTGCGGCAGCCACGGCCGTGCCTCACGCCGGTACACGCCCAGCCGCTCGAGCCGCGTGTGGAGATCCTCGGCGACGGCTGTCGCCGCCCCGCCCTCGTCCGAGAGGGCGAGCATCCCGACGCTTCGGGTCTCGCGGTAGCGGAGGGGCTGAAGCTCCATCGGAGCCGCGCCGGCAGCAGCCTCACGAGTCGCAGCGGTGATCGCGTCCAGTTCGTTCACGGGCCGATGGCCCAGGAACGCCAGTGTGATGTGGAGGTTCGTCCGGCTGACGATCCGCTCCGCGAGGTGCTTGTGGCCCCACGCCTCGAGCGTATCGAGCACTGGCGAGGGAAGCCGGAGAGCGCAGAAGAGACGGACGCGTTCACGTCCGGCCACGCTAGCGGGACGATTCACACCGGTTTGTCGCGACTTTCGGTCAAGAGACGCCGGACCAGATGAAGCGCCGTCACCGTCGCTCGGCGGCGAATGCTGTCGCGGTCGCCGGGGAACTGGAACTCGACGCCCAGGCCACCGGCGGGCCATTCCGCATGCAGGTAGACGAGCCCGACCGGCTTCTCGTCCGTGCCGCCTCCCGGCCCGGCGATCCCGGTCACGGCGACCGCGACGTCCGCTCCGAGCCGGCGGCGTGCGCCGGCGGCCATCGCCGCGGCGGCCTCGGCCGACACCGCACCGTGCTGTGCGAGCACCGCGCGCGGAACGCCGAGCTCCCGCTCCTTCACGTCGTCCGAGTACGCGACGACCGACCCGATGAACACGTCGCTCGCGCCCGGCACTGCCGTCAGCCGCTCCGCCACCATGCCGCCCGTGGACGACTCGGCGGTCCCGAGCGTCAGGCTGCGCTCCCGGCACGCCTCGAGGACGAGCTCCGCGACCGACGCGTCCCGCTGCGCGAACAGGTACCTCGCGAGGGGCTCGACCAGCTTCCGGGTCAGCTCGTCAGCGCGAGCCTCTGCTCCCCGCTCGACCAGCAGGTCGAGGTGAATCTCGAAGTCGCGGGCACACACGGTCGCCTCGACCCCGTCCCCGTCTCCTCCGGCAGCCTCGAGCGCCTTCGCGACCGCCGATTCGCTCGTGCCGAAGAAGCGGAGGAACCGGCGCTGCGGCGGCTCCGCGCGTGCCAGCAGCGCCCGCAGCGGCTCCGTTTCGAGGGCGAGCGGCCACAGGCGCTGCAACTCGGCGGGAGGTCCAGGAAGCACGACGACGACCCCCTGCGCGGTCTGGAGCACCAGGCCCGGGGCCGTGCCGGCGAGCCCGAGGTTGACCGCGCCGTCGGGCACGGTCGCCTGCTTGCGCACCCCGTGCTCGAAGTCGGCGTACGGCCGGCCTGTGCGCGCGGCGAAGCGGCGTGACACCGTGCCGATCTCCCGATGGAGATCCTCGTCGAGCCGCAGCCCCACACCTGCTGCGCGCGCAACGACCTCCACCGTCCGGTCGTCGTGGGTCGGTCCCAGGCCGCCCGACACGACGCACAGGTCGGCGCGCAGTGCGCCCCGGAGCGTGTCCTCGAGCTCGCCCTCCCGGTCGCCGACGATCTCGATTCGCGCCGGTTCGAACCCGAGCCGCAGCACCTCTCGGGCCAGGAACGGCCCGTTCCGGTCCGTGCGGTCGCCGCGGACAAGCTCGCTCCCGGTGATGACCAAGAAGGCCCTGGGACGACTCCCGGCGTTCATTGCCGCGCCGTGTGACTAGGGCGCGTAGCGCTGGGACGACTCCCGGCGTTCATTGCCGCTCCATGTGACTAGGGCGCGTAGCGCTGGGACGGCTCCCGGCGTTCATTGCCGCGCCGTGTGACTAGGGCGCGTAGCGCTGGGACGGCTCCCGGCGTTCATTGCCGCTCCATGTGACTAGGGCGCGTAGCGCTGTGGACGGTTCGCGGCGCTCATTCGCCCGATCGAGTCCCCCGGCCGCCGGGGCCCCGCAGGGACCGCGTCAACCGCCGAACGGCTGCAGCCCGCGCGATGTCACCGTGACGAGATTCGTGCCGGCAGGGAAGTCGACACGCTTGCCGTTGAGCAAGAGCACGAGCGCGCCCGGATCGCGGACCTCGAGTCGCAGCCAGCGTCCGGTGAAGACGCGCGTCCGGCCGAGGTCGAGCCAGTTCTGGTACAGCAGAGTCCCGCGCGGGGGATCACGCTGTACTCGAATCCACGAGCTCCCCGTCGCTGCACGCACGACGAGACGCACCGGAATCCTCTTCGAGTGCTGCTTCGGAGCGGCGAGCGTGTCCGACTGTTGTGTGGTCTGGAGCCCGTAGACTTTCGAGTTACCCGAGCCGCCCCGCGTCCACGCGACGATCACGAGCGCGGTGACGAGCGAGATCCCCACGATTGTCAGCAGGACAACGCGGCTCTGCACGCGCGGCGTTCGTGCTCGGGACGGCGAGCGTCGCAGGCGGACGGGCGCCTCGTCCTCGCCGACGACGTAGCGGGAGTTGAACTCGTCCACGTAGAGCTCCCCGTCGAGGCCCAGGTACTCAGCGTACGAGCGCAGGAAGCCCTTGACGTACGTCTGGGCGGGCAGGAGGTCGAACTGCTCGTCCTCGAGCGCCCGCAGATACTTCCCGCGGATCTTGGTCGCCTGCTCCACCTCGGGGAAGTCGAGGCCTTGGCGGAGGCGCGCCTCGCGCAGGCTGGATCCGATCTCGAACATAGCGGCGAGCCGCAGTCTAGAGCGTCGGCCGCGGCAGAGGAAGGTCGCGCGTCAGTGGTGTCGCTGGTAGTAGCGGATCGCCTCGTAGAAGCCGACCGACAACGCGGCGGTCAAGGCGAGCGAGAGCGCGAGGACGCCAAGGACGAGGCCAATGCTCGCGGCGCGGGGAGCGCGACCGTCGAGCCGGAGCCAGGCGAGATTCCGCCTCGCGCGTCCTCCCATCCCGACCGCGAGCAGTCCGAGGACGAACGCGACGGGCACGCCGTAGGCGGCGTCCAGCAGCGCGACGCGGTGTGACTGCCGTGCCACGACCACGGCGGCGGGCATCGTCAGGACGCCGGCCAGGCCGAGGGCGACGGCGGCCCACGCCCTTCGCCTACTGCTTGCGATAGGGCCGGCCACTCGCCGCGGGCGGGATCGACCGGCCGATCACGCCGGCGACGGCGATCAGGGTCAGCACGTAAGGAAGCGCCTGGAAGAGGACGGCCGCATTCCCCCACGGCTGCCCGAGTCGGAACGACAGAGCGGTGGAGAAGCCGAACAGGAGCGCGGCCGCGAATGCGCCGAACGGCCGCCAGTTCCCGAAGATGAGGGCCGCCAGCCCGATGAACCCGCGCCCCGCGGTCATGTTCTCGTTGAACGAGCCGACGAACCCGATCGACAGATACGCGCCGCCCAGCGCGGCGAGCATCCCCGACACGATCACGGCGGCATAGCGGATCCCGTAGACGGAGATGCCGACGGTGTCGGCGGCCCGCGGGTGCTCGCCGACGGAGCGGATCCGCAAGCCGATCGGCGTCCTGAACATGACGATGTACGACAGGACCAGCACGGCGAACGTGAACCAGATCATCAGGTTCAGGTGGCCGAAGATCCTTCCGATCGCGCCGGCGTGACTGGCGCCTGGAATGTTCACGTCCGGCACCTGCGAGATCGACCCCGGCGTCCCGTTCTCGCCGTAGACCTGGATGAAGAAGTAGCCGGTGACACCGAGGGCCAGGAAGTTGATCGCCGTGCCGCTCACGATCTGGTCGGCTCGCAGGTGGATCGAGACGAACGCGTGAATCAGGGCCATCAGGCCGCCTGCGACGACGGCACAGAGGATGCCGAACGCCCAGTTACCGAGCTTGTCGGCGCCGAGCACCGCGAAGAATGCGCCGGTCAACATCATCCCCTCGAGGCCGATGTTCACGACGCCGCTGCGCTCGGAGAACATGCCACCGAGCGCCGCGAACGTCAGCGGGGTTGCGAAGACGAACATCGCAGTGAAGAGTGGCGTCCACGACACGACGTAGTCCAGGTGGCCGGAGCTCGCGTTCGTCGCGAGCACGCCGAGCGCGATCCCAAGGACGCCGGCTGCCGCGGAGAACCAGCCGAGACGCCGGCCACCGCGTGTCACGGCCCAGATCCCCGCTGCGATCGCCGGGACCCCCGCAAGCGCGGGCAACCATGGCGCGCGCGGCACATGGTGCGTGATCGGCGGCAACGCGACCAGGAACGCGAGACAGCCGAGGACGATCCCGGCCACCGCGACCTCGCGGACGCCGACCACGGGCCGGCGCTCGACTGTCTCTGCAGACACGGCCATCAGCCGGTCTCCGTGGGTTGCGGGCTCGCGCCGCCGGGCCGTAACGGTCTGAAGATCTTCTTTCGCGCCTGCCAGACGTAGAGGATCAGGACGTCGGCGCCGATGAAGAGCAGCACCAGCGCCTGGATCATCCAGGTCAGGTTGCCGGCCAGCTCGGGCCTCAGGACCGACTGGTCGATGCTCCGCGTCGACGTCCCGTAGAGGAGCGACGCGAAGAGGATCGCCGAGAGCCCGACGCCAAGCGCCTTGTTCCGCCCGAGGAGCGCGACCGCGATCCCGATGAACCCGATGTTCGACGTCTGCACGTCGAGAACGCCGAAGCGGTACTGATAGCCGAGCATGTCCATCACGCCGGCCAGCCCCGCGAACATGCCGGCCACCGCCATCGCGACGACGTAGTTCCGCGAGACGCTGATGCCGCCGTAGCGTGCCGCTTCCGGGTTGAACCCGACGGCACGGACCTCGTAGCCGAGCGTGGTGCGGTTCAGGGTGAACCAGAAGGCGACGAGCGCCGCAAGCGCGACGAAGAACCCGATGTGCAACGCCTGGAGCGCCGGATTGCCCCAGAACGGCCAGAGCTTCGCCGAGCTGACGACGTCGTTCGAGACAGGCAGCGACTTGTTCGTCGAGTTCTGGAGCGGACCGCCCTGACCGAACAGGTAGCTCCCGATCCAGTACGCGATCCAGTTGAGCATGATCGTCGTGATCACCTCGTGCGCGCCGGTCGTCGCCTTCAGAAACCCGGCGATCGCCGCCCACAGCGCACCCGCGAGCGACGCGACGACGACCGCGAACAGCACGTGTGGCACGTGCCCCATGTGCGGGAAGCTCGTTCCGATCCACAGCCCCGTGATCACGCCGATCAGGTACTGGCCCTGGCCACCGATGTTGAAGAGGCCACAGCGGAACGCGAACGCGACGGCGAGGCCCGTCAGGGTCAACGTCGTCGCCAGGATCAGCATCTGCTGGAGGCTGTACGCCGAGTTGCTGATCACGGACGTGTTCCACCAGAAGAAGACGTGGTGGTTCGTGAACGGGATGTCGATGTGGTAGTGGCCGAAGTGGAAGAACCAGTTGAGGCCCGTGCCGGTGAAGATCCCCTTGTAGACCTTCAACGGGTTGTGGCCGGTCGCGGCGACCACGATGCCGCCCATGAAGAACGCGAACACGGCGGTGATGACGGGCGTGACGACGCCGCCGGCGCGCTGGTAGATCGCGAGCCGCTCGGCGACGCTCGGCGCATACGCGGTCGGCTCGGCCTCGAGCGGCTCGGGCTCCCTCGGCTCCAAGTCGAGGATCTCGGGCTCGCTGCCGATCTCGGGATCGCCGGGGGCGTCGGTCACGCGGCCGCTTCCTGTCTCTTCCCCCCGGTCATGTAGATGCCGAGCTGCTCTTCGCTGACGTCCGGCTCGAACTCGCCGACGATCTGGCCCTCGTAGATGACCAGGATCCGGTCCGAGAGCGAGAGGATCTCGTCGAGCTCGAGCGACACCAGGAGGACGGCGCGGCCCGCATCGCGCTCGGCGACGAGCTGCCTGTGCACGAACTCGATCGCTCCGACGTCGAGGCCGCGGGTCGGCTGCGCGGCGATCAGCACGCGCGGGTTCCTCGACACCTCTCGCGCAACGACGACCTTCTGCTGATTGCCGCCCGAGAGTGCGGAGGCCGGCGTCTGCGGGCCTCCCCCGCGGACGTCGTATTCCTGGAGCAGCCTGCGCGCCCGCTGGATCACCCGGCGGGGGTTGAGCCAGCCGAAGCGGGAGAACGGCGGCTTGTCGTAGTCGTGTAGCGCGATGTTCTCCGCGAGCGTGAACTCGAGCACGAGCCCCCGCCGCTGGCGATCCTCGGGAATGTGCCCGAATCCTGACTCGAGGTGGGCATCGGCGCTCGCGTTCGTGACGTCGCGTCCCTCGACGGCCACGCGTCCGGATGCGGGTTTCCGCAGCCCGGTGAGGGCGTCGATCAGCTCGGTCTGGCCGTTGCCGTCGACGCCGGCGATGCCGACGATCTCGCCCGAGCGCACCTGGAGCGAGACGCCACGCACCGCTTCGAGCTGACGGTCGTCCAGAACGCTCAGGTCCTCGACTTCGAGCAACGTGTCGCCGGGGGCCGCGGGCCCCTTGTCGACACGCAAGAGCACCTCACGGCCGACCATCGAGCGTGCCAGGCCGGCCTCGGTCGCGCCCTCGCGCGGGATCGTCTCGACCTTCTTCCCGCGTCGGAGCACCGTGATCCGGTCTGCGATCTCGAGGACCTCGTTCAGCTTGTGGCTGATGAAGATGATCGCGATCCCCTCACTCTTCAGCGTTCGGATGATCTCGAAGAGCTCCCGCGCCTCCTGCGGCGTCAGGACGGCGGTCGGCTCGTCGAGGATGACGATGTCGGCGTTGCGGTAGAGCGCTTTCATGATCTCGACGCGCTGCTGCTGGCCGACGGTGATGTCCTGGATCCGCAGCCGCGGATCGACGGCGAATTTGAACGTCTGCGCGATGTCCTTGACTCGGCGCTCGGCAGCGGCTTGGTCGAGCAGGATCTTCCGGTGGGTCGGCTCGTTCGCGAGCACGATGTTCTCGGCGACCGTCATCACAGGGATGAGCATGAAGTGCTGGTGCACCATCCCGATCCCGCGCTCGATCGCGTCGTGCGGCGACGCCAGGGTGACGCGCTCCCCTTTGATCGTGATCTCGCCCTCGTCGGCCGAGTAGAGGCCGTAGACGATGTTCATCAGCGTCGACTTGCCGGCGCCGTTCTCCCCCAGCAGGGCGTGGACCTCGCCGTCCAGCAGGTCGAAGTCGATGTGGTCGTTGGCTAGGACGCCTGGGAACTGCTTCGTGATCCCGAGTAGCTCGAGAACGGGTGTCTCGTCCATGCGCAGCGATTCTAAGCCGGAGAACAAAAGGGGCGGGCCGAGGCCCGCCCCCTCGAATCGGAGTCGAGTTAGACGCCCGTCGGCGGCTTGATCTTCCCGGAGATGATCTGCTTCCGCAGGACCGCGATCTTCGCGAGCACCTGCTTCCGCAGCTTGCCCGTCAGGCGCGGGCTGAACTTGCCGAGCGCAACGCCGTTGTTCTTCAGGTTGAAGACGGCGTTCGACCCGCCCTTGAACTTGCCGGCCTTCGCGGCCCTGATCGCATTGAAGACCCCGACGTCCACCCTTTTCACGGCGCTCGTGAGGATGTACGGACCGAGGAACGACTGGTCGCGATCGACCCCGATCGCGAACAGGCCGTGGTCCTTCGCAGCGCTGAGCGCGCCGAGACCGCACAGACCCGCGACGCCGAAGATGATCTTTGCGCCCGACGCGATCTCGTTCTCGGCGACGTTCTTGCACAGGTCCTGCTTGACGAAGTCCTGCGAATAGCCGATCTTGGTCTCGGTGCTTGGTACGCACTTCTTGGCGCCGGCTCGGTAGCCCGCGAGGAAGACGTCGACCGGCGGGATCTTGATGCCGCCGACCACGCCGATGATCGGGGTTCCCCCGTACTTCGCCTTGACGACCATCGCGGCCATGCAGCCGATCAGGTAGCTGTTCTCCTGGGTCGCGTACGTCAGGCCCTCGATGTTGTGGACATCCACGCCCTTGAAGTCACCGGTCGACGAGGACACGAAGTCGTCCGTGATCGCAAAGTGAGTCTTGGGGAACTGTGTCGCGACCGTCCCCAGGTCCTTCGCCATCAGGAAGCCGGCCCCGATCACGATGTTCGAGCCCGCGCGGATCGCTGTCGTCAGGTTCGGGATGTAGTCGCTCGTGTTGTTGGACTGGATCGCCAGCGTGTCGATCTTCAAGATCTTCTTCGCCCGGTTCAGCCCCGCCAGCTGAGACTGGTTGAAGCTCTTGTCGTTGAAGTGGCCGACGTCGCTGATCAGCGCGGCCTTGTACTTGGCCGTCGCCGCGTTCGTCCGTGCGCTGCCGCTCCCGACGAGCACGACGGCCAGCGTCGTGAACGCCATGAGCGCAGCCAGAACGCCCGCCGCAAATCGCTTCTTGCTCAAGAAAGCCCTCCTCCTCCTCCTACAGTCGAATGGCCCACGGGCAGGCTGATGCTAAACCCCCTCAGACCCTCATGTGAACTGAGACGGCGGGCTCCGAGCCAGGTTAGCGGGCCACCCGGTGTCGCGGCGGGGCCCGGCGTACTAGCCGGCGGTCACGTGCGACTCGTCGACGAGCACGCGCCGCGGCTTCGAGCCCTCGTACCCGGAGATGATCCCGCGCCGCTCGAGCATGTCGATCAGGCGGCCGGCGCGCGTGTAGCCGACGCGCAACCGGCGCTGCAGGAGCGACACGGACGCGGTCTGCGTCTGGACGACGATCTCGATCGCCTTGTCGAGCAGCGGATCCTCGTCGGGATCGAAGTCGCCGTCGTCGCCGTCGGCGTCCTCCTCGAACGCCTCCGGCAGCTCGAGCAACGACTCGTCCAGCTCCTGCTCGCGCTGCGAGCGGCACTGCTCGACGACGAGCGCGATCTCCTCTTCCGACACGTACGCGCCCTGCACGCGCTGCAGCCGTGAGGTGCCGAGCGGCTTGAACAGCATGTCCCCCTGGCCGAGCAGGCTCTCCGCGCCCGCCTGGTCGAGCACGACCCGTGAATCCGTCTGCGAGGAGACGGCGAACGCGATCCTGGACGGGACGTTCGCCTTGATCATCCCGGTGATCACGTCCACGGACGGACGCTGCGTCGCGAGCACGAGGTGGATGCCGACGGCTCGCGACTTCTGGGCGAGACGGATCACGGCGTCCTCCACTTCCTGCGGCGAGATCATCATCAGGTCGGCGAGCTCGTCGATGACGACGAGCAGGTACGGCATCGTGGACTCGCCGCGCTGGCGCAGGGCACGGTTCGCCTCGGCGAGGTTGCGCGCGCGCAGCGTCGAGAGCTTTTCGTACCGGCGCTCCATCTCGCTGACGACGTTCGCGAGCGCGGCCGCGGCCTGCTTGGGGCTCGAGACGACGGGTGTCAGCAGATGCGGGATCGACTCGTAGAACCCGAGCTCGATCCGTTTCGGGTCGATGAGGATCATCCGCACCTCGTCCGGGGTCGAGCGGAGCAGAACGGAGGTGAGGATCGTGTTGATGCAGCCCGACTTGCCGGAGCCGGTCGTGCCCGCGATGAGCAAATGCGGCATGCGCGCCAGATCGGTCCAGACGGCACTGCCCGAGATGTCCTTGCCGAGCCAGACGGCGAGCGGGCTCGCGGCCGACGGCAGGTCGTCGAAGATGTCGCCGAGCGTGACGAGGTTCGGCTGGAGATTCGGAAGCTCGACGCCGACCGCCTGCTTGCCTGGAATGGGCGCGAGGATCCGGATCTCCGTCGTGGCGAGCGCGTACGAGAGATCGTCCTTGAGCGCTGCGACCTTCGACACCTTCGTTCCGGGCGCGAGTTGGAGCTCGTAGCGCGTGACGCGCGGGCCGGAAATCTGGCCCACGATCGTCGCCTCGACGCCGAAATGGGCCAGCGTCTGGATCAGGGCGGCAGACGTGCGCTGGCTCGCGTCGGCACTGAGCTCGTTCGTCGGCGGCGACCGATGCAGGATGTCGCGGTCGGGAAGGCGGTACTCCTTGGCGTGCTCCATCGACGCGACGTCGAACA
>Ga0207646_10003355_pt1 | contig 18161 bp, 17 predicted proteins | sample KBSK5502metaG_FD_184343 | JGI IMG/M metagenome (GOLD analysis project Ga0207646, IMG submission 184343) | Corn, switchgrass and miscanthus rhizosphere microbial communities from Kellogg Biological Station, Michigan, USA - KBS K5-50-2 metaG... | ecosystem: Host-associated > Plants > Roots >...
AGAAGCGCTTGCGCCAACATATCCTGGATCAATTTTGCGTCGCGGCCGGCGGGCCGTGCGTTTACATGGGCCGCGACATGAAGACCACTCATACGGGCCTCGGAATTACGGAAGCGGATTGGGACGCCGCCGCCAAACATCTGGTTGCGGCGCTTGATAAGTACAAAGTGCCTCAGGCTGAGAAAGACGAACTGATGGCCTTTGTGGGTACACAGAAGAAAGACATCGTCGAGAAATAAGCGTGAGAAGTAACGACGGGAGGCTTGGCTCGGTACGGCCTCCCGATCGCGCTCATGCTGTAAATCCTAAATAGCATCGGGCAGTGTTTCGCTAAACCGGAGACGCATCCACCCGAGCATAACAAGGTTTCTAATAGTGCTTGCCAGAGATTTCCTTTTGTCGTCTGACCGCCACGTCTTTTTCCAAGTCAGAATATAATCATATAGTTCCTGCTCGGCCACTTGCCGCCGAGGATGAGCCTTCATTAGTTGGCGACGAGCAAAGAGTACTGTCATTACTTCCTCAGCTTGCTCAGTGTTTTTCATGCGACTAAATAGGTCAACTGCCTTCGCTATTTTCTGTTCATGGCGCGCTAAAACCAAAGCATATTTCTGTCGTTCGTTCTCGTACTGTTTCGTCGTACGCAAAGCAATCATTTGACCTAAACGCTCTTCGTGAAGCCAGTTGCGATTCGCAAATTCATGCAATGCTCGCTTTGCCTCGTCCGCGAAAGGACCATAGCTTCCCTTGCTAAACTCAAAGGACGTATCAACCCCAATCTCAGTCATGAGATAACAGATTTTTTGGAAGACTGTTCGACCCACAGGTTTCGCGTACGGTTGTTTCTGCAATTCGCGAAGTACCTCCATTACCGCGACCCACTCTGGATTCAGCTTTTGATATTTACTTCCCTTAGTTTCAAGCTCCAGTTGGAAGGGACTGCTTAGGAAGTCCGAAGTTAATTGGTGTTTCGGTGTTCCGTATGGAGCGTAAACTTCCACATCGATATTCAAATGATGAAGTTTCTCGTAAATTAGGGGACCTACTTCGCTCCAATGCAGACCGCCGTTTCCACAGCCCAACGGGGGAAAAGCTATGCTGTTGATACCCCATTCACGATAATGCCGTAGGAAATAATCCAATCCGCTTTCAATGTCAGTCAAACGCGATGGTGACCTCCAATGATCTTTGGTTGGGAAATTAACGATCAATTTGCCTGACGGATCTTTAAACAGATACGGTTTACCAAGTCGTACCTCTTTCTTAGCGCAGCGGGCGACATAATCCTCGAACATTGCGGGATATTTCTTTTTGAATTCTTGAGCTACTCCTTTGCCCATTATGCCAACGCAATTCACGGTGTTTACTAATGCTTGCGCTTCGCTCGAAAAAAGGTCGCCAATGAGTGTTTTGAACATGGTTGTCACAATACTTTTAGCGGAAAAACATCCCTTGATCAATCGTTACAGGAAGATCGAATCTCTGCTTTAATCGCCCGGCTGCATCTTGGCTGACTACATATGCTCCTGCCAGAAACTTAGGCTCTACAAGATGTGGTATCAGAATCTCCGCGCACTTCTGCGACTTATGACGCCAATATGCAATTGGATCACTGTGGTGCCTCCAATCCACTGCAAAGATAGCATCGAGGTCAAGTAAAAAAATTTGCGAAGGATGATAAAACCGTACGTATTGGCTCGCGGCATTGCAATCTGTAATAACAACACCTTCGATTTGCAGAACCTCCGTTGATATCCGCAGCACACAAATGTTTTCGGCATCATCCTTACGCTTATAAAGCATGGGATTTCGGGCATGGAAATAGAGGTTGGCGTATTGATGAAGTTTGAGGCCGTGCGGAACTTGCTTTTTATCACGCCGATCTTGCACCTCGTGCATTGCTACGGAATGATGTTTTAACTTAGCGGCGCGTTCATAGGACAGAATGCCATGCTCGAGAACCGACAGAATATTTACGAGAGGCATTAATGCACTGGAGCTCTTTCACTCTTTTGTCCATTGCGCCTTGCTAACTCTCTTAACCTTTGTACGCACCGGTCAGAAACGGATTGTTAAGGCGCTCCTGACCGATGGTAGTGGTCGGTCCATGACCCGAATAAACTTCCACATCATCACCGAGCGGCAGAATCTTTGTAAACAGCGAGTCCATCAATTGCTCGGTCGAGCCGCCCGGCAAATCAGTCCGGCCGATCGAGCCGGCGAACAAGCAATCACCGACGAAGACTTTTCGCTCGTCGGGCTCAAACAGGACGACGTGCCCCGGCGTGTGACCCGGGCAATGAATGACTTTGAAACTCAACTCGCCAACCTGGTAAATCTGTCCGTCACTCCAATGGCCATCGGCTTTTGGCGGCTGCTCAAAATCGAATCCAAATTCGGCCCATTGAGAGCGTGGAATACCAATCCAGGCCGGTTGGTTGGGCAGTTCGTCATAGATGACTTCATCGGCCGGATGAATCATGATCTGTGCTTCGGGCTTGCTCTTTTTTAACGCCGCTACACCGCCAATATGATCCAGATGAGCATGCGTGCAGGCAATGGCCTGCAATTCGAATCCATGTTTGTCGATCGCTTGCACAATCTCTTCTGAATCGTCCCCCGGGTCGATGCAGATGGCGCGTTTGGTCTTTTCACAGCCCACGATGCGGGTGTGTTGTTGGAAAGCAGTGACGGTGATTTCTTCGATGATCATTTTGAAGAAGTCATTCCCGGGTTCAGTCTGAGATCGTTAGTTCTACGAATTGACCAGGCGCAATAGTAGTTAGAGCTAACTCGCTCTTGGGCATTAGCGCAATCACTATTCGAATCCGATTGGATGGAAGAATCACGGCTGAGAGTTTTCGCTTGGCGAGATTTTGTTGAAACGGCAAATTCTTGTCAGTAGTTACAATCGTCTGGAATTCTTCAGTCATCAAATCAAGCAGCGTCCCATTTTTGATTCCTCTCCATGCCATTTGCTCAACGGTAGATATAGAGAGAGCATTTAGTCGTGTTTTGATAACGTCCGGAACTCTCTCGTCGAGGAGAATTCTCAACGGGACGACCCCAGCCTCTTTAGAGTGTCATTTGAAAAGCTAAGTACGGCTACTGCTTGTTCACGGGATACGGTAGGAAAGTTCTTGAGGAATTCGTCGAGTGAAATGCCATCCGCCAAATTATTTATTAGAGCGTCCACCGGAACACGGGTACCCTCAAATACCGGTGTCCCGCTCATAATCTCGGGATCGATGGTTATCGGGAGGTTGTCTACTGTCTGTTCTTCGATCAGGAAGCTCATGATTTCAATCCTAACACGTTAACGTCTTTCTTCCCCAGCACACCACTGAGGTAATACTCGCATCGAAAGGAGTATAATTCCTCAAAGGAATTTCTACCACGAACGGATTTACGAGTTATGCCACTGAGCGCAACAGCAACTTCACTCGCTGCGGTTTTGGACGAGATGACGGCCGAAGGCGCGCCGGAATTGACCGAGCATCTGCCTGACGAGGCGCTGCGCTGTTTTGCCTGCGGACATCGCTGCCTGATCAAGGAAGGCAAGCGCGGCATTTGCAAAGTTCGCTTTAACGAAGGCGGACACCTGCGTGTGCCCGTGAATTACGTGGCCGCTTTGCAATGCGATCCAACTGAGAAGAAGCCTTTCTTTCACGTTCTTCCGGGTTCGGACACGCTAACTTTTGGCATGCTCGGTTGTGATTTGCATTGCGCCTATTGTCAGAACTGGCTCACGTCACAAGCCCTGCGCGACGATGCTGCCGTGTCACCGCCGAACGTGGTCACGCCCGAAAGATTGGTAGCGATGGCCCGCGCTTACGGCGCTTCAATGGTCGGGTCAAGCTATAACGAACCCTTGATTACCGCTGAATGGGCGGTCGAGGTATTCAAGAAAGCACGGCCAGAGGGTTTTCGCACGGCTTTCATTTCCAACGGCAACGCTACGCCGCAAGTCCTCGACTACCTGCGCCCGTGGACTGACTGCTACAAGATCGATCTGAAATCCATGAGTGACCGCAACTATCGTCAGCTCGGCGGGGTCGTCGACAACATCCTGGACACGTTAAAGATGGTTCATGACCGCGGTTTCTGGGAAGAAATCGTGACGCTGGTCATCCCCGGCTTTAATGATTCCGCAGACGAGTTGAAGCGCGCGGCTGATTTCATCGCCGCTGTCTCTCCTGACATTCCCTGGCATGTGACGGCATTCCATCAGGACTACAGAATGACAGAGAACGCGAACACCACCGCCGCGCAACTGATTCGCGCGTGCGAGATTGGGCGAGCAGCCGGCTTGCGTTACATCTATGCGGGAAATCTTCCGGGACGCGTCGGGCGCTGGGAGAATACGTACTGTCCGTCGTGTGATGAATTACTCGTCGAGCGTTACGGCTATCTAATCAGGCAAATGAAAGTCACCTCCGGGGGCAAATGCCCGTCGTGCGGTCAAAATATTCCCGGCATTTGGTCTTAGACCGAAGCGAAGAGCGCACGAACTCCTAATTAAGTTCCGTTTCCCCACCCCTCTGGGAGAGGGAGTAACAGGCTTGAAGTCTGTCGTGTTCGTCAGTTAATCCCCTCGTCCTTCGGTCATATCCTCGCTCTTACTTGCTAAGGCTTATTCATTGGCGGTGGCGACGGCCGCGGTGTGCTCATCACTTTTGGCGCCGGCGGTTTCGTCTCGGTTGGGGGTTTCACTGCCGGAGTTGATCTCACTTTCGGCGTGGCCCTGGCTGCCGGAGTTGGTTTTACGCTGGGGGTTGCTTTCGTCGCCGGCGATGCTGAGGGCGATGCTTTGAGCGTCGGCGAAGCTGCCGCAGGAGCCGGGTTCAGAACTTTTACCGATGCCGAAGCGATCAATTTCCATTCGTTAGTCCGTCTCGCAAAGGTATCTACAAAACGATACTGGCCGCTTACGTCAACCGTCCTGTCCTGCGCTTTATATTTTCCGCCCTTGATGTCCATTATGCCGCTCACGACGGCCGCGTCTTTGTCCAAAATCGTAACTTTAAGATCGCTTATCTGGATCGAATCAGAAGTGATGGCGCCCGATTCGATAAACTTCGCGTCTTCGTCTTTGCCCGAAACGCTGCCATCCCAAGAGAGCAGATAAACATCATCGGCATCCACGCGCCTGACGGCCTGTCCGTCGCGTTCCTTAATTACTCGGGGCCAGTCGTTCTCAATCCCCAGCAATTCTTTTTCAATCGCCGCCTGGTCCGGAGTAGCCTCCGGCGTCGCCATGTTGGCGTTGGTTGACGGCGGATTCGGAGGAGTGGCACAACCAAACTGGGAAAGCATCAACAACGTTGCCAGCGTGATAATTGCGATCGACGAAACTTTTTTCATATCCCCGTACTCCTTCAGGAAAGCTGTATTGGGCTGCCAAAGTCCGAAACGTTTCTATTCCAATTCGAGGGTTCAGTCAACGCCTGAGGCGCCAGGCAGCTTTGCCTCAAGAATTCGCCCGGTCGTACCGCGCCAGGAGCGTTGGGCGATCTGAAATTTTGAGTATTGACTTGTGAATCGCGCTTGGCATATTGTCTTCGCCATAAATCCGAAATCGGTCTTCTTTGGATCGGTTGCCGGAGCCGCAAGCCCGGTTTCACCTTCCGTCGCGCACATCCAACGCGGCCATGAAATTGGAGGAGGAGCAGATGTTTTTCATATCCCCCAGCCCCTTGCAACGTCGAGTTAGCAAACTAGGGATTCTTCCCGTCGGTACGCTAGTGCTGATCGCGCTGGCGGCAGATACTTCGCCGGCACAGCGAACAAAAGCGGCCCTTGACGAACCCGAAAGTCGTCCGGCGTTCAGCGACTTTCGCGGCGTCCGGATAGGCATGACGGCCGACGAGACACGCAAGAAACTGGGAAGCCCGCGGGACAAAAGCGCCGAGCAGGATCTCTATGTCTACAACGACACTCAAGTCGTGCAGGTCTTTTATGACAAAGCGAGCGCGGTAACAGCAATCTCGATCGATTATATGACTGGTGCGAGCGGCATTCCGTCTGCGAAGGATGTCCTGGGTGCCGAGGCTAACGCGAAGCCTGACGGCTCCATATATAAGTTGGTGCGATATCCGAAGGCCGGCTACTGGGTGTCATACAGTCGCACCGCCGGCAACGAACCGACGGTTACCGTCACCATGCAGAAGATCGAGCATTGATTGGGTGCGAGCCTGCCTGCCAGGATAACGCCGGTCGAGGACAATCCTCGTCCGGCTTTTTGTTGGCTGATTGTTTTGCGACTCGATCGAACTCATGCTAAGACTTCGCTGTTTCTGTACTAGTGCACAGGTTGGTTCAATCCTCGCGTCGGGCGAGATACAGAACTGGGAGTAGCGACCGGATCTTACATTCAACTCGCAACCTACGTTTGGCGACTAAGACCTTGGGACGACGTTGAGTGCCTGGATCCGGTCGCTACCGAGCCCGGTTCTGTAACACTTTCATTGTTACAAGCGCCGAAAGTTCGGTGGTTGCTTTGAGAGCTTCTCTAATCACCCCAGTGCTCCCCTGCGCCTCGGCGTTGAAAAATACGGAAAAGGCATCGCCGCAGAGACGCCGAGCACGCGGGGATGGCGCAAAGAATTGAAATTAGGCCACTACCGAAAGTTCCGCCGGCGACTTCATTGAACTACCCTCTCGTCCAAGCCCGGCTGGACACAGAGTGCGCCGGCAGTGTAGAAAAGTTGGTTTCGCACACTGGAGGACTTCTTAACAAGGTATGCTGCAAGCAGGTTTCGTCGGTCTTCCCAATGTCGGAAAGACGACGCTATTCAACGCCGTGACGGCGCAATCATCCGCGCTGATCGCCAACTACGCATTTTCTACGAGCAAACCAAATGTCGGGGTGGTGGCCGTCCCCGATGAACGCCTCGCACCCCTGGCCAAAATTGTGAAAACGGAAGTGATTGTTCCGGCCAGCGTTGAATTTGTGGATATTGCCGGACTGGTGCGCGGTTCGTCGCAGGGCGAAGGAATGGGCAATCAATTTCTCCATGCCATCCGCGAGACCGATACGATGGTCCAGGTCGTCCGCTGTTTTGAAGACGATTCGGTCGTCCACGTCGAGGGCTCGATCAATCCGAAACGAGACATCGAGACAATTCAGATCGAACTCGCGCTCGCGGATCTTTCCACCATCGAGCGCCGCCGCGAACGCGTGCAGAAGACTGCGAAGAGTGGTGAGAAGACAGCCAAAGCGGAACTGGAGGTGCTGGACAAACTGCAACCCGCGCTGGAAGAGTTTAAGCCCGCGCGCAGCGTTTCGCTGCGCGAAGACGAGCAGACTATCGCTCGCAACTATTTTCTGCTCACCATGAAACCGACGATTTATGCGGCGAACGTAAACGAAGCCGCACTTAGTGCTGCTGACGAGCACGAACATGTAAAGTCCGTGCGCGAGATCGCCGCGAATGAAGGAGCCGAATGCGTAGTGATTTGCGCCCAGCTCGAAGCTGATCTGGTTGATCTCTCTCCGGGGGAGCGAGTCGAGTATCTCGAATCGCTGGGCGTCAAGAGCAGTGGTGTGGATCAGCTAATCAAGAGCGCCTATCGCGTGCTCGGCTTAATGTCGTTTTTGACTGCCGGCGAAAAGGAAGCGCGCGCCTGGACAATACCGCAGGGTTCCCGCGCACAGGACGCGGCCGGCGCGATCCATTCCGATATCGCCCGTGGGTTCATCCGCGCCGAAATCGTCAGCTATGACGACCTCGTGCGGGCCGGGACGTACGCCGCCGCTCGAGAGCAGGGACTATTGAGATTGGAAGGCAAGGACTACATCATGCAGGAAGGCGATGTGGTGAATTTTAGGTTTAATGTGTGAGATAATCCCCTGAATGAAGGTGCGCGACGTCCTCAGGTTGCTCAAAGATGATGGTTGGTATCTGGTCGTTACCGAAGGCAGTCATCGACAATTCAAACATCAACCAAAACAGGTCGGGTGACGGTTCCCGGAAAACAAAACGATGATTTACCACACGGCACATTGAGTAGTATTCTGAAACAGGCTGGTCTCAAACGTTAAGGAGAAAGTTCATGCGTTACGCTATCGTCATCGAAAAAGCTGAGAACAACTACGCTGCCTATCTTCCCGACTTGCCGGGTTGTGTGGCAACCGGTCAGACTGTCGAAGAAACGGAGCAGCAGATTCGCGAGGCGATTGACTTACATTTGCGTGGGATGCGTGAGGATGGATTGCCTATTCCCGAGCCGAGTAGCAGTGTGGACTATGTTGAGATCGCAGCGTAACGCTTCACTTCAAAACAGCGCGAATGCCAACAATGATCAAGTAGATAATGGCCACAACCACGGCCAACTTGATGAGAGTTACGGCCAGGCCCACCAGGAAACCAAGAATGCCGAGCGCCACTCCGGCAGCCGTCAAAACCAGCGGCACGCCCAGCGCCAGCACAAACAGCGCCAACAGGACAATTCCAACTACTTTCAAAACATCCGTTGCTTCTTTCATCGCAGCAAACCCTTAGAACCTTTCGTCGGCCTCGTTTTACAGCTCTTTCCAGCCTGCGTCAAATATACGACAGGCGACGGACAATCGTTCCGTAAACCTTCCGGCACGGACGCGGGCGGCTCGACACGAGAAAAAAGAGGGCCGCCAAGGGCGGCGGCCCCACAGACAAAACAACGACTATTCCCGCCGAAATTTATGGAACAATCTGGATTACTCCGACGCGCTGGCCGGAAGGTTTGATTATCGTTCCTTTGGTCACACCCAGATCTTCGGTGGTCAACAACAAGCCAAAATCGTCAAAAGGAACTTCACTCTTGATTTCAGCTTCGTTGCGTCCTTTGACGTTGATGATCTGACCAAGTTTGGAAAACTCGCCGGTAGGTGACACCGCCCAAAGTATATAAGCCGTTCCCTTCGGCGCCTCTTTCAGATCGTGGAAGGTCATGCGCACTTCGGTGATCTTGCCGTTCTTACGCGGCTCAATGAAGATGTTCGCGCGCGCGCCTTCCATAGCACCGGTGAAGTTGATCTTCAGTTTCGTGTCGTCGCCACGCTTAAAGGTCGGGATGCCAAGCATCGACGCGGTGTAGTCGACAGCTACGACCGTCGCAGTTGCCGGGGCAGCCGCCGTAGTTGGCGCGGCCACGGTTGTTGGCGCTGCTGCAGTTTCAGTTAGTGCGGCCACGGTAGTAGTCGGCACAGCCACAGCTCCCACCTGTTCGCCAACGGCGTTAGTTATCGGAATGACCGTTAAGCCGCTCGGCACCGCGCTGCGAAAATAGATTTTCGTGTTCGGACTGTAACTGGACAGGTCGGTCTCTGGCGAAGTTATCAACATGAACTTCGTCAGTGGCGCCGTAGTAGTAAATGTGCCGGCGCCATTCGCAGGCTCAATCATGCCCAGCAAAGTAATCGCTCCGGTTGGATCGACTGCGTAGACATTCATCGACTTAACTTCGGCAGGCAGGCTCGCCAGATTGACTTTGATGGCGGTGCCGTCAGCAGCGCGCAAAATCGTCGCCGTTCCGGTCGCGCCATTCAGCCCAATGGGAGTTAAGGTAACTACTGTTTCTTTGCCGACAGGATATTCGACAATGGTGTAAGTGCCGTCGGGGTTTTGAACTGCTTCAGTTTTGGTAACAACTGTCGTTTGGGTTTGGCCGACCGCAATGGCGGCCAGTGAAAGTAACAGAAGTGTTGTCCCCAACACTCCGCTCAGACGTCTGCTCATAAAGTTCCTCCTCTTAAAACCATGGTTTGTCTGTGTCGGGATTTGAGGGAATTGCGCTTTACATTCGTTAGAGAGGGCAAGCGACGTGCCGTTGTGCAGACTGTTACAGGAAGCAATATAAGTGCCTATCGTCAGCCCGGACGTGCCAAAGGCGAAGTAAAGCAATACAGGATGTATCGATTATGTGGGTGGAAGAAGTTCAGTGCTTTATGCGACTGACGACCGCGTCTTCGCTCCGTTAGGAGCGACATGTATATAGCACGGCGCTTTTGCTTAGGTTCATCTCATGCGCCTTCCGGCCGCGGATTCTTCGATCAATTTGTCGAGCCGTTTGAGTCTCGTCTCTTCCTGCTTCGCGCTGACGACCCACCAGTTCAGGGTCTTGCGATACGAGGGAGGCTGCGCTTGAAAGAACTTCCACGCGGCCTTATTTCGTTTTAGCTTGCCCAGGTACGGTTCGACCAGTTCCGGACTTCTCTGCTCGTAAGAATAGATGCCGGAGCGATTTTCCTTTCGTGCCTGGTACGCTTTCAAACCCGCCGGGCGCATCCGCTCCTCCTTGATCAGTTTCTCTGCGTTGCGGATGTTCACCGCGCTCCAAATGCTGGTAGGCTTGCGCGGAGAGAAGCGAATCTTGTAGCTCTCTTCATCGATGTTCTTCCGCAGGCCGTCAATCCAGCCAAAACATAACGCTTCATCGACAGACTCAGGCCAGGTGATACTCGGCTTGCCTGACTTTTTATTGTAAAAGCCGACCCAGAGTTCTTTCGATTGCGCGTGATTGGCCGCGAGCCATTTGCGGAAGGCGGACGGGGTTGGCAAGAATTTGGGGAGCATATTGCTGGGCGCTCGCACTGGTCGCGCACCAAGCAGAACTAGCACCGGCATGCGGGTTTAGCTCCGTTAGGAGCGAGATGTTTATAGCACGCGCTGCCCTAAATGCAACTGAGCTCCTTTAGATACAAGGCGCGAAATGTGCTGAACAATCCATATCAAATGGTATCTGCGCATTACGCTTCAACGGGGCTTTGGGTTCTTAGAGAGTCGGCAAGTCTATTAACATCTTACCCCTGGCGGGTGAAAACGCCGGGCAACTTTCAGTAAGCACGCAGTTCTCCTATCGCCTTCAACACATCCGCCACCTGCGGCAGGATGGCGTCTTCGAGCTGCGGCGCATAGCCGACAAAGGTGTGCGACCACTTCGAGCTGTTCAGGCGACGATTTTCAACTTCTCGCCCTGATTGTGAAGCGCAATAAGCTGCTCGGCTCGCAAGGCGAGCTCCGCATACGTTCGTCCCTCGTCATCTGAAAATTCGACTTCGAATACGTCAGGAGCAAGAATCTCTACGACAGTACCGACTTCACCGCGATTTAAATCGCGTTCAGGGAGGTCATCAACCAGCGCTACGGCGTCGAGTAGTTTGATCTTCTTCTTTGCCATTACCCTTTCCTCTTCTTCACGTAGCAGGTAGTCAAACGGGGTGCGCTTTCGGCGCGGAGAACGATCCAACCGCTACGCAACTCAGCCTTTCCCGTTTCCGTCTCCATTTCAAAGTCTATCGTATAACGCTGGCCATAAATATCAAGCTCGCCGACGGCAGCATCTTCAGACGCCGCTATCTGTAACAGTTTTGCCCGCAATTTGTCAGCGTCTTTAGCTGTGATCCCAAGGCGCGGGCAAAAACCCGGGCCTTGCCGCGGCCGCGAGGACTATCTGGGCTCAAGCAATAATCGCGCAACTTTCTAATGTCGACAATTGCGAGTTTTCCGTTTGGTAACAACATGGGAGGCTAAGATTTGAAAAGTTCCCAACCCTGTTAGGGTTGCGGTCATACGACTCTTAGCGTCAGCCTAGCCACGGCTGAGCTCCTATCGAACCGCCGCCGCAGTTCAATAGGAACGCAGTTCTCCTATCGCCTTCAACACATCCGCCACCTGCGGCAGGATGGCGTCTTCGAGTTGCGGCGCGTAGCCGACAAAGGTGTCCAGCGCGCCGACGCGGCGGACAGGAGCATCGAGGTGTGCAAACAACTCGTCAGAGATGCGCGCGGCAATCTCGGCGCCATAGCCGAACGACAGCGAGTCTTCGTGGGCCACGATCGCGCGTGAAGTCTTCTTCACCGACTCGGCGATCGCATTCCAGTCATAGGGACTCAAACTACGCAGGTCGATAACCTCGACGCTGATGCCCTGTTGCTCGGCCTGCTTCGCGGCGACCAGAGAACGTTGAACCAGCGCGCCGTAGGTAATAATCGAAAGGTCGGTTCCCTCGCGCACCTTTTTCGCTTTGCCGAACGGAATCATGAAATCGTCGGGCGGGTAAGCAGATTTGTTGTAGGTCTGGCGGTACAGGTGTTTGTGTTCCAGGAACAGCACCGGGTCGTCGCAACGGATCGATGTCCGCAGCAGACCATTAGCGTCCAACGCGTTCGATGGATAGACGACGCGCAGGCCCGGAATCTGTGTGAAGAGCGACGTGCCGGACTGCGAGTGATAGATGGCGCCGCCTTTCAAATAGCCGCCGACCGGGACGCGCATCACAACCGGCGCCGAGAATTCGTTGCCCGAACGCCAGCGCATCAGCGCCAGCTCGTTGCGAATCTGGTGAAAAGCCGGCCAGATGTAATCAAAGAATTGAATCTCAGCCACCGGCTTCAATCCGCGCGTGGCCATGCCGATGGCGCGGCCCACAATGTTAGCTTCCGCCAGTGGCGAGTTGAAAACGCGGGCACTGCCAAAGTCGCGCTGAAGGTTGGCAGTAACTTTAAAGACGCCACCTTTTCCTTTGACCAGATCAAGAGACTCTTCGCGCGAGCAGTCGGCGATGTCTTCACCAAAAACGAGGATGCGCGGATCACGCTTCATCTCGGTGTGCAGGCAGCGATTAATCAGATCGACCATCGTGCCGGGGTTGCCGCTGAGCTCCGCCTTTTCTTCGGTGTCGAACTCTGCTGAAGTTGGATCGACCGTCGGTGAATAAACAAAATCGGTTGCCGTTTCCGGTGCGGGTTGCGGACTGGCGAGCGCCACGTCGGCGGCCTCGTTGATCTCGCGATCGACTTCGTCCTTCAGTTGCTGCAACTCGTCCTGGCTGGCGACGCCTTCCTCCACCAGCAGCGCGCCGAACCTTTTGAGTGGATCGTGTTCGGCGTCCTCAACGCGTTCGGCTTCACAGCGATAGAGCTTTTCGTCGTCGGACAGCGAGTGCGAATAGGGCCGGATTACTTTCGCGTGCACGAACGAGGGGCCGCGGCCCTTACGACAGTTATCAACCGCCCGCCGCATCGTCTGGAGCGAGGCAATCGGGTCGGTGCCGTCACAGCGCTGCCGGTAAAGATTCGGAAAGCCCGAGATCAACCTGGAAACATCGCCGCCGGCGGTTTGCACTTCAACCGGCACGCTGATCGCATAACCGTTGTCTTCCAGCAGGAACACGACGGGCAGCTTCAGATTACAGGCCGTGTTGAGTGCTTCCCAAAACTCGCCTTCACTGGTGGTGCCATCCCCCAGCGAAACGTAAACAACTTCATCGTTGTGAAAGTTCTTGACCCGTTTCTTTAGTTCCTTGATCAGCTTGACGCGATAACCGGCTTCCGCACAGCCAACTGCCTGCAAAAGTTGCGTGCCCGTGGGCGACGATTGGGAAACAATATTGAGTTTCTTATGTCCCCAGTGCGAAGGCATCTGGCGCCCATGCGAGTTTGGATCGGCTTCAGCGCCGACGCTTTGCAGAAGCATCTCCAGCGGCGTCATACCCAGCTCGAGGCACAACGCTCGATCGCGATAGTAGGGATAGAACCAGTCATAGCCGGGCTTCAGACACATGCCCGCAGCCACCAGGATCGCTTCGTGGCCGGCGCCACTAATCTGAAAGAAGATCCGATTCTGGCCCTTCATCTGGATTTCTTTGTCATCGAGCCGGCGCGACTGATACATCGTGCGAAAAATCTTGAGCATCTGCTCGCGGCTGAGCTTAGGTTTCTCGGGTTGCCTGGCACGCGGTGGTACGGGTTTCATGGCGGGCGCAGCGGCCCGCGCAGGCTTCGGCTCTGGAGAGGCCATAGCCTTGGCAGTAAACGCCTTTTCAGGAAGGTCGTTTTCCGACTTCTTTACGAGTCTTAAGACTTTGGTGTCGCTCATGACTGTACGAGCTCGCCGCGTAGCGGCGAAATATCTATAGACCGAGAAACCCAAATAACTTCCAGCTCCGTCCGGAGCGAAATGTTTCTGTCGCCCATGAATGGGCTAAGGACAAATGGTACTTGCGGAGCTATAAACATTCCGTGCCTACGGCACTCAGGACTCACTTTCCAAAATCGTCTTATATTCCTGGGCCATTCCCGGGTGGCCGTGCGCGTTGGCTACATCGATGCCTCGCTGGTAAGCAGCCCGGGCCTTTTCGGAATCTTTCGTGCGCTCGTAGGCCCGCGCCAGCATGCCATACGCGTTGCCTTCATCGTCGGCCGCGCCCAGATAACGCTCGAGCGTTTCGATCAACTTCGCCTCATCGCCGGCCTTTTCGTACTCTTTCGCCAGCCCGAACATCACCATCGTATTCGACGGATCACCGGCGAGCATTTGTTCAAAGATTTCGATTCGTGATGCGCTCATTGAATTTTCTCCGTGTCCTCCGTATCTCCGTGGTGATTTAATTGCGTCCGCAAAAGATTAACCACGGAGGCACAGAGAACACGGAGCCGATCACTTCCCGATAATCAACTTCGCTATCGTTTGCAACTGCATGTTCGAAGTTCCTTCGTAGATGGCGCCGATCTTTGAGTCACGCCAGTACTTCTCAACCGGGTAATCCTTTACATAGCCATAGCCGCCATAAAGCTCGATCGCTTTGGAAGTAATCCTTTCGGCGGCCCGCGATGAATAAAGCTTGGCCATCGCGGCTTCTTTGACAAAGCTCTGGCCGGCATCTTTCATGCGCGCGGCGTTATAAACCATCAGGCGCGCGGCCTCAAGTTCAGTGGCCATCTCGGCAAGCTGAAACTGGACCCCTTGAAATTCGTTGATGCTTTTGCCGAACTGTTGCCGCTCAGTCGTATAGGCAAGCGAGCTTTCCAAAGCGCCACGCGCAATCCCGATCATCTGCGCGCCAATGCCGATGCGGCCTTCGTTCAAAGTCTCGATCGAAGTCTTGTAGCCTTTGCCCACTTCACCCAGCACATTTTCTTTCGGCACCGCGCAGTCTTCCAGAATCAGTTCAGTCGTCGACGACGCGCGAATTCCTAATTTGTTTTCTTTCTTGCCGACTGAAAAGCCGGCCGTATCCTTCTCGACGATAAATGCCGTGATGCCGCGATAGCCTGCTTCGGGATTGGCGTTCGCGAACAACACAAAGATTTCCGCTTCCTTGCCATTGGTGATCCAGAGCTTGCGGCCATTCAAAATAAAGTGGTCATCGCTTTCGGCGGCGCGGGTTTGCAGGGCGAAAGCGTCAGAGCCGGAACCGGCTTCGCTCAACGCGTAAGCGCCGACTTTCTCGCTCGCCAGCTGCGACAGATATTTCTGCTTCTGTTCGGGATTCGCCCAGCGCAGCAGGGCGTTGTTCACCAGAGTGTTCTGCACGTCCACGAACACGCCGACGGAAGCATCCACGCGCGAAAGCTCTTCGACGGCCAGAATCGCCTGGAAAAACGATCCGCCGGCGCCGCCGAACTCTTCCGGAGTTTCAATTCCCATCAACCCCAACTCAAAGCATTGCCTGATCAGGGACGGATCCAGATGTCCCTGCTCTTCCATCGGTCCGACGCGTTTGCGGATCTCGCCCTCGGCAAACTCCCGCACACTGGCGCGAAACATCTGCTCATCTTCAGAGAGCGTCGTCAGTGGACGGGCGAATGACTCTTCAACTGCGGTCTGACTTTGACTCATACCTGCCGGGCCTTATGGACTGATTTGATTGGTCGATCAATATTGAACCAACATCATAATCAAGGAGAAAGCGAAAAGGCAAAAACGCCGGAGATTCGGTTGCCTGAGTTCCGACCGGATGGCAATCGCGTCAACACATCGGCCCCCTCAATTGGTCTCTCTGTGCCGTTCCGACTATAATGTTTGGCCAAAGTCGGCAACGAAAAATGTTCCAACAACTGAGCTCTAGCGCAAGTTGTTAACTTGCGTTAACGCTCGCAACCTCGACAGGTCGGGGTGGCGCCATAAATTCGTCTCCGGGGGATTCAATATTGGCTAACGAACAGTTTGATGTAACGGTCATCGGCAGCGGGCCGGGCGGCTATGTAGCCGCTATTCGCGCCGGACAACTGGGTTTGAAGGTTGCGATTGTCGAGAAAGACAAGCGGCTCGGCGGCACTTGCACTCTGCGCGGCTGTATTCCGACTAAGCAGCTTTTGCAGTCGGCGCACATCTATGAGCAGATGCAGCACGCGGCGGATTTTGGTGTGCAGGCTTCGGGAATTCAACTGGCGTTTGCGGATGTGCAAAAACGCAAAGAGAAAGTCGTGATGAAGAACTCGAAGGGCATCGAGTATCTGATGAAGAAGAATAAATGCACCGTCTTCAAGGGCACCGGTAAACTGGCGCTGCCCGGAAAGGTCGAAGTCACCGGCGAGGATGGAGGCAAACAGACGATCGAAACCAGGAGCATCATCATCGCCACCGGCTCAGTAGTGCGTCCGATTCCCGGATTCGAAACTGACGGCAAACACGTCGTCAACAGCGATCACATTCTGGAGCTGACTGAAGTCCCGAAGTCTTTGATTGTCATGGGCTGCGGCGCGGTCGGCGTTGAGTTTGCCTCGGTCTATTCACGCTTTGGCGCGGGAACGACCGTCGTCGAGCTGCTGCCCAGCCTGGTACCACTCGAAGACGAAGAAGTTTCCGCCGAACTCGCCAAGTCGTTTCGCAAGCGCGGCATCAAGTCACAGCTCGACACCAAACTCGAAAAGCTCGAGAAGACCGACAAGGGCGTCGTCGTTACCGGCAAGACTTCAAAAGGCGAAGACGTAAAGCTCGAGGCCGAGATGCTTTTGGTTGCGGTCGGCCGCATGCCGTTTACGCAGGGGCTTGGTCTTGAAGGAACGAAGATTAAAGTCGAGAAAGGTTTCATAACGGTCGATGAGTATCAGCAGACTGCCGAGAAGGGCGTCTATGCAATTGGCGATGTGGTGCCGACGCCGCTGCTGGCGCACCTGGCTTCAAGAGAGGGCATCGTTGCCGTTGAGCACTTCGCCGGGAAGAATCCGCGACCAATCAATCTGCGTCTGGTTCCGAACTGCACTTATTGCGATCCCGAAGTTGCTTCTGTCGGTTTGACTGAAGCGAAAGCCCGCGAAGCCGGCTATGACGTAAAGTTGGGCAAGTTTCCCTTTAGCGCTTCCGGCAAGGCCCGCATCCTCGGTGAAGAAGAAGGCTTTGTGAAGATCGTCAGCGAAGGTAAGTATGACGAGATCTTGGGCGTGCACATCATCGGCCCGCATGCGACTGAGTTGATCGCCGAAGCCTGCGTGGCGATGCAGCTTGAATCGACTGCGGAAGAGCTGGGCAACACGATGCACGCGCATCCGACTGTTTCCGAGGCCGTGATGGAAGCCGCCGAAGGCGTGCATGGAATGACGATTCATATTTGAAAATAAGAATAGGCCGTATAGGTCCTATATGACCTATTGAAAGCAATGTCAGAGCAAAGACCAACCAGGAAACCCGGCCCGCGTCGGCGCCGGCCCGGCTTTCAAATGCGCATCAGCACCAGGTATGCGCCACGCAAACCGGGCGGAGGCCAGGAGCGTTCGTGCATCGCCGACACCACGCTGACGCACCAGCAGATGCTCGAACTCTATCGCTATCTGAAACTAACGCGACTGGTAGAAGAGCGCATCGTCAATCTTTATCGCCAAACCAAAGTTGTCGGCGGCGTCTATAGATCATTAGGACAGGAAGCGACCGCGGTTGGTTCGGCTTATGCACTGCGTCCCGATGATTTCATTACCCCAATCATTCGCGATCTGGGCGCGGTGTTCGTGAAAGGAATTCGCCCGCGCGAAATCCTGGCTCAATACATGGCCAAGGCCTGGGGACCGTCCGGCGGAAAGGACCTGAACGTCCATTTTGGTTATCTGGACAAAGGATTCATCGGCCCGATCTCACACCTGGGCGACATGATTCCGGTGATGACCGGCATCCTCCTGGGCGCGCGCCTGCAAAAGAAGGACATCGTTGGATTGGCCTACATCGGCGACGGCGGCGCCAGCACCGGTGCGTTCTATGAAGGGATGAACTTCGCCGCCGTGCAGCGCCTGCCGCTGATTGTCATCGCCGAATACAATCATTACGCCTACTCAACGCCGACGAATTTGCAGACAGCCGTGCGAAATCTGGCTGAGCGCGCAGCGGCCTTCGGTATTCCCGGACACATCGTTGACGGCAACGACGTCATTGCCTGTTATGAAGTCACGAAGCAGGCAATCGATTATG
>Ga0207646_10003356_pt1 | contig 18154 bp, 15 predicted proteins | sample KBSK5502metaG_FD_184343 | JGI IMG/M metagenome (GOLD analysis project Ga0207646, IMG submission 184343) | Corn, switchgrass and miscanthus rhizosphere microbial communities from Kellogg Biological Station, Michigan, USA - KBS K5-50-2 metaG... | ecosystem: Host-associated > Plants > Roots >...
CAGTCGACTTGCCATTGTCCTGGTTGGTTTGTGGGTCGCCTTTACCGTGACTCTTGCCGGCTGGTGGCTGGTGTTCGGCCTGCGGCAGCTCGATCTAATCAAGCGTCTGAGTCTCGAGGGCGCCCCTGACCTGCATCGGTATTATCAGATGCTGCTGTGGGAAGGCGGCGTCCTAATCGCCTCGCTGATCGGTGGGGGATTGGCACTATTCTACTACGCGCGGCGCGAACAAAAGCGGCACGCGCAGGTCGAAGAATTTTTCGCGGCCTTTACTCACGATGCCAAAACCTCCCTGGCCAGTCTGCGTTTGCAGACCGAGGCTCTGCGCGAAGACCTTGCCAATACCGGGCCCAGCGCCTTGCTGGATCGGCTGTTGAGCGACACGCTGCGACTGCAATTGCAACTGGAGAATTCGCTGTTCCTGGTTAACTTAAGTGGCGGCAAACTTTTTCTTGAGCCGATAAAGTTGAGCGATAGAATCGACGCCCTGCGGCATCATTGGCCCGACCTGGAAATCACTCAGGCCGGCGAGGGCCTCGTCACCGCCGACGCGCGGGCCCTGGAAAGCGTGCTGACAAATCTGGTCCACAATTCAGTAACACACGGCCGCGCCACCCGCGTCGACGTTAAGATTGAGAATGGCGATGCGGGCAGTTTGCATGTGCGCTTGAGCGATAACGGCAGCGGATTCGAGGGTGACTTTAGTCAGCTCGGCGGCAAGCCACTGGTCAGGCACACGCGTCATAGCGGTAGCGGCGTGGGACTTTACATTGTGCGCCAACTGGCGCGACGCATGAATGGCGCAATTGGTTTTAGTCGTGGCAGCGACGGCGGATTCGTGGCCGAACTAGAGTTTCCGCGGGCGCCGGTTGCGGAAGGGAAACGCGGAACGGAGCGAGCGGCGTATGAAGCGACTGCTGCTGGTAGAAGATGATCGTTCGCTGGGCGCTACGCTGTGTGAACGTTTACAGCGCGAAAGCTACGAGGTTTCGTGGGCTGAAACGAAACAACTCGCGCTGAAGAGGCTCGGTGAAGGGCTTTGGGATCTGGTGATTCTCGATATCGGTTTGCCGGATGGCTCGGGTTTTGAACTGGCTCGGCACATCAAACAGAGCAGTTCTTTGCCAATCATGTTCATGACGGCGCTCAGCACTGCAGAACATCGGCTGGAAGGTTTTGAAATTGGCGCGGAAGAATTTATCCCCAAGCCGTTTCATTTGCAGGAGCTGCTCCTGCGCGTCAAGCATGTGCTTGAGAACCACCCGGTGCAGCGCCAGATTACCTGCAATGGGCGAGTGATCGAGTTGGACAATCGAGTGATCGTACAGCCGGATGGACAGCGCGAGCATCCCGCGGCGCGCGATTTTGAATTGCTGCAACTGTTGATTACCAGCAGTCCGCGCGTCGTCAGCCGCAACCAGATTCTCGACGTGTTGTGGGGCGAAGATAAGCTTCTCAATCAACGCACGGTGGACAATATGATCGTTCGGCTGCGGCAAATGATAGGAGACGCCAACAGCACTTGCATACGCTCCGTGCGCGGCATCGGCTATCAATGGACTGGCGATGAAGAGTAGCCGTGGAGTGCGCCGGCAGAGCGAAGCGACGACGGCGCTGTGGATTGTAGAGCAAAATTTGAATCGGTTTTTTTGTCATAGCTTATGCAAACAAGGCAGGACATGCTCGAAGCGTCATCCATAGCACCGTCGTCGCTTCGCTCTGCCGGCACGCTCCAAATTGGCAACGAGCGCTTTCAAAACGCTCTGGCGCGGCGTGCGCAGTCCGTCCCGCCGATCTGGATGATGCGCCAGGCAGGCCGTTATCACCGGCATTACCAGGAGCTGCGTCAGAAGTACTCGTTCATGGATCTATGTAAGCGGCCAGAGTTGGCGGCACAGGTCGCGCTGGGCCCGGTAATGGATTTTGATTTCGACGCCGCGATTCTTTTCAGCGATCTGCTGTTTCCGCTGGAAGCGTTAGGCATGGGCTTGGAATACACGGACCACGGGCCTCAGCTAGGATGGAACCTTAATGAGAAGTCCATTTCACAACTGCGTACGATGGACGACGCCTGGCCGCATTTACTGTTCCAGGGCGAAGCCATGCGCGCCACGCGCGATCGTCTGCCTGATGATCGCAGCCTCCTGGGTTTTGTCGGCGGCCCCTGGACGCTTTTCGTGTACGCGGTTGAGGGTTCGCATAAAGGATCACTAGCCGCCTCAAAGAGTTTGCTCTCATTGTTTCCAAGATTTTGCGAAGTGATGGTCCCGCTACTGGCTCGAAACATCGAGCTGCAGCTCAGTAATGGCGCTGAGTTGGTGATGATCTTTGACACGGCTGCCGGCGAGTTACCGCCCGAAGTTTTCCATACGATGGTTGTCCCTCAGCTTCAAGAGATGTCGCGAATGGAACCGTCGCGAATAGGTTATTACTCAAAGGCCACGCAGCCGGCGCATCTTCGCCACTCGCTTTTTACCGAGGGGCAGCTCGGCGGCGTGGGAGTTGATTATTGCTGGGAGCTTGGCGAAGCGCTGAATATGTTTCCCAAAGGTTTTGTTCAGGGCAACTTTGATCCGGCTCTTTTGCTTTGCGAACCGGATGAGTTCAAACAGCGACTGATTCGTTATCTTGAACCGCTGAAGGAGCACGAGCGGGCCGGTTGGGTTTGCGGGTTGGGTCACGGCGTTTTGCCGGGCACGCCGGAAGAGAACGTGAGGCTCTTTGTTAATACAGTTAGAGAGGTATTGCAGTGACTGATCTTTTTGCTAAGTACGACGTCCCGGCGCCGCGCTATACCAGCTATCCGACCGTTCCGTTCTGGACTGATTCGCCGACGACAAAGCAGTGGCTGGAAGAGTTAAGCAAAGCCTTCGAGGACGAATCCGCAACCTGGTCGCTCTATTTTCACTTGCCCTTCTGCGAAACGCTTTGCACGTTCTGTGCTTGTAATACCGTGATCACACGTGACCATGGGCGCGAAGAAAATTACCTTGGTCTGCTCTCAAGGGAATGGGGCCTTTATTGCGGCCGGATACCCGCGTTGCGCGAGCGTCCACTGCTGGGTTTGCATCTCGGCGGTGGCACGCCGACGTTTTTCTCGGCGGAGAATCTTGAACGGATCCTGAAACCAATTCTGGCCGCCACGCGGACAGATACTGATCGGTTTGAAGCTTCCGTCGAAGTTCATCCGGGGCACACGACGCGCGAACAATTGGTCGTACTGCGGCAGCTTGGGTTCACGCGCATCTCGATCGGCGTTCAGGATTTTGATCCTGAGGTGCAAAGGCTCGTCAATCGTCATCAGTCATACGAAGTCACGAAATCTATCACGGACATTGCCCGTGAACTCGGTTATACGTCGGTCAATTACGATTTGATTTATGGCCTGCCGCGCCAAAACCCTGATCGTTTCGGCGATACTATTGAGAAGACGATCGAATTGCGGCCAGATCGAATCGCGCTTTACAGCTTTGCTCGGGTGCCCTGGATTAAGCCGGCGCAGCGGAGTTACAAGGACGAGGATTTGCCGGTGGCCGGCGATAAGCGCGCCCTTTACGAAATGGCGCGCGAGATGCTCTCGACGGCGGGTTACGTGGAAATTGGAATGGATCATTTTGCCCTGCCCCAGGATGGAATGGCGAAAGCGCAGCGCAAAGGGACTCTGCATCGTAATTTTCAGGGTTATACCGAGACGCGGACAAGCGTGCTGCTCGGGCTGGGCGTAAGCGCGATTTCGGAAACCACGACCTGTTTTCATCAGAACGAAAAAGCGTTTCCGGTATATGAGCGGCGCGTGCAGCAAGGCGAGATCCCGACTTTGCGTGGTCATTTGTTGTCGGCAGAGGACCGCCGGCTGCGCGAGCAGATTCTTACTTTCATGACCAGCTTTGCAGTTGACTTGCAGCCTGAGCAGAGCAGTGACGCGGAAGTTTTTCTCGAGCCGCTGATAAACGATGGCCTGGTCGAATTGAATAGAGAGAAGCTGGTCCTGACGGAGCGCGGACGGCCCTTTCTGCGCAATGCCTGCATGTTCTTCGATCAGCGTTTGCGCCGGCAGGAACCACGGGCCCAGGTCTTCTCGCAGGCGCTCTGACTCAGCTTTCCGACGCATTCCATCCATCGAGCGCACGCCATGCAAACCATCAAAGTCGTCGGCGCTGGTTTCTCAGGCTTGGTCACTGCGTATTTCCTCACCCAACAGGGCTTCAAAGTACAGGTTTACGAGCAGAGCTCTCGTGCCGGTGGATTGATTGAGACCATTCGCACGCCGCACGGATTGATCGAGACCGCAGCCAACGGTCTGCGCAACTCCGCGCGCCTGGAGGCGATGTGCGCCGACATCGAAGTTCCTCTGCTGCCAACGCGGCGCGCCGGGCGCAAGCGATTCATTTTTCGCGGCCGCCCGAAACAGATTCCGCTCGACCTCTTGGACATGCTGAACGTTGGTTTGCGATTCGCCCGCAACTTGAACAGTTTGCGGCCGCGGCAATTCGAAACGATCGGCGAGTGGGGCAGCCGCGTAGTTGGGAAGGGCGCAACAGATTATCTGCTGACGCCAGCGCTGGGTGGCATTTATGCGGGCGATCCCCAACGGATGAGCGCAAGTTTGATATTTGGGCGCGCCGTACTTCCGGCTCATTTGGGAACCAGACGCCCCGAGCGGGCCAGAGTTCACGGCACGGTTGCGCCGCCGAATGGCATGCAGCAATTAATCGACGGCCTCCACGATTATCTTAACGACGCCGGCGTCGAATTTCTTTTCAACCAGCCCGCGGCCAAAGAAGATTGCCCGACGGTTGTTTGTCTTTCCGCTTCGACCGCCTCGGATTACTTCGCCGGGTTTGCTCCGGAAGTCAGTCAGGCACTAGCCAAAGTTGAGATGATTTCGATTGTGACCGCCACTTGTTTCTACCCGCCTGAGTCGGCGGGGCTGAAAGGGTTTGGATGTCTGTTTCCTCGCGATCAGGGCTTTCGCGCGCGGGGCGTGCTGTTCAATGATTGCATTTTTGAGGGACGAGGCCCGGCTCATGCCGAGACCTGGATTTTTGGTGGCGCACTCGATCCTGAAGTCGTGAATTTAAGCGACCAGGAGTTTGCCGAATTGATCGCTTCGGAACGCGAAAGGTTCTACGGCGGTCGTGATGACTCTATGGAGATTCACATAACTCGCTGGCCGAATGCGCTCCCGCACTACACCGTCGATCTGGAACGCATCCTGTTGACGCTCCCGCCGCCGCCACCGAACGTTGCGCTCGTGGGAAACTATCTGGGGCGGATTGGTCTGGCAAAAATCCTTGAGCGCGCTGCGGTTGTTGCGGACGACTTTGGAAAGACGCACGGGGCCGCAGCCCGACCGCACGGTCCCCGGCCGGGCAACCCGGCTGGGGTGGGGCGTTTAGGGGGGGCCCACAATTGAGTCAGACCGGCGTGCTGCTCATCAATCTCGGTACTCCCGACGCGCCCACTCCGGAAGCGGTGGGTCGATATCTGCGCGAGTTCCTGATGGACGGTTTTGTGATTGCCGTGCCGAAACCTTTGCGCTGGTTTCTAGTCAACATCATGATCGTGCCACGGCGCAAGACGCGATCGGCGAAAGCATATCAGAGGGTACAGTTGCTCGCAGGCTCACCTCTATTGGTTTACACGCGTGATTTTGCAGAGAAAGTCGCCGCGCAACTTGCCGGCGTGGACGATCGATACGTAGTCGAGTATGCGATGCGTTATGGCAATCCTTCGATTAAGAGTGCGCTGGAACGACTCCGCGATTGTGATCCTTCAAAAATCGTTGTCCTGCCTCTCTATCCGCAATATGCTGAATCAAGTTTCGAGACCGCGGTGGTGGAAACGAAAAGACGAGCGGCAGAGATGGGCCTCGCGGATCGTCTCGTGTTCTTTCCACCTTTCTATAACCGCCCTGAATTTATCAACGCCTCTGCCAATCATATCGCCGAGACAGTTACGGGAGAGGCGATTGATCACTTCGTATTCAGTTTTCATAGTTTACCGGTGCGTCATCTGAAACGCTTGGATCGTAGCGGCGAGCATTGCGCAATCAGGTCGGACTGTTGCGATGAAGTTAGCGCTGTCAACAAAAACTGTTATCGCGCGCAATGCATGTTCACCGCCCGCGCGATAGCGGAACACCTCGGCTTGAACGAAGACGCGTATTCAGTTTCGTTTCAATCGCGTCTGGGACGCGCCGAATGGATCGGGCCCCAGACGGAAGACCTGTTGCGCGCGTTGGCCGCGCAGGGAGTAAAGCGCGTGGCGGTCGCGTGCCCGTCGTTTGTAGCTGATTGTCTGGAAACCGTCGAGGAGATCGCAATGCGGGCCCGCGACGCTTTCATTCAGGCAGGCGGAGAAGAGTTGCGACTGATTCCTTCGCTAAACTCAGATCCAGCATGGATCGATGCAGTTGTAAGCTGGATAAGAGAAAGCTGAAGTTTTCTCTCTGCGCAACCTCTGTTTCTATGTGGGGAGTTCTGTGAATGAGAGAAACCGATCTTGCTTTTCGTGATTTTTCGTGTGATTTAGTGGATCGCCTGCAGTGGGCCAAATTCGATCCACGAAATCACACGAAGCCGCACGAACATGGACAAAAGAAAAGCGGCTGGCTTAGTAGCCAACCGCCTTTGCTGTTTTCTGAATAGTGGTGAGCCGAGCAGGACTCGAACCTGCGACCCACTGGTTAAAAGCCAGTTGCTCTACCGACTGAGCTATCGGCCCACATTAAGAAATTCCCGGACGCATTAGTCTAAGGTTTCAAGTTTCAAGTTTCAAGTTCGCGTTGAGTTGCGAATTGTCCGCTCGCACCTCAAAAATAGTCGGAGCAGTTTATCTTCTTCTTCCGAGTGAATCTTCGGCCTTCTTTGCGAGCTTTGCGCCTTGGCGTGAAAACCCTTCCCACGATTAGTTTCACGCAAAGCCGCCAAGGCGCAAAGTTATTGTTCTTCCACTTTGATTAACCTGAAACTTGAGACTTGAAACTAGACTTTCAGCCATCTGCCGACGTTCGACTCTTTCACAATAATTGTCTGCGAACGTTCGGGCCCCGTCGATACTAAACCAATCTCGACGCCGATCTGTTCCGAAAGGAAGTCGACATAGCGGCGTGCGTTCGCCGGCAACGCATCCATCTCGGTCGTTCCCAGCGTCGAAGTTTTCCAGCCGGGCAGCGTTGCGAAAATCGGCTCGACCCGCCGCAGATCCTGCGAAACAGAGGGCAGGGAATCGCACCGCTGACCGTCCAGGTTGTAACCGATGCAGACTTTGATTTCATCCAAAGTGTCGAGCACATCGAGCTTAGTCAATGCCACGGAAGTGAAGCCGTTGATCTCGGCCGCGTAGCGGGTGGCAAAGGCATCGAACCAGCCACAGCGACGTGGCCGTCCCGTTGAGGCGCCGTACTCGCGGCCACGCTCGCGAATCATCTGGCCCAGCTCAGCTTCGCCTGCCAACATTTCCGTGGGAAATGGCCCTTCCCCGACGCGAGTTGTGTAGGTTCGGACAATTCCGAGTACGCCGGTCAAGTGTCGCGGCGCGAGACCGGTGCCGATCAATGCTCCCCCAATCACGGTGCTCGATGAAGTGACGAACGGATAGGTTCCATGATCCACGTCGAGCAAGGTCGCTTGGGCGCCTTCCAACAAAATTGAATCACCGCGAACTGCCGCCTGATTGAGAAAATGGGTAGTGTCGCAAAGAAAAGGCGCCAGGCGCTCGACCATCGAGCTCGTCTCATCAAAGATTGTTTTCGCGTCCAGCGGCTCTCCGCCATAGGCGACAATGATTCGGTTGGCGTCTTCCAGGTTGCGCTCAATGCGCGAGCGCAGCACTTCGGAAACCAGCGCATCGGCTACGCGAATGCCGCGGCGGCCGGCCTTGTCTTCATAAGCGGGGCCGATGCCGCGCAGCGTCGTGCCCACCTTTTCGTTGCCGAGTCGTTCCTCGCTGGTGTGATCCAAAGCCCGATGATAAGGAAGAATCAGGTGCGCGCGCGAGCTGACCTTGACGCGCTCGGGCGTGATGCTGATCCCCTGCGCCATCAGCCGGTCGGCTTCCTCAAAGAAAGCTTTCGGATCGATCACCATGCCGTTGCCGAGCACGCAGGTCTTGCCTTCGTGCACAACTCCGGAAGGCAGCAGATGCAGGACGAACGATCGATCGCCAATCTGCACTGAGTGGCCGGCGTTGTGCCCGCCCTGATAGCGCGCGACGACGTCGAAACGCTCGGCCAGGAGATCGACGATCTTGCCTTTGCCTTCATCGCCCCACTGGGCACCGATAACTGCGATAACCATGAGAACAGAGATCAGAGATCGGAAATCAGACACAAAACAGGCGCGGCTGTGTAACTAACACCAAACCGCGCCCGCTTCTATCTTCAACTATGCCGCGGTTGCTGCGCTCACATGCTTATCCAGCATGCGTGAGATTGCCTGCTCAGAGGTGGCGCCGACGACGCGTTCCTCTTCTTTGCCATTCTTAAAAAGGATCAGAGTCGGGATGCCTTTGATTCCAAAACGCTGTGAAACGGAAGGGTTGTTGTCAACATTCAGTTTGACGACGCGGGCCGTATCGGCATATTTCTCGGCGACGGCTTCGACCGTGGGGGCCAGCATGCGGCAGGGCGCGCACCACTCAGCCCAAAAGTCGACCAGCACCGGCCGGTCGGATTTCAATACATCACTCTCAAAAGTGCCATCACTGGTTTCTCGCACATTCTCACTCATTGAATAGACTCCTTGATTTGTTACTTACTATTTCATTCCAACGACGGGAAGCCGGCTCAGACCGGAGCGCCCCTGGTGACTTCTCGATAAAGCTGAAGATATTTCTTTGCGGCGGCTGACCAGGAATTATCCGTCTTCATCCCGTTACGCTTTATCTGTGCCCAAATATCGGGTTGGGTATAAAAGTAAATCGCTTCTCGTATTTTTTCAAGCAGCGCCGAAGCAGAATAAGGGCCGAACTTGAAACCATTGCCTTTACCGGTCGAAACGTCGAAACTTTCAACCGTGTCGTCCAGCCCACCGGTCGCGCGCACGACCGGCACGGTACCGTATCGCATGCTGTACATCTGATTCAGCCCGCACGGCTCGTACAGCGAAGGCATCAGGAAGATGTCGGCGCCGGCTTCGATCTGGTGCGCCAGTGGTTCGCCTGCATAGCCCTTGTAAACGCCGACGCGCTGAGGCGCTTGATCGTGCCAACTCTGGAGGAAGTCCTCGTATTCGCGCGCACCGGCTCCCAGAGCGATAAAGAAAGCACCGGTGTCGAGAATGCCGCGCGCAGCCTGTCTGATCAAGTCATAACCCTTCTGGCCTACCAGACGCGAAATGATCCCAATGATGGGCCGCTCGGGCTCCTGCGGAAGCCCAAACCGCTGCAGCAGATCGAGTTTGCATTCGCGCTTGCCGCTTAAGTCATCGGCGGAAAAATTAGCGGCGATATCCGTGTCAGTTTCCGGATTCCAAACGTCATAGTCGACGCCATTGGTGATCCCTATCAGGCGGTCGCTGCGCGCACGCATCAGCCAATCGAGTCCATAACCCTGCTCCGGCGTCTGAATCTCGCGGGCATATCGCGGGCTCACCGTCGACAAGACGTCTGCGGCGACCAGGCCGGCCTTCAAAGCCGAAGCCGCACCGTCCAGCATGAAATCGCTCGCGTAGGCGTTGAATCCCAGCCACCACAAATCCGACGGCCTGAACGCGCCCTGATAGGCCAGGTTATGAATCGAAAAGACAATCCTGGTTTTGGCAAAGAACTCTTCGTGGCGGCGCCGGGCGCGCATCTCGACCGCAGCAAACCCGGTCGGCCAGTCGTTACAGTGCAGGATGTCCGGCGCATCGCCCAGTCGATTGAGCAAGGCGATCGACGCCCGGCAGAAAAAAGCGAAGCGTTCGAAATCGTTTACCTCGCCATAGATTTTACCGGGAGCGAAATAATGCGGCGCGTCGATTAGGTAAGTAGGGGCCTTCAGCGCGTCGCTTTGCCAGACGCGAATACGCGCGAGCTTGCCCCGCCAATCGACTTCAAGATCGTCAATGAACGTGCTGCCGAGTGCGGTCCGGTCAATCTGATCATAGAGCGGGATGATGAGGAAGGAATCTGCGCCCTCCGCATGGAGGGCTTTGGTCAGCGCTCCAGAAACATCAGCCAGACCGCCGGTTTTGGCAAAGGGAACTGCTTCGGATGAAAGGATAGCAACGCGCAAAGGCTGGCCGGTACTTTGATCTTCGGTCTTTGAACTTTGGTCTCCAGCTGACAATCGATCACCCCGGAAAAAGAGTCCAAGTACAAAGAGCCAAATACAAAATACTTCCTGCTTAGCTTTGCATCGAAGCCAAGAACTCAGCGTTGGACTTTGTCTTCTCGAGCCTTTCGAGCACGACTTCCATCTGCTCAGTGGGTGAAAGCGGATTCAGCACGCGGCGCATCACCCAGACACGGCTGAGGTCTTCCTTGCTAATTAGTAATTCTTCCTTGCGCGTTCCCGATCTCTGCAAGTCGATGGCGGGAAAGAGTCGCTTGTCGCTGAGCCGGCGGTCGAGATGGATTTCGGAGTTGCCGGTGCCCTTGAACTCTTCAAAGATCACGTCGTCCATGCGCGACCCGGTATCGATTAGGGCAGTTGCGATAATGGTTAGCGAACCGCCTTCTTCAATGTTGCGCGCGGCGCCAAAGAAGCGCTTAGGACGCTGCAAGGCATTGGAATCGATACCGCCGGAAAGAATTTTCCCGCTGGGCGGAACCACTGCGTTGTGCGCGCGAGCCAGGCGCGTGATCGAATCGAGCAGGATAACCACGTCGCGTTTATGTTCGACCAAACGTTTGGCCTTCTCGATCACCATGTCAGCTACCTGAACGTGGCGCGTGGGGGGCTCGTCAAAAGTCGAGGAGATTACTTCGCCCTGAACCGAACGCTGCATGTCGGTTACTTCTTCCGGCCGTTCATCGATCAACAGCACAATCAGCGTGGTTTCTGGATGATTCTGTGTGATCGAATTGGCGATGGCCTGCAACAGCATGGTTTTGCCCGTGCGCGGGGGCGAGACGATCAGGGCGCGCTGGCCTTTGCCCAGCGGCGTGACGAGATCGATGACGCGCGCGGAAAGATTGTCGGCATCGACTTCCATCCTGAGCATCTCGTCGGGATAGAGCGGCGTCAGGTTGTCAAAGAAAACCTTCTCGCGCGCCATGTCTGGCGATTCGAAGTTGATCGCTTCGACCTTGATCAGCGCAAAGTAGCGCTCGCCCTCTTTCGGCGGTCGAATCTGGCCGCTGATGGTATCGCCGGTGCGCAAGTCAAACTTACGAATCTGTGACGGCGACACATAAATATCGTCCGGACCGGGCAGGTAGTTGTATTCCGGCGCGCGCAGAAATCCGAACCCATCGGGCAGGGTTTCCAGCACGCCTTCGGAAAAGATCAATCCACTCTTTTCAGTCTGGGCCGCGAGCACCTTAAAAATCAGTTCCTGCTTGCGCATGCCCGTGGCGCCGGGGACATCCATCCCTTTAGCCACCTGGGTAAGCTTGGAAATCGACATTTCCTTCAGATCGGACAGATTGAAGACATCCGGATTTCCGTCTCTGCTTACTGAGATTTCCGGCGGCGCTTCAGCCGTGGCTACGCCGCCGCCGTTCTCGCCATTACTGCCGTTGTTCGTACGTCTTTTGTTTGCCATATCAGTTCTTTCGTGCGCGGACACGTTTCAGCCGCGCGTTGGTTTCAAAATTTATAATCCTGTCAATTGATTTCAACGGAGCCGGTCAAATGGAATGTTTCCTCGCGGCTTATGCCTGGAAGCTCATGTGGGGGCTTCCTGCCACGATGACTGAATTCTCACTAACCTGACCGTCAACAGTTCGGAATCCAAGAGATCGTTGTCGCTTTGTTTGGATGCCGGCTGGGGCGGTATGTATGGTCCAGGGTCAGCTCTTTACTTTCAGTCAAGGTCGGACGAATTACCTGCTGTTACTCTTCCGTTTCGCGATATTTGTTTATTGGACTTCTAATTCTAAACGAAACCCGCAAAAGCGCAAGGACGAATCTGCCCAAACTGGTGAACGGGACCTGATTTAATCTAGCTTTTCAAAGACTTTTCAATTGCGCTCCACACTTCGGGTCGTCCACGCTTAGTCGTTGCTGAGTAAGTCAAAACCCGTTCGATATTGAGTGCGCGCTCGATGCCGACAATATTCCTTCGCAATTCATTGTTAGAGAGCTTGTCGGATTTCGTGGCGATGATCAAGTGCGGCTTTTGTTGATGCTCAAGCCACTCGTGAAGCTGCAAATCCTGTTTCGAGGGGCCGTGACGCGAATCGACGATGTGAATTGATAGCACAAGCTGCTCACGTTTGGCAAGATAGTTCTCAGCAGCGGCGCCCCACTCGGCTTTCATTGTCTTGGGCGCGCGAGCATAACCATAGCCGGGCAAGTCAACAAACCGAAACTTTCCATTAATCAGATAAAAGTTGAGCGCCCGCGTCCGTCCCGGCGTTGACGATGTCCGCGCCAGTCCACGAACGCCCAGCAGGGAATTGATTAAACTTGATTTGCCTACGTTTGACCGGCCCAGAAAAGCAATCTCAGGCTTCGTATCGTGGGGCCAATCGGCTTCCTGAAACGCGCTCTTCAGGAATACGGCGCTGGTGATCCTCATGGCGGCGCCTAAAGCGGGAGTCTTCTCCTAGTGTCATGGTTCTAAAGTTCTAATAACAGGATCGGCGCATGCCAACGGGGCGCTAGCCCGACCGTAAGGGAGGGCTCAAGTGTCAGGCGACGTGTAAAGACTGAGCCCTCCCTAACGGTCGGGCTAGTGCCCGGTGATCTGAATCAATTATGCGAATCCTCTGAACCACTAAAACCCCTTCAGCTGCGCGCTCCCCAACTTCTCACCCGTAGACTTGAAATCGACCCCTGCTGATGCGGCCTGAGCCTTGGCGGTGCGCTCGGCCATCATTCCCTGAATCATCTTGATCCGTTCGCGAATGCCCGCCAGGATTTGCTCATTGTTCGGAACACGCCTGACCAGCGTCTCGAAATGCTTGAGCATTTCCGGCTGGTTCCACTCCTGGCGGAGTTCGGCGAGGATTGGCTCGATCTTGGCGAAGACGAAAAGGTGCTCACCGTTCGCGTCGTTGAACATCTGTTCGTCAATCGCGCCGTTATTCACCAGCGAGGCGGCCATGTCCCAGTACGAGATAACCATGCGGACGTACCCACTGCGCTCGCTCATCATGGCTTCCATGTATTCAGCTGTAGTGGTTGGGTTGAAAGAGAAGAACCAGTTCCGTGCTTCGCGCATCACCGGCTCGCGGCGGAGGTCATAGAGTTTCAGAATCAGATCTGCATCTGCTTGTTTGCCCATGTTCATTGCTCCTGTTGGATGAAAGGATAGTTTACCGGGTCACGCGCACACACCCAATGTGAGTGCGGTGATTTCCGAACGGAAGTTTTTAAAACTGAAATTTGGCCGGCGACGTTACTGCTCTGCGGGGGTCTGTAAACCCTGCGGTGGCGGTTCGGTCGTCCAGATTGGCGGAGCCTCAGCTTCAACACCAACTGCCGTCTCGGGTGGCTGCTCTTCGAGCGCCAGGGCGATGACCTCGTCGATCGTTTCGACCAGGTTGATGGTCAGCACGTTGCGCACTTCTTCCGGGACTTCGGGCAGATCCTTCTCGTTGTCCTTGGGCATGATAATCGTGTCAATGCCAAAGCGATGCGCCGCCAGCAGTTTTTCTTTTACTCCGCCGATGGGCAGAACTCGCCCGCGCAGAGTAATCTCTCCGGTCATGGCGACATTCTTGCGCACGGGCACGCGCATCAGTGCTGAAGCCATTGCCGCGGCCATCGTAATTCCAGCCGAAGGCCCGTCTTTCGGAATTGCGCCCTCGGGAATATGAACGTGCAAGTCGCGTTTACGAATGAAATCGAGGTTGATGCTTAGCCGTTCAGCTCGCGCTTTAATACAAGTCAAGGCCGCCTGGGCCGATTCCTGCATTACGTCGCCAAGTTTACCGGTAAGCGTAACGGTGCCGCGGCCCTTGGTTAGCGTGGCCTCAATCTGAAGCACCTCGCCACCGACTTCGGTCCAGGCCAAGCCGGTCGCCAGACCAATTTCGCTTTCGGCCGCAACTCCCTGCTGACGGAACTTGATCGGGCCCAGCATTTCCTGCACCCGATCGGCGCCCACGACATCTTTAAAGTCCGCGGCCACGGTCTCGCCCACGAATTTCCGCGCGATCTTGCGGCAGCACGAGCCAATCTCGCGCTCGAGATTGCGCACGCCGGCTTCGCGTGTGTAGTGGCGAATGATTTCCAGTATGCCTTCGTCTGTGAATTCGAATTGTTCCGTCTTCAGACCGTTGGCCTCCGCTTGCTTCAGCACCAGATGGCGTTTGGCGATTTCGAGCTTCTCGCGCTCGGTATAACCGGACAGACGCAGCACCTCCAGGCGATCCTGTAGCGCGGGCGGAATGGTATGGAGCACGTTCGCCGTGGCGATAAAGAAGACTTTCGACAGATCGTATTCGACGTCCAGATAGTGATCCTGGAACATGTGGTTCTGCTCCGGATCGAGCACTTCGAGCAAAGCCGCGCTCGGGTCGCCGCGAAAATCCGTGCCCAGCTTGTCGACTTCGTCGAGCAGCAGCACCGGGTTAACGGTGCCGGCCTTTTTCATCATCTGAATAATCTGACCGGGTAAAGCGCCGATGTAAGTGCGTCGATGGCCGCGAATCTCTGCTTCATCGCGCACACCACCCAGACTGAGGCGGACAAACTTTCGGCCGGTCGCGCGGGCAATCGATTTTCCCAGACTCGTTTTGCCGACTCCCGGCGGACCGACGAAGCAAAGGATCGATCCTTTCGGGTTCTTGACCAACTGCCGCACGGCCAGATATTCCAGGATCCGGTCCTTAATTTTCTCCAAACTGTAGTGATCTTCGTTCAGCACCTCTTCTGCCTTCGTGAGGTCCCGAATCTCCTTCGACTTTTGCTTCCAGGGCACGCTGATCAGCCAGTCAATGTAGGTACGCGAGACAGTGCCCTCGGCCGACATCGGCGGCATCGCCTCCAGCCGGTGCAGTTCCTGCAGGGCCTTTTCCTTGGCCTCTTCGGTCATGCCCGCTTCTTCAATCTTTTTCTTCAGCTCATCCAACTCAGCGCGCTCGTCCTTGCGGCCCAGCTCTTTATGAATGGCCTTGATCTGTTCGTTGAGGTAGTACTCTTTCTGCGCTTTTTCCATCTGGCGCTTTACGCGCGTCTGGATCGTGCGATCAAGCTGCCGCTTCTCCAGTTCAATCTCGAGGATTTCAATCAAACGAGCCAGACGGGCCTGGGCTGAGAAAAGCTCGAGCAGACCCTGTTTGTCTTCGACCGAAATTCGCAGTTGCGAAGCGAGCGCATCGGCCATGTGTGACGGATCGGCATTGCGCATCGCTGTTTGCAAAGCATCCGGCTGCACGTCCGGCGCCAGACGCAGATGCTGTTCGACCAATTGCGCAATCTTCTGCGTCAGCGCATCGGTGCGCACGCTTTCTTCGTTAACCACTGGCGCACGCCGAACCATCGCGGTGAAAGCGCCGTCGTTATTTTCGACTCGAATCGTGGTGGCGCGTTCGCGGCCTTCGACTACCACCTTGATCTGGCCGTTCTCTTGTCGCTGTGATTGCAGGATGCGGGCAATCGTGCCGACTCCGTAAATCTGTTCAGGTGACGGCTCATCAACGGTGGCATCATGCTGCGTGGACAAAAAGATCGTGCGATCAGAGGCGAGTGCCATCTCCAGCGCCCGCACCGACCCGGCCCGGCCAATCTTGAACGCGACTTTCGTAAACGGAAAGATTACGACGTCGCGAATGGGCACCATTGGATAATGGACAATGTCGGCTGGGGTGCGGTCTGAATATTCTTCCATGATTATTTATTGCTGAAGTGAAAACCCTGAGACGGAAACTCCTAAGAAACTGGAACGGGGCTCCTAGATTAAACGACGAATTCGGGTGCTCTTGCAAATTGCCACGGTCGGCCGTCGTCGTTGTGAATAAGGGCGAGTCGCTCTGGTCGCCTCGCCCCTTTTCCAACTGTGGTGATTGTAAACTATCTTTCGCTCTTACGCTACCAAGTAAGAGAAGATCGCTTTCGCAAGCTTACAAGTTAAGAGTAGCCTAATTTGAAATGGGAGACCGGTCGATTTGAATCCGACTTTTCCCCTCTCTTGACGCTTATCCTGGAATTCGCATAGGTGTGAGCTTAATAGCCATTGGCGCCGAACACTTCCGCCCCGATTTCCTTGTTGAGCCAAAACAAGACGCTATTATCAACAGCTTGGAGCCCTTATGACCAGCCTTCTTTAGCGATTCTTTTTGACAATAGCCTCCTTCGGTAAAGCACGAACTTTCAAATTCGACGTTTTCGTCGCCGATTTAAGGCCAGCGCAAAGATGAGTGAATAGAGCAAGATTCCGGCAGGAATACCCAACAGTATTGGCCAAATCATTGCCGACTCGCCGCTGAAGCTACCTAGAACACTGATCAGAAGGATTGTTGGGGCATAAAAGTAGAAACCGGCAACCAGAAGAAATCCGAGTGAGGGAAGAATCCAAGCTGCCAGCCCAGACAACAAACAAACAGATGTTTGAATTGCGGCGGCGAATCCAAAGTATTTAAGAACTAGTTTTCGGTTTTCTGATGTGTTACTAGGCATTACCTTAACGGTACTCCTAGAATTTGGCGTTTCGTTTCAAGCTCGCTGTTGTCCCTTTCAAGAAACTGAATAACTCTAGGCCACCAAGAATGGACGTTTGTATCCCCCTGATCAGCACATTTGCATCTCTTTGTTCTGATCCAGTCCCTAATCGCGAACCAGGTGGCACCTGCCATCTCAGCCGATTTGCCGACATCATGATTGGTGTTGTCTACCACCAGACCTCCAAACAGGGGATAATCAGTTCCGTTCGAACCTGCCTGGCCGATCAAGGAACTGCTGAAGCCTCGATGGCTAAAACTGTCTTGCAGGTAATGGAGATATCTTCCGAGATCTCCGACGGTACCGGCGCTGCGAAAGGCGATATTGCGCAGATTAGTTAGATTCCCGTTGTTGCCGGGATTGAATGCGTGAAAATCTGAATTTATCTGCCGTTGTCCTTCGTTCGAACCCAGACGAGGCTTTGTTTCCGCATCCTCATCTACACGCTGAGTAGCTTCAGCGATCTGTCGGCGTCGTCGGGTGTCAAGCACGGAAACCTTGAAGCTATGAAGTACCTCAAATAATAGTGAACATCAATGTTGTAAAGGCCAAACGGATCTTTCGCGTTCTGAGGATTATTACCGACGTATGCGAACTGATCTATCCCTCCGCCCAGACCTATCGGATCTTCGGAGACGAACCGGCCAAGCTGTGGATCGTAAAATCGCGCACGATAGTAAAGCAGTCCGGTGCCAGGATCGCGTTCGCGGCCCGTGTAGCCATACCGCGTTTTCGCGCTGCCTGGGCTGTTGCCGAACGAGTCGTAGCTTTCCTGCTCGACTACATTGCCTGCCTGATCGGTCAAAGCTGCTGTGGAACCGAGATGATCGGCGAGAAAATGCGAAACACCGGTTGTTGAGTTAGTTTGTCGCAAATGATTATCTATCCCGCGATCGTTGAAGTACGTGGTAGCTACTGACCAGTCAGCATTCAAATCAATCAACGCGTCCGATCCGTCATAAACAGAACGCTCATTTGCACCGGCACTGGTGGTGCGCTGAATCCGGCGGCCCAAACCGTCGTACGCGTAGCTAACAGTCAAACCAACCGGGAGAGTGACTTGCTTCAACCGATTCTCTTCGTCGTAGCTGAACGTCGTGGTGCCTGAACCATCAGTCTTTGAGGTCAGGTTGCCATTGTTGTCATAGACATAAGCTGCATTCGCCGTGCTCGTGAGTTTATTGAATGGCTGATAGCTGTAGCTGGCGCTCAGATGCGAAGCCGTGCGATTGCCAACGGCATCGTAACTGTAGTTTTCAGATGGCATCTCGAAGTTCGTCATAGGCAATCGATTCGAACAGACGCGTCGCGCCGGTCGTTGCGGGCGGATAAGTAATCTTCACCAGCCGGTTGAAATCGTCGTAATCATAATTCGTCACGCGCGACAAGGCATCC
>Ga0207646_10003357_pt1 | contig 18146 bp, 14 predicted proteins | sample KBSK5502metaG_FD_184343 | JGI IMG/M metagenome (GOLD analysis project Ga0207646, IMG submission 184343) | Corn, switchgrass and miscanthus rhizosphere microbial communities from Kellogg Biological Station, Michigan, USA - KBS K5-50-2 metaG... | ecosystem: Host-associated > Plants > Roots >...
ACATAGGGCAGGTTGGCCAGCTCGAGCACCCCCTGGATAGTGCCGTCCTCACCGTTGAGCCCGTGAAAGACCGGAAAGACGACATCGAGCACGGGAATGCCCCCGCCCTGGCCTCCCCCAGAGGGTGAGGGAGCTCCGTTGTAGGCGGGAACAAGTGAGTGTTGGGTTGGGTCTGGAGGCAGGTAGACGTACTCGCGGGCCGCGGCGTTGCTGACGAGCCGCTTGAGAGAATCGCCGGTCAGCCAGCGCCCTTCCTTGTCGATGTAGAGCGGCACCGCCTCGAAGCGTTGTGGATCCATGGCGGCGATGATCGACTGGGCGGAAAGGATGGAGACTTCATGCTCGGTCGACCGCCCCCCGAACAGGACTCCGACCCGCAGCCGCTTCACGCGCGCGGCGCCTGGCCGATGACGCGGATCTCCGGTTCCAGCTCGATGCCGAACCGTGCTCGGACGCGATCCCGCATCTCGGCCATTAAGGCTAGCACGTCATCGGCGCTCGCCCCGCCCAGGTTGATGATGAAATTCGCGTGTTTCGGCGAGACCTGAGCGCCGCCGATTCGCAGGCCTTTGAGGCCGCACGCATCGATCAGCCGGCCCGCGGAATCGCCCGCTGGATTCTTGAACGTGCTGCCAAGGCTGCGCTGCTCGATCGGCTGAGTCGCACGGCGATGCTTCTGGACCTCCAGCAGCCGCGCCCGAACCGCCGGCGGCGGTTCGCGCGTTGTCGCGAACGTCGCCGACGTGATCACCCATCGATCGCGCGATCGTTTGAAGACCGAATCGCGATAGGCGAAGGCACACTCGGCTGCCGTCATGGTCTGACGCGTTCCTTGAGGGTCAACCACCTCCGTATGCAGCAGCTGGTCCTTGACCTCGCCGCCAAACGCGCCCGCATTGCCAAACACCGAACCGCCCACGGTACCCGGGACCCCCGCCGCAAACTCCAGCCCGGCGCGGCCTGCCCTCGCCGTCTCCGCCGCCAGCTTCGGCATGAGGGCGCCCGCGGAAACGGACACGGCATCGCCGTCGATGGAAATTCGAGCGGTGCTCAGTTTGATGGTGAGCCCAGGCAGTTCGTCGGTCGCGAACAGCGTGTTGGTGGCCGCACCGATGACAAGGTATGGAACCTGGTCGCCGTTCAGCCGCCCGACCAGCTCGGGCAACGCCGCGTCGTCGGCCAATTCCAGGAAATAGCGGGCGCGGCCGCCGATGCCATACCAGCTATGCGGTTGCAGCGGTTCGTGCTCCCGGACGCCGGGATACGAAGGAAGCCACGCGTCAGGCAACCGGTGAGCGCTCCAGCACCTCAGCGGTCTTGCCGACGGCATCGTCGAAGCCGCGCACCGACATGAAGACGATCACATCGCCGGGTCGGGCGGCCGACGCCAGCTTGTACGCCGCCGAACGCGCTGAGTCTACGGTTACGACCTCATCGACGCCCCGAATGCGGTTCGCGAGGTCTTGCGCGGTGACGGTGTGGGCGAGGTGCCGCTCGCGGGCTGGCTCGATCGGACCGATGACGACCAGCGCACAGCCTTGAAAGGCATCCGCGTAGCCCTCGATCAGGGCCAGTGTCCGCGAGTAGGTGTGGGGAACGAAGCAGGCCAGCACCCTGCCCGGATGAAAACGTTCCCGCGCCGCCTGCACGGTGGCGCGCACTTTCGCCGGGTGGTGCGCGTAATCGTCGACCAGGGTCACGCCGCGCACCTGGCCGCGGACCTCGAAGCGGCGGGAGACACCCTGGAAGCGAGCGATGGCATCCACGGCCACCGGCACCGGCACGCCCACCCGCACGCTCGCCGCCAGCGCCGCGAGCGCGTTGGTCGCATTGTGCTCTCCGGGGATTCGTGTGCTGACCACCGCCAGCACTTTGCCCTCGTGCCACGCGGTGAACCGCATCCCGTCTCCGTCGATCTGGACGTCGCGGCCCTGCCAGTCGGCGCCGCCGCGCAGCCCGTAGGTCTCCACGTTGGCGCGGGTCCGATTGAGAAGCCGCCGCACCGCCGGATCATCCGCGTTGGCGATCAGGCGGTCCTCCGGTCCGAGATCCTCGAGGAACTGGCGGAACACCGCCTCATAAGCGGCCGGGTCCGGGAAGACGTCGGGATGGTCCCAGTCGATGTTGGTCAGCACCGCCAGCTGGGGAGAGAAATGCAGGAACTTGGGCCGCGGATCGAAGACCGCCGAGGTGTACTCATCGCCTTCGAAGACGAATTCCCGGCCGCTGCCCCAGGCGGCCGCGGAGCCCAGGTCTTTGACGGCCATCCCCAGGCGAAACCCTGGATTACGGCCGGCCGATCGAAGAATCCAAGCGATCAAGCTGGCGGTAGTGGTCTTGCCCGCCGAGCCGGCGACCACGATTCGATACCGATCCGCGGTCAGCTCGCCCCAGTATTCCGCCTCACTGACCAGCCGGATGTGATGCCGGCGCGCCGCCTCCGTTTCGGGGTTGCCCGCGCGCACCTGGTTGCCCTGCACCACGAGGTCAGGCTTCCCCCAGCGCGTGAGGTTGGCGGCGGCGTGGCCGTCGACCCACTTGATGCCAGCCTTGGTCAGGATTTCCGTCGTGGGCGGGTAGGCGTCCTCATCCGAGCCGGTCACCTCGTGGCCCAATTGCTTGGCGACCAGCGCCAGACCCGACACCGCGTAACCGCAGATGCCGATGAAATGGATGCGCATCAGTGGCGAGACACGGACTGAAGCAAGCCCGCTACCTCCTCGGCGGCGCGCGGACGGCCCAGGGATCGCATGGCGTCCACCATCTTGCTATACCGAGCCTCATCGTGGACGATGGCCGAAATCTCGCGGAACAGGCGAGCACCGTCGCAGTCCTGATCGGCGATGACCACCGCCGCATTCGCCTGTTCGAACGGCCCGGCGTTCAGCCGTTGATGACCACCCGCGAACGGACCGGGAACGAGCAGCATGGGGACGCCGGCCGCGCTGACCTCACTGATCGTCCCGGCGCCGGCGCGGCTCAACACCAGGTCGGCCCGATAGATCTGGTCGGGCAGGTCAGTCGAAAACGCGAAGGGGTGGTACCGCTCACGAACGGTCCACGCCAATGCATCGCTTTGCGATTCGATCCAGCTGTAATCGTTTTCCCCGGTCTGGTGCCAGACCTCGAGCTCCGCATGGGTGATGAGGTCCAGATCGCCAACTGCCGACAGCACGGCCTCGTTGATGCGATGGGCTCCCTGGCTGCCACCCAGGACCAGCAGCCGTTGCGGGCGCGTTGGAAATGCTTCGCGCCGCTTCCAGAATTCGGTGCGGACCGGCGTGCCGGTCACGACCGCTTTCGCGTGCAGATGGCGGGCCGATTCCGGGTACGCGGTCGCAACCACCCGCGCGACGCGGGAGAGGAGCCGGGTCGCTCGGCCGGGCATGGCGTTCTGTTCCTGGAGCACCACCGGCACCCGGGCCGCAGCCGCCGCGAGCACGACCGGCGCGCTGACGTAGCCGCCGGTGCCCAGCACGACATCGGGCCGAAACCGGCGCACGATGCCGGCTGACTGCAGGAGCGCCTGCGGTGCGACGAAGGGAAACGACCAGTTGCGCCAGGGCTTCTCCATGTCGAGCTTGGCGGCAACGATCGTCTGCATCGGGATGCCGTAGCGCGGCACGACCTGCTCCTCCATCCCACCGCGCCGCCCCACATAGAGAAGTTGTGTTTCAGGTGCGTTCCGCGAGAGCGCCTGCGCGACGGCGATCGCCGGGAACAAGTGTCCGCCCGTTCCGCCGCCCGAGATCAATACTCGCATGCCGGATCCATCCCACCTTCTCACTCTGAGTCGAAACGTTGATCAGTATGCCGACCGCCAGCAGCGCGATCGCCAGCGATGAGCCACCATAGCTGATGAAAGGCAGCGGGATGCCGGTGGTGGGCAAGGTCACCGTGACAGCGGCGATGTTGATCAGGGCCTGCAACGCGATCCAGCTGGTGACACCGCAGGCGAGCAGCGACCCGAAGGCGTCCGGTGCCTTGAGCGCGACGCGGTAGCCGCGATAGGCAAAGAGCCCAAACAGGGCGAGCACCGCGCTGGTGCCGAGCAGCCCCGTCTCCTCACCGACGATGGCGAAGATGAAATCGGTGTGGGCAAACGGTAGCCACTGGTACTTCTGAATGCTGTGCCCCAGACCAAGCCCGGCGAAGCCGCCCGAACCGAGCGCCACCACCGACTGGATGGCCTGGAAGCCGGAGTTGAGCGGGTCCGACCAGGGATCGACGAAGGCCAGGATGCGATGCAATCGATAGGGCTCCATCCGAATGAAAAGGTAGACACACAGCGCAATGATCAGCGCCAGCAGAAGCACGTGGCGCTTGCGCCCGCCGGCCACCAGGAACTGGGCGAGCAGGATGCCGGCGACGATCATGGTGGTCCCCAGGTCTCGCTCCAGGATGACCAGCAGGATCGTGAATCCGAGCAGCGCGAGGAAGGGCACGACGCCGTCTTCCAGGGAGGAGAGGCGATCGCGGTGACGCTCCAACCAGAGGGCCATGAAGATGATGGCGGCAATCTTCGCCAGCTCGGCGGGCTGCATCTGCAGCGGTCCGAGACGCAGCCAGCGGCGGGCGCCGTTGACCTCGACACCGAAATGCGGCAGCAGCACCAGGACCATGAGGACCACAGTCACAACGCCCAGGGGCCAAGCGAGCGGCCGAAGGCGGTGATAGTCGAGGTTGGCCCCGGCAAAGAGCAGGATGACGCCCAGCGCCAGCCACATGAGCTGCCGCTCGAAGTAGTAGGCCGGATTGTGAAACCACAACCACCCCTGCACCTCAGAGGCGGAGAAGACCATGACCAACCCGAAGGCGGTCAGCGCCGCGACCGCGAGCAGCAGGGCGCGGTCGCCGCGACGCCACAGCCGGATCGAGGCGAGCGTGCGCGGCGCGGCCGGCAGCTCGAGCGCGGCCCGCACCCTCATCGACGCAGCTCCTCGAACACGGTCGCCTTGAAGCGCCGACCCCGGTCCTCGTAGTCGCGGAACATGTCGTAGCTGGTGAAGGCGGGCGACAGCAGGACCACCGACCCGGGTGCCGCCAGCGCCGCGGCCTTGCGGACCGCATCCTTAAGATCCGCGGCTCGCTCGACGCGCGCCAGTCCGGCATCGCGAGTGCGGCGCGCCAGTTCCTCGCCGGTCTCCCCCATCGCCACCAGCGCTGCCACTCGATGCGCGATCACCTGCGCGAGTGGCTCGATGTCGATCCCCTTGTTGCGCCCACCAGCGATCAAGACGATCGGTTCGCTGAAGGCGGCCAGGGCCTTGTAGGTCGAATCGGGGTTGGTCGCTTTCGAGTCGTTGTACCAGCGAACCCCGTTGAAAGTGCCGATCGGCTCGAGCCGGTGCTCGACCGCTTTGAACTGCCGCACCGCCTCGGCGATCCGCTCGGGCTTGACACCAGCGGCATCGCCGGCACCCACGGCGGCCATCACGTTGCTCAGGTTGTGCTCACCGGGGAGCGGGACATCGACAGCCGGCAGCACCCGGCGTTTCACCGCCGCGTGCGCGATCGTGATCCAGCCGTCCACCAGGGTGACGCCTCGGTGGACCGGTTGGTGAAGACCGAAGGCGATGACCTCGCCTTTGCCTCGCTCTTGCATCGCGGCGCAGGCCGGGTCATCGACGTTGAGGACCGCGTGGTCCTCCGGCTGCATGAAGGTAACCGCGCGTGCCTTGATGTCGACGTAGTGGGCGAACGTTTTATGGCGGTCGAGGTGATCCGGCGTGACGTTCAGCACGACACCGATGTGCAGCCGTGGCGTCGTAATCGATTCCAGCTGAAAGCTGCTCAACTCCAGCACGACCCAGTCGTCGGGCTGCAGCTGGTCGATGCGGTCGAGCACGGGCTCGCCGATGTTGCCGCCCCGCATCACGCGCAGGCCGCCGGCCCGCAACACCTCGGCGGTCAGCGCCGTGGTCGTGGTCTTGCCGTTGGTCCCGGTGATGCCGGCGATGTGACTCGGACAGGCTCGAAAGAACAGGTCGATCTCGCTCGTGACCTCGATGCCACGCTGTCGCGCGGTCTCGAGCAACGGCTCGTCCCACGCGACACCCGGGCTGACGACGAGAAGATCGGTACCGTTGAGGTCTTCGGTGCCGTAGCCGCCGAGTCGTGCAGGGATCCCGGCCTTCGACAGCTCCGCGCGCAGCTCTGGGGTATCGGCGCGGTCGACGACGCGCACGGACCCGCCTCGTTGCCGGATGAAGGACGCCGCCGCGCGACCGCTTCGCCCATAGCCGACGACCAGGGCATGGCGGCCGCTCGTGTTGATCACGCCGCGGGCCCGGGTCGCGCCAGCGCCAGCGCCAGCGCGGCGGCCACCAGCGAGCCGGCCCAGAAATAGAGCGCGATCGGCATCTCGTTCCATCCCGAGACGATGAGATGGTTGTGGAGCGGCGACATGCGAATGATGCGCTTCCCGGTCATCTTGAAGCTCGCGACCTGGGCGATCACCGAGATCGTCTCCACGACGAAGACCAGCGCGAGCAGCGGGAGATACCAGAGAAAGCCGGTGGTGATGGCGGCCGCCACCATCGCCGTCCCCAGCGCGAGGCTGCCGGTGTCACCCATGAAGATGCGCGCCGGAAAGAGGTTGTAGAACAGGAAGCCGACGAGGCAGCCCGCCAGGATCGCCGGCATCAGCCCGATGCTCGGGTGATGCTGGAGCAGTGCGACCAGGGCGAGGGCGCCAAAGCTGATGGCACCGGCACCGGCGGCGAGGCCGTCACTCCCGTCCGTCAGGTTGAAGGCGTTGGATCCGGCGGCCACCGCCAGCGCGGTGACCAGGATCATCCAGGCACCGCCGATCGGGTGCCGGCCGTCGAAGGGAACCAGTTGCGAGGTCAGGCCCCATCGCAGCGCGAGGAAGCCGAGCAGGGCGCCGGTCGCGAGCTGGATGACGATCTTGTAGCGGGCCTTGAGCCCAAGGTTGCGCCCACCGCGGATCGCGGCGAAGTCGTCGACGAAGCCGAGCGCCCCGCCGAGGGCGAGCGCGATCAGCACGAAGGCCCCGGCGAGCGAGCGGTCGGTGACCAGGTAGAGGACGAGGGCCACGACCAAAAATACGATGCCACCCGCGGTCGGCGTCCCCGCCTTGGCGTGATGCGCGGCCGGCCCTTCCTCTCGGATCTGCTGGCCCATCCGGGCGCGCGCCAGCCGGCCGATGGCGGCCGGAAACACGAGGGCGCTGACGACGAGCGCCGCGACAAAAACAATCAGGGGCGTCATGACTCCTCACGAATCTGCTCGACGACCCGTTCCAGCCGCATGCCGCGGGAGCCTTTGACCAGGACCTGCGTCTGCGGCGTGAGCAACGGACCCAGCGCCGCCACCACCTGGTCCGCCCCCTCGACCACGTAGGCCCGCTCCTTCGCCAGGCCGGCGCGTCGCGCGGACTCCACCACCAGCGGGGCGAACTCCCCCACCGCGATCACGATGTCGGCGGTTTTGCCCGCCAGCGACCCGATCTCGTCGTGCGCCCGCGCCGCGTGGTCGCCGAGCTCCAGCATGTCGCCCAGCACCGCCACCTTGAGCGAGCCCTTGGGCGCCAGCTCGAGAACGTGGAGCGCAGCCTGCATCGAACCGGGACTGGCGTTGTAGGAATCGTCGATCACCGTGGCGCCGTTGCGCCCGGTGACGATGTTCATCCGCCGCGCGGGCGGGGTGAAGCCATGGAGCGCCGTCGCGATCGCTGGGCCGTCGAACTCGAACTCGAGGGCGACAGCGGCGGCGGCCAGCGCATTCGAGATGCTGTGCTGGCCCGGGAGGCGGAGATAGACCTCGGCCTTGCCTCGAGGCGTGACCAGCGTAAAGGTGCTGCCTTCGATGCCATGGAGCCGGATGCGCTCGGCGCGCACCCCGGCGTCGCTCGCCAGGCCATAGAGGGTGAACCGTCGCGCCACAGCCGACATCGCCCGCACCCTCGGATCGTCCGCGTTGAGCACCGCCAACCCGCCGAGCGTCAGCCCCTCCACCAGCTCGCGCTTGGCGGCCGCCACCGCGTCAATCGATCCCAGGAAGCCCACGTGGGCCAGCCCGACGTTGAGCACCACCCCGATTGTCGGCGGGGCCACGCTGGTCAGCTCGCGGATCTCTCCTGCCCGCGACATCGCGTACTCGACGACCAGGGCCCGATCGCGCGGATCCATCTGGAAGATCGTCATCGGGATCCCGGTGTAGGTATTCAGGTTGCCTTCGCTCTTGTGCACGCGCAGACGGCGTCCGAGCACATGGGCGATCAGGTCCTTGGTCGTGGTCTTTCCGGCACTGCCGGTGATCGCGACAATGGGCAGCGCCTGGCGGCGCAGGCGATCGGCGGTGATGTCGAACAGGGCCTGGCGCGTGTCCGAAACCAGGATCACGGCGGCGTGGTCGACCGCCTGCGGCGGCCGCTCACAGAGGATACCGGCGGCGCCGCGCTCGAGCGCCTGGGGAATGAAGCCATGGCCGTCCTGCTCCTCGCCGCGCAAGGCGACGAAGAGGCCGCCGGGCTTCACCTCGCGCGAATCGGTGAACAGCGCGCTCAATGACACGTCCTGCGAACCGCTGAGCAGGCGTCCACCGGTTGCGTCCACGACCTCTTTTACCGACATCGCCATGGCACCCCTATTGTCGCTGGCGGTATCCATCTCACGGCGCGATCTGCCACTGGGTGATCAGCGCGCTGGCGACGGTTTTCCAGATTGGGGCCGCAACGTACGCGCCTTCGAAGAGCACCTTCGGCTTGCGGGTGATCACCAGCATGATGAACTGCGGGTGATCGGCGGGCACGAAGCCGACGAAGGAGCCGATCGTCTCGTCCTTCGCGTAGCTCCCGTTTTCCGGGATACTGGCGGTCCCGGTCTTGCCCGCGATCCGGTTCTTGAAGCCATCGATGCGAGCGGCAAAGCCGGAGCCGTGCTCGACGACGCCGATCATCATCTGCTGCATCTGCTGGGCAGCTTTCGGACTGATCACCTGCCGGACGACCCGCGGCTGCACCGGATGGCGGGTGCCGTTGCTATCGATCACCTGGTCGACGACGTGCGGCCAGACCAGGTTGCCGCCGGTAGCCACCACGTTAACGGCGGCCAGCATCTCGATCGCGGTCGTGTCGACACCCTGGCCGAAGGAGGCGGTCGCCAGCTCGACCGGTTTCCACTTGGTGAGGTCGCGGAGCGGCTCTGCCGTCTCGGCCGCGACGTCGACCCCGGTTGGCGCGCCGATGCCGAACTTTTGCAGGTATTGATAAAACGGCCCCGCGCCTTCCAGCTGCTGCGCCTTGATGGCGCCAACGTTGAGCGAATTCTGCAGGACTTGCGTCATGGTGACGTTCCCGTGTGCCCGGTTGTCCCAGTTGCGGATGGCCACGCCACCGACCACGGCGACGCCGGTTTCGTTGAAGCGCGTGTCGGGGGTGATGGCGTGGTCATCGAGGGCGCCGGACAGCGTCACGACCTTCATTACCGAGCCGGGTTCGTAGAGGTTGGAGACGATCGGGTCGATGAACTGGGAGGTCGGCGTGGTCGCAAACTGGTTGGCGTTGTAGCTGGGCACGTCGGCCCAGGCGACGATCCGGCCGGTGGTTGGCTCCATAATGATCAGCGAGCCGCTCTCCGCCTGGTATTTCTGCACCCCGTCGGCGAGCGCGCGCTCGGCGACCACCTGGATGGTGCCGTCCAGCGAGAGTTGCAGCGAGGCGCCGTCGACCGGGTCACGACGCTGGCGGTCGCTGAGCACGATCGGCCGGTTGGCCAGATCCTTCACCGTCGCCTCGAAGCCGTCCTGGCCATGCAGAACCTTGTCGTAGTAGCCCTCGACCCCGTAGTTGCCGATGCCGTCGTCGTTGGCGAAGCCAAGGAGATTGGCCGCCAGCGTGGAGCCGTTAACCCCGCCATCGACATAGGACCGCTGCGTTTCGGCCACCTTGCCGACCCCCGGTAAGCGAAGCTTGTCCAATTGCTGCGCGACGGAGGCGGGCACCCGCCGCGCCAGGTAGACGAACTTTCGCGTCGTCGCCAGCTTGGCCTGGATCGCGTCGGGGGTGAATTCCAGCAGGGGGGCGAGTTTGCCGGCGATATCCTGGCGCTCCCGCGCCGAAATCTGGTCCGGCGAGGCGAAGATCGAGAACACGGGTGTGTTGGTGACGAGCAGGGCGCCGTTGCGATCCAGGATGTTGCCGCGCACGGCGGGCAAGGTGATCGTGTCGTCGTGGTAGGCGGAGGCCAGTCGAGCCATATCGTCGTGCCGCCACACCTGCCAGTACGCCAAGCGGCCTAGCAGCACCAGGTAGGCGCTCAGGATGAGCGCCATCAATGTAAGGATGCGGCTGCGGGGCTCGAGCTCCTGGACGCCCCTCACCGTCGCCGACCGGTTAGTGCGTTGGTTGTGAGTTCAGCGGGCGGCCGATCACGGCTCCAAGCACTGCCAGTACGCCGTCCCAGACGCCGGACCGGCCCTGGTTTTGTGGACGGGGCCCGAGCGCAATGGGCGATTGCGTCGAATGGACATACTGCCACCGGCTGGGGTGGGACAGGCCGAGTTGCACAGCCGCGGTGGCGACGCGGTTGGCGGCGCGATCGCCGGCGAGCTGGGCCAGGAGCTGGTCGTGTTCGGCGGAGAGGCGGGCTTGTTCTTGCTTCAGCGTGGCGATCTGGTAGCTCGCCTGAGTGGCGGCCGCCGATTGCCCCACCAACAGCAAAGCGGCGGCGATCAGTGCGGTCGCGCCGACGAGCGGAGAGATCGACGGCCGGCCGCGACTCCGGCGCGCGCGCGAAGGGGGGAACGCGCGCGCCGGAGGGGTCGGATCGGGCCGGCGGGGCCGCAAGACTAGTAGATGCCCAGGAGGGAGGGGTTCCACCATGCGGCCGCTCAGGTATTGACTTGTGGAATGACATGGATCGGGTTCATAACTTCTCCGCGACGCGTAATTTCGCTGACCGGGCGCGGGGATTTTCCCGCACCTCGGCCTCGGAGGGAGTGATCGGCTTGCGCGTCACGACGCGCACCGAACGCTGGTGCCCGCAGATACAAACGGGCGCTTGGGGCGGACAGATACAGTCTGTTGCTTCGACGTTGAAAAGGTTCTTTGCAATCTTGTCCTCTAGGGAGTGGAAAGAGACGACCCCGACGCGCCCACCGCTTGCTAGCACCTGGATGGCCGCCTTCAACCCTTTTTCGATCGCCTCGAGCTCGCGGTTGACCGCGATGCGGAACGCCTGGAAGGTGCGGGTCGCGACGTGAATCTCGCGGGGCCACGCGCCCCGCGGGATGGCCCCGGCCACCACGTCGACGAGGTCCGCTGTGGTCTTGAACGGCGTCCGGCGTCGCCGCTCGACGATCCGCTGTGCGATCCGCGCCGCCCACCGTTCCTGGCCGTAGTCATAAAGGATGCGCCGCAGCTCACTCTCCGATTCGCGGTTGAGCAGGTCGGCGGCGGTCCACGGTTCGCTGCGATCCAGGCGCATGTCCAGCGGTCCGTCCACCTGGAAGCTGAAACCCCGCTCAGGGTCATCGAGCTGCACGGAGGAAAGACCGAGGTCGAAGACGATGCCGTTTGGTGGGCGGCCGATCCGCTCGGCCGCCCGATCGAGCTGCGCGAAGTTGGTGTGCTCCAGCATCACGGTGATGTCCGGAGGCACCGGTTCCCGGCTAAAGCGCTCGAGGGCGGAGGCATCGCGATCGAGGCCGAGCAGCACGCCACCCGGCCGCAGGCGCTCGATCAGCGCCCGTGCATATCCCCCACCGCCCAGCGTGGCGTCGATGAACGCCTGCCCGGGAGTTGGTTGAAGGCTCGTTATGACGTCTTGTAAAAGTACGGGTCGGTGTCCGGACGGCCCGGACGGTCGATCGAGTCGAGGGCGGCCGCGTCGGTCACGTGCGCGGGGCACGTCGCCGCTCGGCCACCTGGTCCTGAATGCGCGTGTATTCCTCGGGCGTCGCCTCGCCGATCCGGCGCCACCCCTCGTCGTTCCAGATCTCGATCAAGTTGTTGACGCCCACAATCCAGGCCACGCCCGTGATACCGGCATACTGCCGCTGGTCGGCGGACAGGACGATTCGTCCCTGGGCGTCGAACTCGCACTCCCGGGCGGCGCCGAACATCATGCGGGCGAGCCGGCGCTCTTCCGCCGGCGTCGTCGAGCCCAGCCGCAAGCCCTGCTCTTGCGCCCATTCCTGGGGCGGATAGACCTGCAGGCAGCCCTCGGCGCCCTTGGAGATGACGGTCCCACTCGGAAGTTGTTCCCGAAAACGGGCGGGGATCGCGACCCGTCCCTTGGTATCGACCGAGTGCCGGTACGTGCCGAGGAACATTAGGAGTCGTCACCGGCTGTCTCACTCTCCCCACTTTTCCCCACTTTGTGCCACCCGCACGCCGAACGCTACCACCGCGACAGGTGCCTGTCAACAAATTCGGACTAAATCTTGTGGCCTAGTGCCGGCCCGCGAAATGGCCTACTAGATGTTGTGCCGCTGATCTCGCGGGCCGGCAGCGAGCCGCAGGGCGAGCCGGCCTTTCGGCCGCAAGCGCCGGCGCCGCATGCCGCGCGTGCGAGCACACGAGCGCACGTTCTTACGCGCGAGTGCGCCGCGCGCGGCTGGACGGCGCACCGGCGCGGTTCAAATCCTGAATTAACTCCGTACGCGAAGCGACCCAGGTGTGTATGCGGCCGCGACGTCGACCGCAGTCTTGACAGCGAGTGTCCGGCACGGTAGACATTTGTTCACAACCAATAACGCCGCCCTAAGGAGGGGATATGGCAACCACAACCGTCGCCGCACCCGCGAAATCGGGCGAACTGCTCTCGGAGCGGATCGCGCCCGGCATCTTACCCAAAGTCCTCGGCCGGTTCGACATGATCGCGATCTTCGTCGCCATCGTCCTGTTCGCCGTCCAGGGCTCGGTCGTCCAGCCGGCCGGCGCCTCGGCATTCGTCTACTGGATCCTGGGCTTCGTCACGTTCCTCATCCCCGGCGCCATCGTCACCGGCCAGCTTGGCCTCATGTTCCCCGGTGAGGGTTCGATCTACGTCTGGACCAACAAGGCGCTCGGCTCCTTCTGGGGCTTCTTCGCCGGCTTCTGCGCCTGGTGGCCCGGGACGCTCGTCATGGTCGCGACCGCCGTCCTGGTGGTCAACCTGCTCCAGTTTCTCTTGACCCTGCCGCCCTTCAACATCCAGAACCCGCTGAGCGCGCTCTGGCAGCAGGGCATCATCATCCTGGCGGTCATCTGGGCGTCATCGGCGCTGTCGATCATGCGCTTCCGCGTTACCCAGAACCTCGTCAACGGCGTGTTCGTCATCTACGGGGCCGCCATTCTCACGGTTGGGCTGGCCGGCCTCGCCTGGTTGCTGGGCGGTCATCCGGCGGCCAACGACTTCTCGCGGACTGCGTTCGGCCTCAACTCTAATAACGCAACCTTCTATGGTCTGGTGATCCTTGCCCTGCTCGGCATCGAGGTGCCGTTGAACATGGGCGTCGAGATCCGTGATCGAAGGGCGATCACCAGCTACCTGGTGTGGGGCTCGATCGTCGTAATGGTCGGCTATCTCATACTGACCTTCGGGGCCATGGTGGTCCAAAAGAACAGCGGGCCGACCTTCAACTCCACGACCGCGATCCTCTCGGCAGTCCAAACATCGCTGGGCGCCTTCGTCGCCGCGCTCGTCACGCTGGTGATGATCGCGTTCTTCATCTTCAATACGACCGTCTACAACTACTCCTTCGCACGGCTTCTGTTCGTCAGCGGTCTCGATCGTCGCCTCCCGGCGTTCATGGGCCGCGTCAACCGCAACAAGGTGCCGCAAAACGCCGTTCTCGTCCAGGCAGTGATCACCACGATCCTCACGGCGATCGCCTACTTCCTCTTCAGCGGCAACGCCAACCTCTCGGTCGGAATTTACATCGCCCTTCAGGCGGCGGTCACGGTGATCTGGTGCCTGTCGATGGTGTTCCTCTTCACCGACGTCCTCGTCATCCGCTCGAAGTATCCGGAGGAGTTCAAGCGCGAGCAGCTCGTTCCGGTGGGCGTCTTCTGGGCGGCCTCGATCGCGGGCGCCATCGCGAGTGCAGTTGGTGTGCTTGTTACCCTGACCGGTGGCTGGTTGCTCGATCCAAAACATCAGCTCGCCGGCTCCTGGAACCCGGCGGTCATCCCCCAGGGTCCCTGGATCCTGATCGTCGGCGGCGTCGGCATTGCTTCGCTCGCCGTGGCTGTCGTCGTTTATCTCCTGGGTCTGAACACCGCGCGCCGTGCCCTGGCAGCTGCCAGTGTAACGGGCGCGGGCGCAGGGAGCTAACCGAGCGACGCATGGCGACGACCCTCACCGACACGGCGACAACCGTCGACCTCGATGCAAAACGCGCGGAACTGGTTGCACAGGCGGAGGCATCGGGCCTCCGCCTCGTGCGCTTCCTCTACTGCGACAACGACGGCATCATCCGCGGCAAGAGCGCCGGGATCGCCAACCTGAAAGAGCGACTCGAAACCGGCATCGGGCTGACGGTCGCGATGCAGGCCTTCACCATGCTCGACCACTTAGCCAGCGTCGACGGCATGGGTCCGGTGGGCGAGATCCGGCTGCTGCCTGACCCGACCACCTTCGCGATCGCACCCTACGCCCCGCACACCGGCACCGTCCTGGTCGACATGCAAATGCTGGACGGCCAGCCCTACGCCGCCGACGGGCGCGGTTTCCTCAAGCGCATGATCGCCCGCGCCGCCGAGGAACATGACCTCTCGCTGGTTGCGGCCTTCGAACCCGAATGGTCGCTGGCGGTCAAAAACGGCGAAATCTTCTCCCCCATCGACGACAGCGGCTGCTTCACCTCCACCGGCATGAACATGGCCGCAGCCGTCATCGACGAAATCGTCGCGGCGCTCGAATCGCAGGGGATGACGGTCGAGCAGTACTACGCCGAGCTCGGCTGGGGCCAGCAGGAACTTTCCATCCGCCACGCACCCGCCCTGCAAGCGGCCGACCACCACATCATCTATAGAGAGACGGTGCGCGGCGTCGCGCTGAAGCACGGCCGCTACGCCTCCTTTGCGCCCAAGCCGTGGGGGGACCAGGCGGGCAACGGCTGTCACCTGCACTTCTCTGGGTGGAACCCCGATCAGAGCGTCAATCGCTTCTACCAGGCCGACGCCGAATACAACCTCTCGCCACTGGCGCGCCAGTTCATGGCGGGTATCCTCGAGCATCTGCCGGCACTGGTGGCGCTAACCTGCGCCTCGGTCAACTCCTACCGTCGCCTGCAGCCCCAGATGTGGGCGTCGGCGTTCCGCGCCTGGGGTCCGGACAATCGTGAGGGCGCGCTGCGCGTCGCCTCGCCGTTCAAAGGCCACGAGGCGGAGTCGACCAACGTCGAGCTCAAGTCGTCCGATTCCAGCGCCAATCCCTACATCTCGCTCGGCGGGGTGATCGCGGCCGGCCTCGACGGCATCGAGCGGAAGCTCACTCTGCCCCCGGCCGTCACAGTCGACCCGTACAACCTGAGTGACAAGGAGCGCCAGGCGATTGGCGTCGACCGCCTGCCGCAGAGCCTCAAGGAGGCGATCGCCAACCTCAAACGCGATGAGCTCTTGCTGCGGGCCCTGGGCGAACGCCTTTCCACGTCATACATCGCGGTCAAAGAGCTCGACATCGATGCCTTCGCGGCCGCCGACGAAGCCTTCGAGTTCAGACAGCATATCTACAAGTACTGACGCCGCCGGCGAACTCCTCGATGCCTGGGTTGACCAGCCCGCGATCGATCATCACTGCCATCCGTTACGACGCTGGCCCTTTCAGCTGTCGGCGGTCGAGCTACGAGGGGCCTTCACCGAAGCGCTCGAACCCCAGCTGGCTGAACACCACGTCGTCAGCACGGTCGCCTACCAGGACGCCATCCGCCGAATCGCGGGCGAGCTTGACTGCGAGCCGAGCGAATCCGCCATCCTCGCATACCGCAACGGGGCCAACCCTGCGGGCTACGCTCGGCGCCTGCTGTCGCGAACCGCGACCGGCGTGATGCTCGTCGACAACGGTTTTGCCACCGCCGAGTCCTTCACCCTGCGAGAACAGGAGCAGGCAATCGGCATCACACAGCTGCAGATCATCCGGTTGGAGACCCTCGCCGAGAACCTCATTCACGACGCCCAGGACCCGCGCGAATGGCTGAGCGCGGTCCGCGCTGCGCTGCGAGCCGACGTTGGGCGCGGCGCCGTCGGCGTGAAAACCATCTGCGCCTACCGCGCGACCCTCGAGCTCCAGCCGGTGGACACCGATGCCCTCGGTGTGGCCTTCAGCGCGATGCGCGTTCGCGCTCACCGCGGCGAACACCCTCGCCTTTCCGGCAGCGCCCTGTGCCACGCCTTGCTCTTCGAGGCCGCCCAGGAATGCCGCGAGCTCGACGTCCCGCTCCAGGTCCACTGCGGCTTCGGCGATCCCGACGAAGACCTCGCCGAAAGTTCGCCCCTCGGTCTGCGACCGCTCTTTACGGATGCCGCGTATCGCGGCCTTCGCGTCGCGCTGCTCCACTGCTACCCGTACCATCGCGAGGCGGCGTATCTGTGCTCGGTGTTCCCCGACGTCTACATGGACTTGTCGTTGACGATCCCGTTCGCCGGCCTCGAGGGTGGCCGCGCCATGCGCGAGGCGCTTGGTCTATGCCCGACCAGCAAGCTGCTCTACGCAAGCGACGCGAGCCGATATCCCGAGGTGTTCCTGGTCGCCGCCGCCGCCCACCGCGAGGCCCTCGCCAACGCGCTTGGCGAGCTGGTCGACCGCGGCATCATGGACAAAATCACGGCGACCAACGCCGGCCGCCAGGTTCTGGCTGACAATGCGAAGCGGATCTACCACCTCACCGACTGACCTGAGTCGTCCAGGTCCGGCCGCCGTCCGAGGTCTTGATCAGGGTATTGCCGGTGGGCTCGCTGCCCAACGCCCATCCGACGGTCGCATTCACGAACTGAAGGTCCATGACACCTTGGGTCGAGGGGATGGTTCCGACCATCGACCAGTGCTGTCCGCCGTCCGAGGTGGACAGGATGCTGTTGTTCGATTTTCCATCGATCGTCCAGCCATGGCTGGGGTCGATGAAGAACACCTCGTACGTCTGGGCTGGCAATGATGGTCCAGGCTGCCACGAAGCCCCGCCGTTGCCCGTCGCATAGATCACGCCCTGCGGCAATGAGCCCGACGAGTAATCGGTCAGCACGAAGACCCCGTTTCGAGCGTCGGAAAAGCGCAGGCTAACAATGGAGCAGATGCAGTTTCCGCTAAACCCCGCCGGAAGGCCGATCGCGGTGTCGTTCCAGGTTCGCCCGCTGTCGTGCGTGACGTAGAAAAATGGTCCGCCACCAGCATTGCACCCGCCTGGGATCCAACCCGTGGCTTCGTTCAAAAAGACAGGGGCGCTCTTGCTGCACCGCAGCGGTAGGTGCCCAGGATTGCCGCTAGTGTCGGCCTCCGAGAGCTTGCTCCAGGACGAGCCTCCGTCCACAGTCCCGTAGAAGGCCGCCCCATCGGACCCGGCGGCGCCTCCCAGCCGCATGAAAAGCCACCCGTGCGTGCGGTCGACGAAGTCGATCGACGCCGGCCATCCCTGGTCGGCGGCCGCTTGCCCGACGTGCTGCCAGGTCCGCCCCCCATCCGCGGTCCGATAGATCTCGACGGAGAAATCGGGCGAGCCTGACCCGGGCTGGAGTGACGAGGCCAGCCAGGCGTTATTGGCATCGAGGAAGTAGGTGATCCAGGTACCCGCCCTGGCCGACGTTGGCGTCACGTTATCCCAGTGAGCTCCACCATCGCTGGTCCGAATAATCTGGTTCGTGCCGGAACCCGCCGCCCACGCGGTCGTGGCGTTGATCGCGTGCATCGAGTCGGGCGGTAGCAGCGGATGTGGCCCGCCGCTTGCCGTGGGCGTTGGAGACGGGGTTGGCTTCCCCGGCGTCTCCACCGGCGTTGGCGTCGGACCCACGCCGACCGTCTGACGAGCCTGTCGGACTGCAATCCCAAGGCCGATCGCGAGCACGAGTATCGCGGCCGCTGCGCCGACCTGCAGCAACCAGTTAGTCCTCCGCCGATCGGCGCCCGCGATGATGCGCTCCTTCATGCCGGCCGGGGGCGGCATGCTGGCTCCCCGATTCAGATAGGCTTTCAGCCGCGGATCGAATT
>Ga0207646_10003359_pt1 | contig 18141 bp, 19 predicted proteins | sample KBSK5502metaG_FD_184343 | JGI IMG/M metagenome (GOLD analysis project Ga0207646, IMG submission 184343) | Corn, switchgrass and miscanthus rhizosphere microbial communities from Kellogg Biological Station, Michigan, USA - KBS K5-50-2 metaG... | ecosystem: Host-associated > Plants > Roots >...
ATCCACTTATGAAATTTGAATGGGATGAAGCTAAGGCCGCGGCCAATCTGGCAAAGCATGCTGTCTCCTTCGAAGAAGCCAAGACTGTCTTTGACGATCAGGTATACGTCGACCTCTACGATCCTGACCATTCCCAAGACGAGAGTCGTTATATTATCATTGGACTTTCACGGCAAGGACGTTTGCTGATTGTTTCTTACACCGAGCGCGATGGTATTATTCGCCTGATTAGTGCAAGAGAATTAACCCGGGGCGAGCGAGAAGCTTATGAAGAAGGCTGAAACAGAAATGGACGACGAACTCAGGCCGGAGTACGACCTGAAGAAATTGAAGGTCAGAAAGCTCGGCCCAGGCCGAAAGAGCTTCGGTGATGTCGTTCGTCTTGAACCTGACGTTGCAGAAGCGTTTCCTAATGCAGACTCAGTCAATGAAGCCCTGCGTTCTCTTATTCGAGTTTCGAGAGACAAGCCTCCCAACATTCGCAGAACAACCTAACTCGACTCATCATGCTCCGCTATCAGATAGTGATGATATGAGCCAGACCTTCGCGCAAGTAGTCGAACGTGTGAAGCAGCTCTCACTTGATGAAAAGCACGAGTTGCTCGACCTTCTCAACGGATTGCTTATTGAAGGAACGGCACAAAAAGCAAAGTCCATGTGCCGGAATGTTACGAAGAGAGAAGCAGGAGAAAGCCTGACCTAGCCGAATTGGTTTCTCGGATGCCTGCCGACGATCAATCGACTGAAGAAGGTTTTGGTGAGCCGGTGGGGAAGGAAGAATGGTAGATGCCAGCGTATGTTCCCGAAAAGGGTGACTTCATCACGCTTTCTTTCGATCCCCAAGCTGGTCATGAGCGGAGAGGCCGACGGCCCGCTCTAATCATCAGCAATCATCTTTTCAATCAAGCTACCGGATTGGCGATCGCCTGCCCGATTACAAACACGGATCGAAAGATTCCCTTTCATCTGCCTGTTCCAAGTACATCTTCGTTGACAGGTTTTGTCATGGTCGAGCAAGTGAAGTCGATTGACTATCGTGCCCGCCAGGCGAGAATCGTTGAGAAAGCCCCATCGGAGCTTGGACAGGTTGATTTTCAATTTTAAGAATGAGTTCTTGGCAAGAGTTCGATGAGAGGAGATTTTGACTCCTACTTCGCGATCGTCGACTGCGCGGTAGCGACTTTTCCTACGCTGAGATCGACGTTGCGCGGGACGTGTTCCATCGTCAGTTCCATCAAACGATCGACGACGGCTTTCAAATCATTCGTCTCTTGATAGACGCGTAGTTGGTCTTCGGCCGAGGTCCCCCGTTCGAGAATCGTGTGGATGTGCTCGACTTCTTTGCGCGAGCCGAGGTCGTCGAGCACGTCGTCAACGAATTCCATTAACTCGAGCACCAAATCTCGCGTCGGCACTTCCTTCTGCTTCCCAAAATCGATCATCTTGCCTTCCAGTCCCCAACGCACGGCGCGCCACTTGTTCTCCTGGATCAGCATGCGCCGATATAAACGGAAGCCCAGGTTCTTTTCGATCAACTTCGTCAGCTTGGCTACGATTGCCTGGAAGAGCGCGGCGATCGCAATGGTGTCGTCTACCCGCGTGGGGATATCACAAATACGAAACTCCAGCGTGGGGAAGAAAGGGTGTGGGCGGCAGTCCCACCAGATTTTCTTGCCGTCGTTGATACAACCGGTCTTGACCAGCAGCTCAACATAACGCTCAAAGCCGGGGTAGGAATCGAAGTGGTCGGGAATGTCCGTGCGCGGAAACTGTTTGAAGATTTCCGACCGATAGCTTTTCAAGCCGGTATTGTGCCCCATCCAGAACGGCGATGAAGTTGAAAGCGCCAGGATGTGCGGCAGGAAATAGCGCGACGCGTTCATGATGTGAATCTGTCGCTCGCGATCCGGAATACCAACGTGAACGTGCAGGCCAAAAATCAAGAGCGACCGCGCCACAGTTTGCAACTCCTGAACCAGCAGCTCGTATCGCTCATCATCGAAAATCTTCTGGTCCTGCCAGCGCGAAATGGGATGTGTCGAAGCGGCTACGATCTTGAGTCCATTTTTCTCGGCCAGAGAGGCAATAACACCTCGCAGGTTCGATATGTCGGCCCGCGCCTCCTGAATGTTCTGGCACACGCCGGTGCCTACCTCAATCATAGACTGGATCATCTCGGGCTTAATCTGCTCGCCGAGAATCATCCTGCCTTCGTCGAGAAACTCGGTTACGTGCGAGCGCAACTCGCGCGTCTGCGGATCGACGATCTGAAACTCCTCTTCGATGCCGAGTGTGAATTGATCGAACATACGTCAATAACAATTAAGCCAGCCACTGAGGCACACGGAGATAGAATATTTCAAGATAGGCATTGTCCAGGTCTCCATCCATTTCTGTTTCTCTGTGACTCCGTGTCTCTGTGGCAAACAGTCTTACTGCGCCGATAGTTCGCGCTCCATCAAAGCGCGCTTTTCGTCCGACAGGCGATGAAACCTGACGCCCACGCCGTGGCCCGGAAGGCTGTAAACAACGTCGCCTCTGAGGACGATGTGTTGACGGCCGAGCGGGATGCGCAACGTCAACGTGGATCCTTTGGGAATCTCCACCTGCGTGCTCAGGTAGAGTCCACCGAGACTTATATCTTTAGTGCTGGCCACGCCGGTCAGGTCCGCGCCGTCGAAATAGACGTCAACGATTAACCGTGAGCGATCAAATTGCCTGCGCTCGTCGCGCGAAAGCTCTTCAGGTTGGTCTTCTTCAAGCACGGCGAAAATCCGTTCCTCCGGAAGAAAGATACTTCCGGTGTCTGTTAAGGGAGCAAGCCGCAATCGGGATGTAGCGTTTGAGACGGCCTTTCGGTCGCCCCGATAATACTCGATCCTGCCTGAGTCAGAAAAGCCGAAGGCGGTTCTGAGCCGGCTTTCTCTGCGTAGTCCGAAGCGGCCTCGGCATTTCTGCGCTGAAAATGCGTTCAAATACACTCACTGCAGCGACGCGGCGGGCATAAGAAGCTAAAAATATCCGACCGTCCCCTGTCATAGCGAATTGACACTAAAAACGCCCGCAAGCTAACATCCGTCTTTCGCAATTCAAACTCCCGATTTCTGGTTTCTGTCTTTACAGATTCTTTTATGGGTTTCGCCACTATTGCAATTCACGCCGGACAGGAACCGGATTCCGCCACCGGCGCGGTCACTGTTCCAATCTATCAGACGTCAACCTATGCGCAGGATGGCCTGGGCAAGAATAAGGGATACGAGTACGCTCGCACTTCTAACCCCACCCGCCTGGCGCTGGAACGCAACCTGGCCGCGCTCGAAGGCGCGCAGTTCGGCTACTGCTTCGCCTCAGGCATGTCGGCAATTGACGCGACTCTGCGCCTGGTGAAAGGCGGCGAGCATGTCGTCGTTTCCGACAATACTTATGGTGGTACTTTTCGTTTGTTTACGCGCATCCTCGCAAACTATGGCGTTGAGTTTGATTTCGTAAACACTTCCGAAGTAAGCAACGTTGAAGCCGCGATCAAAGACAACACCCGCATGGTATTCGTTGAGACGCCCACGAATCCGGTGATGATGGTTACGGATTTGAAAGCAGTCTCAGAAGTCGCGCACGCGGCCGGCGCCCGCGTGGTTTGCGACAACACGTTCATGTCGCCCTATCTGCAGCGGCCGCTGGATTTCGGCGTCGACATCGTGGTGCACTCCACCACAAAGTTTCTCAACGGCCACTCAGATGGAATCGGTGGCGCAGTCGTGCTGAACAACGAAGATGACGCAAGTTGGATCCAGTTTGTACAGAACAGCGCCGGAGCAATTCTCTCGCCCTTCGATTCGTGGCTGGTGTTGCGCGGGACCAAGACCCTCGCGCTCAGGATGGAACAGCATGATCGTTCAGGACGCGCGGTGGCTGCTTTCCTTGAAGATCATCCCAAGGTAAGAAAAATCTATTATCCCGGATCGCCGTCGCACAAACAGTACGAGTTGGCAAAGCGCCAACAGAAGGGGTTCGGCAGCATGGTTTCGTTCGACGTCGGTTCGTTTGAGGGGGCACGCACAGTGCTCGAGTCGGTCAGACTCTGCACCCTGGCGGAAAGTCTTGGCGGCGTCGAGACGCTAATCTGTCATCCGGCAACCATGACTCATGCTTCCGTCGCTCCCGAGACCCGCGAGCGGCTGGGCATTACGGACGGACTGGTGCGTGTCTCTGTTGGCATTGAGGATACTGACGACATAATCGCCGATCTTGATCAGGCTTTGAATACGGTAACGAGTGACAAGTAACGTTTGACAAGATAGAATCCTGACGGCTCAAACAGCTTTGAATCGCCGTCCGGGCTCCCCAATCTATGCGCGTAGAACTGCATGCAAAATCTGACGTTGGCCGCGTGCGCCGCGGAAACGAGGATAACTTTCTGCTTCTTGATCTCGCCGGGGCACGAACGTGGAGTGGCTCTGACGGTTCTGAGAATCCCGATGACATGCGCCAGTTCACGATCGGCGAACAGGGATTGGTGTTGGTCGTGTCAGACGGAATGGGCGGAGCGTTGGCCGGAGATGTCGCCAGCCGGATGGCGATCGAGGCCGTGCGCGACGTCTTGATGGGGGAAAACGCAGACGGAGCCGGTTGTGAGCCGGGTGCCGAACTGGTTGATTGCCTCAAGAGCGCCACGATGCAGGCGAACCGCAATATTCACTATAAGAGTTTGGAAGACAGCCGTTGCAGCGGCATGGGCGCGACGCTTACGGGGGCCGCGATCCGGAACGACAAACTCGACCTGGTGCAGGTAGGCGACAGCCGCGCGTATGTCATGCGCGGAGAGCAAATACGCCTGGCTACAAAAGATCAATCACTGGTTCAGCAACTCGTCGATGTTGGGCAGATCAGCGAAGAGGAAGCTGAGACGCACATGTTTCGCAACGTGATCCTGCAGGCCCTGGGCGCCCAGACCGAACTAACTCCCGCAACCGCTCGCATTCAGATTCGCCAGGGCGACATGCTGCTACTTTGCAGCGACGGGCTTTCCGGTAAGCTGCGCAATGAAGAGATTCGTCAGATCGTGGCCGAGTCCGAACGGGACCTGGCGGCAGCTTGTAATGCCCTGGTGGCCGAGGCAAATCATCGTGGGGGAGAAGACAACATCACCGTGGTGCTGGCAAGATTCACCGGCGAAGAGCTGCAGGAGGCTAGCGGTGACCGGATTACCGTAGAGTTGCCGGTGTTGGAAGAAGACAAGACGCTGGACGAGACTGAAGCTGATACGGGCCAGCAGTGAAGCCAAGACCATCTTCCATTTCTCATTTCAGATTTGTCATCGGCCATCGTTAGTGGCCAACTCTAAGGGCAAGAGACTTCATCGCGCTGGGAGCGCGGACGTCTCGTCCGCACTGAGCGCGAAGCGCGAACAGTATTTGCTGGGATTGCTGCAAGAATGAAGGAGCGTGCTGTGCACGCTGTGCGAACGAGACTGTCCACGCTCCCAGCACAAGCGTCTCTTCAATGGCAGATGAGAAATGATGAATGGAAAATGATCAGAGGTTGGACGTTATTACCAGACTTTCCGCTATTGAGTAAGTTCCTTTCCCCGCCAATCGCCTCCCTGACCAACCTGTCCAATCCGTCTAACATATATTGAGGCACCCTGAACCCTTTCCACCTGGACGCGGTCCCCGGCTTCCAAAGGTTCTTCGCCATCCGCCGGATAAGCGGTCCAGGTTGAGCCAAAGACTTTCACCGCGCCTTCATGCAGCGCACCGCGACTGGAAGAAACTACCGTGCCCACCTTTCCGGGCAGAGCGTCCATGCCGGTCTTGAGATCGCCGCCCGTTTTTTCCCGCGAAAAGTAATTGACGAAGATCGTCCGCGAAGCGGCCGTCAGCGCAATCGATACGATCGCGAAAATCAGAAACTGTAAAGTAATACTGTGAAAGCCAATCAATCCGGCGAAGGCCGCGGCCAGCGCGCCAATGCCGAACCAAAGCAACACGAATCCGGTGGTAAAAATTTCGGCGATGATCAGAATCGCGCCTAGGATGGTCCAGAATATCCAGATGTAGTTTTCCATTCGGTCTAACTCAATCGGCCGCAAAAAGGCACAAGATGTACAAAAAGGAGCGCACAATGGGTTGCTTAGTTGACGCCCTCATACTTCCGTTGAATGCTGATCAATTTCTCTCGCGCCTTTTGCGCCTTTTTCTGGCCTTCAATACTTGAACAAATTCTTCAAAACGAACCAGATGTTTGCCGGCCGCTCTGCCAGGCGTCGCATAAAGTAAGGATACCAGTGTTTGCCATAGGGCACATAGACGCGCATTCCATAGCCGTCGCGCGCCAACCGCTCCTGCAAATCGCGCCGAATACCGTAAAGCATTTGAAACTCGAAGGCGTCCTTTGACACCCCTTCGCGTTTTGCAAACTCAAGCGTGGCGTCGATCATCCTGGGATCGTGGGTCGCGATTCCATGATAGATCCCACTCGACAATAGTAGCTGCATCACGCGGATATAGTTGTCGTCGACATCCTTCTTGTTGGGATAAGCGACCTCAGGCGGTTCGTTGTAGGCGCCTTTGCATAAGCGGATCCGAGCCGGAATCTTCAGCAGGTCGCGGGCGTCGTCCATGGTGCGATAGAGGTAAGACTGTAAGACGATGCCAACATCATTCAGGCCGAATTCCGCGCGCAGGCGCTTGAATACTTCGATGGTTGCCTGCGTAACGTTCGAGCCTTCCATATCGATCCGGACAAAGTTGCCACGGCGCGCAGCGTCTTCCACCACTCGCCGGGCATTGCGATAGGCCAGTTCAGGATCGATTTCCAGTCCGAATTGAGTCAACTTAATTGAGACATTTGAATTAATTCCGGTTTCGTCGATGCGCCTCAGGACGTCGAGATACTCACGCACTTCGGCTTCGGTCTCGGCAGTGCTGCTGACGGATTCGTTCAGATGATCAAACGAAGCTGAACATCCATGCGCATTGACTTCGCGGATGGCCGCTACGGCTTCGTCGATGCTTTCGCCGGCGATGAAGCGGGTGGTGAGTTTCTTAAAAAGACTGAACCGGGCTGCAAAGTCTTTCAGGCCTTCCTGCCGTGAGAGGTAGATCAAGGCGCTTCGAGTAAGCATTGTTCGGTGACTAATACTCGCTGTGGTATCCTTGCGCGTTCCTTCAGAAAAGGCTCAACCTCAGTTAACGAACGATCAAGTTCAAATGCGCTGGAAACTGCTCATTATCACGTCGATCACTGCCGGGCTCGTGGCCTTCTGTCTTTGGGAAGTTCTGATCCACTTAATATTTGGGGCAGTCATGCCCGTGCAGCCCCACAACGGGTTATTACTCGTTAGCACTCTAATTCCTCTCGGGTTCGCAGCGTTGGCCGGATTTTTCGTCTATCGCCATACATCACGAAGGCGCAAGACTCAGGCGGCTATCACCGTGCTACTAACACTGATACTGGGAACCGGATTTTATGTTGCCGGTTCATACTTCCGACCACAACTTCTCGCAATTCCCCGCCCCTGCGACTATCCCTGCGAATAGAATCAACTAACTTGCCGGCTGCTCCTCTTGCTTCGGTCCCAACCCGATTTCTTTCTGCACCGGCTTAAGCGCGTCAATCACAAAGCGAATGTGTTCCTCCAGCTCTACTCCCAGTTCAGCCACGCCCTGATGTATGTCTTCGCGATTGACCGAGCGAGCGAAGTGCTTGTCCTTCAGTTTCTTTTTCACCGAAGACACTTCCATGTCGTCAAGGCTGCGCGAAGGTCGGACCAGCGCGCACGCTACCAGAAAGCCGCACAACTCGTCGGTCGCAAACAACGCTTTTGCCATGTCCGTATCGCGCGGCACGGCGGTATAAGTCGCATGACCGAGGATGGCTTTGATGATGCGCTCGGGATAACCACGGCCGCACAGGATATTTGAGCCGGTAAACGGATGCTGATCGGCGGCGGGAAACATCTCGTAGTCGAAATCATGCAGCAGCCCGACCAGTCCCCATTCATCTTCGTCGGCATCGGGCCCGCCATAGCGCTGGGCGCAGGCGCGCATCGCGGTTTCGACTGCCACGGCGTGCTTGCGCAGGCTATCGCCCTTGGTGTATTCGCACAACAAGTCCCACGCTTCGTTGCGATCCGGCATCATCGACCTGCTTAATTGTTTTCAGTGACAATAGAAAAACTAACACGGAGGAGTGAGGCGGGACAAGCGTATAAGCAAAGCAAAGTGTCGTAAGTTTCACTGCTTTCGGAGAAGGGCCCGGGCAAAGCGAGCGCAGTTTGTGAAGTGCCTCCCGATTGACCTGACACAAGTTTCTTTGAGGTTGCTTCGTGTGACTTCGTGGATCTAGTCTTTGTTGCAGGAGGAGATCCACTAGATCACACGAAAACTCACGAAAAGCAAAACTGGTTTCTTGAGTCAGGAACTACAAACTCTATCCACCACTCCTGGCGCGATAACCGGGACGCGCGCGAATCCCAATGTCCCTGCGTGAGGTCTTGACCTGGATCTTGCGATAGGCGCCATCGTGAACTCGATTCGTGGGGTAATAACCGAGCAAATATTGTGTCCGCAGTTCGGCGGCGATGGCGGCAAATGCTTGCGGCAACACACCGACAGTATCCGCGCGATAGACCCGCCCGCCTGATCGATCAGCAAGTTCCCTTAAATAGCTGTCAGCCATCAGGTATAACCGGTCCAGCATCGCGCTGATGCCGTCATCCCGGCTCCCGCCACCGGGTATCCGCGTTCCCGTATCGGGTGGCCCGGGGTTCCGCGATCTTGAATCTGGGCCACTGCCGTCGGGAAACGGATCAGTAGTCGGATTCTGAGGCGGGTTGGGATTTCGGCGCCGGTTTAGGATTTCCGGTATCGGCAGAGAGCTGCGACGCGATTGGCCCGCGGGAACGGGGAAGGGCTCGTCGCTCGGAAATGTGGGCGGCGTAGTGCCTGCCGGCGGCTGGCGGATCACACTGCTGGTGGGCAATTGAACACCGCCCTGATCGCCCTGCTGCTCGCGGGCGATGCGCTCAGTTTCAGCTCGAGTATCAAAGCGAATCGGATAAACAATTACCCCGGATTCATCCAGGGCCCGAATGGTGGCGTCGAAACTTGCACTCTCGCTGTGCCAGTCGCATCCGTCAGTGAAAAGGACAATCGCCTTCCGCTGGTTGATGGGACGGAGCGTGTCCAGCGATACCTGCACCGCATCGTAGAGTCTGGTTCCCGTACCTGAACGAGTACTCTGGATGACGCCGCGCAGGATTGCTTTGTCGCTGGTGAACTCGTTCAGGTCGCGCACCTCGGTATCGAACGAAATAACTTTCACCTTGTCCGCGGAACTTAATTGTTCGACAAAGGAGTTCGCCGCTCGCTGAATCTGTCCAATCTTCTCCTCGGTGCTGGCACTGGTATCAAGCAGCAGTATCAGGTGAAACGGCGCATTCACTGTCGCCAGGAATGCGATCTGTTGAGCTACGCCATCTTCCGATAGACTGAACTCTTCTTTGCGCAGGTCGCTGATGTAAGAGCCGCTGCGTGAACTGGCAATCACCGGAACGGTTACGAGATTCGTGTCGATCTTGAGGGTCTCGACTTCCGTCTGCGGAGGTTCAGCTTCTGGCTCAGGCGGTGTTGTCTTAGCGGGCGTGGGCTCACGCGGGCGTTGCGGCGCGCGCGCGCGCTGGGCCGGCGCAAGTGAAACGAACAAGACCACGACGACGATTATAGCTGTCAGGATTCTCATGATGACCGCAACGGGTTGACCAGGGCGTCGGATGGCTGGTGTCTTTCGTCGGCAACGCTGGTGTAAAGTTCGGGGAGTACCGAAGCCATTCTAGACCTACTCGGCGAACGCGCCAAGCTTGCCGCTCTCGTTCCGTTAACTTAGAATCCGTAAAGTCCGGTTTCGCAATCTACACCGCCGCTAATTGATCACGTCCTGACCAGCTAATGGATTTCCTCCACAACTCGCTCCAACTGATCGAACAGTACATGCTCGCTTACGGTTATTGGGCCGTTTTCTTCGGCGTGATGCTCGAGAACGCCGGACTTCCCGTGCCGGGCGAAACCATTCTTCTGATCGCCGGATACTTTGCCTCGACCGGCCACTTTCACCTTGCACTTGTCATGCTGATCGCCGCAACGGGAGCCGTTACTGGCGACAACATTGGCTTTGCTATCGGCCATCATTTCGGTCGCGGCTTTCTGCTGCGTGTGGGTCGCTTCTTCTTTCTGACACCCAAGCGCCTTGAGCATATGGAGAACTATTTCAAGAGCCATGGCAACAAGACGATTTTGGTGGCGCGCTTCATTACCGGCTTGCGAGTTTTTGCGGCGCTGCTGGCAGGCGCTTCAAAAATGCCCTGGCGGATATTCTTTGTCTACAACGTTGCCGGAGCTGTTCTCTGGTCGGTGGTCATAACGCTTCTGGGTTATCTTTTTGGCGCCAGCCTGCCGCTGCTGGTCAAATGGGTGGGACGCAGCGGAACAATCCTTCTGATCGCGGCGATTGTCATCGCGGTCGTTATGTGGCGGGTGCGCAAATATCGGAAAGCCAAGTGAGAAGAACGAGGAATCCGCGCTTAGGGCTCGGTCGGACGGTACTAGTCCCGCCGGATGTCTTGCCAGAACTTACAACCGAACTGGCGCGTTACGGCGCTCGCGTCATTTCCTGGCCCCGAGTTGAGATCGATGCACCTGAAAGCTTCACTGCTCTGGATGAAGCCATCGAAAACCTGTTCGGCTATGATTGGCTGCTCTTTCACACCAGGAACGCGGCTGAGTTCTTCCTGCGACGTTTTCAAAAGCTTGGCCATGAAGTCAGCGAGCTTGATACGCTGCGGGTTTGCGCCGTCGGCAGCGCGACGGTCGACGAACTTGAAGCGTCCCAAGTGCATATCGACGTGATTCCCGGCGCGACGAACCTTAATTCTATCGTTGACGCTATCGGAAATTATGTTGGCGGCCAGGAGGCCGGGGAGGCATTGGGCCGGCTCAACTTTCTGGTTCCTCGCGCGGCCGCGGCACGTGATGAATTGTCCAACCTGCTGGAAGAAGCCGGGGCGCGCGTCGATGTGGTCGTCGCCTATCGCAGCGTCTCGAACAGGGCAATGTTGGCGCAACTGACTGCGCTTGTCACCGGAGGCGGGATCGACGCAGTCGTTTTCGACAGTCCAGAGTCCGTGAGGGATCTCGCGGAATTGTTCGACGCCCTCGAACTCGCCACTATCTTGACCGGCATCCAGGTTTTCTGCTTTGATGAGAGCACAACGAATGCGGCCCATGATTTTGGCCTGCGTCAGCTCCTGGGCCCGGAACCAACAAATCGGGCGCTGGCCGAGTCCATCGCTGATCACTTTACCGATAACTAATAGCGCCCGATACTCGGACTTCACCGTATGATAAACTGCATTCGATGGAGCCCCGCATTCTCATCATCGACAGCGACCGCGAATATTCCGAAACCCTGCGGAAGGAATTACAGAGCGTTGGTTACGAGGTTCTCACCAAATCCGAGGGCGATAGGGAATTTGAAGACGCTGAGGTCTTTGCTCCGTCCGTTATCATCACCGATGCGCTTCCGCCGGGTGGCGCTTCGTTGATCTCCCTAGAAGAAATTCGCACCCGCCATCCACACACACCCATTATCGTGGCCGCCAACGATAGCTCTATAGAGACGGCCGTGCGCGCCATTCAAGAGCAGGGCGTTTATCATTATTTCGAAAAACCAGTCGATCCGGGCAAGCTCCGAGTCGTATTGGAACGCGCAGTCGAACTGGCGGAAGCGCGGCGCGAAAATGAAATTCTGCGCCGGCAGTTGCGCGATCGCGGGGCCTTTGGCGAGTTGGTGGGTAGCTCGGAGCCGATGCAGACGGTCTATGCTCTGGTTGAGCAGGTGGCATCTTCGTCTGCTTCAGTCTTGATCACCGGAGAGTCAGGCACCGGTAAAGAACTGGTGGCGCGCACCATTCACAACTTGAGTCCGCGTCGAAACGCGCCCTTTCTGGCCATCAACTGCTCCGCGATTCCCGACACATTGATGGAGTCGGAACTGTTCGGTCATGAAAAAGGCGCTTTCACCGGCGCCGTTTCGCGCCGCCACGGATGCTTTGAGCTGGCCAACACCGGGACGCTGCTCCTGGATGAAATCGGCGAGATGCCGTCCCTGCTTCAGGCCAAGCTGTTGCGCGTGATCGAAGAGCGAGTCGTGCACCGTCTGGGAAGCCGCAAAGACATTCCTGTGGACATTCGTATTCTCGCGGCCACCAATAAGGACCCACATTCAGCCGTGGCGGACGGCACGCTGCGCGAGGATCTGCTGTACCGGCTGAACGTAATCACGATTCACATGCCTCTGCTGTCCGAAAGGATGGACGATCTACCGCTGCTTACCCAGCATCTGATTACCCGGCTGGCCGCAAAGCACAATCGCCCGGCGCGATTTCTCAGCCCGGCGGCGTTGGAGGCTTTGCGATTTCATTCATGGCCCGGAAACGTACGCGAGTTGCGCAACGTTATGGAGCGCGCGGTGGTAATTTGCTCGGGAGAGCAAATCGAAAGACATCACTTCGCGCCCTATCCCTTCGATCAGCGGCAGAAACTTCGCGCTGAGGACACAGTCACCTTCCCCGTGGCTACGCCTTTGGAAGAGATGGAACGCCAGATGATTCTGCGCACACTGGATAAGACGGGCAACAACAAGACCAGGGCTGCCCAGTTGCTCGACATAAGTTTGAAAACGCTGCATAACAAGCTGAATTCGTATAGAGCAAAAGGATTGCTGCTTGATAAGAAATAACAGTGGCGATCGGTTCTAATTTTCCGTCACTGATGGTTAAGAGCGCGGGTGCCCGCGTTGAGCGCAGAGGTCAGAACCGCCTGCGGTAGCGGGCGGTTGATCTGCATCACCGATGGATACTCTCTAGGAAATATCAACCGCCCGCTACCGCAGGCGGTTCTGACTCCATTATCTGGGAATTTCAAATGGCAAATGGAAAATGACCCTTCGCTGCTTCTATTTTTCATTGACGGCCTGGGAATCGGCACGCGCGGGGCCCACAATCCGTTCGATGGCCTGAAGGGCGCCGCGCCGCTGGCACTCTTCCAGGGAGAGCCGCCCGATCTGCCTTGCGACGGCAGGCTGGCAATAACCGATGCGTGTCTGGGAGTCGAGGGGCGACCGCAAAGCGCGTCCGGACAAACGACTATTCTGACCGGCGTCAACGCACAGGCTGCTATTGGTTCTCACAAACAGGGCTTTCCGAATCAACCCCTGCTGGAGATCATTCGCCAACATTCAATCTTTGTTCAGCTCAAGCGCGCTGGGGTAAATCCCATTACTTTCGCCAACACCTACACTGAACAATTCTTCGCGCGACGACCGCGCTGGGTTTCGGCCACCACCGCCGCCGTCGAAGCTGCGGGTTTGCGCTTCAATGTCGTGGACGATCTCAGGGCGGGCCGGGCCGTCTATCAGGATTTTACGAACGAGATGTTGATTGAGCGCGGCGAAGAGGTCGGGATGCGCACCCCGGAACAAGCCGGCGAGGTGCTGGCGAGGATTGTCGCGGCCAACAGGTTTACCCTTTACGAATACTTCATCACGGACAAGATTGGCCATGCACAGGATCCGGAAGCTGCGCGCCGCGTGCTTCCGATGCTGGCGAGATTCATTAGAACTCTGCTGACGACACTCGACTTGCAGAGCGCAACTGCTGTCCTGACCAGCGATCACGGCAATATCGAAGATCTTTCCGTACGCAATCATACGCTCAACCCTGTCCCAACCATTGTTTGGGGCCGGGATCGTGAGCACATCGTGTCGCGCATTCGCAGCCTGACAGACATTACTCCCACGATCGTTGATGTCATAACGAAAGGAACAGCCACTGATGGAGAGTCAGGAGAGGCCGACTTCGCCCTCGCATCCAGCTGAGCCTTCCGGGATAACTGTTCCGCGTTACTCCTACTACGCGCTTTCAGTTCTAACGCTGGTCAATTTTCTGAACTACATCGACCGCCAGGCGTTGCCCGCGGTGGCGCCGGCGATTCAACGGGACCTCGGCCTGACTGATACTGAAATCGGTGCCATGGAAGCGGCTCTCCTGCTTTCCTTCACTGTTCTGGCGCCGCTGTTTGGCCGGCTGGGAGATCGTTACTCTCGTACGCGTCTGATGGCCACTGCAGCGGTCATCTGGAGCATTGCCACAGGGTTGGCCGCCTGGGTCGATCGGTGGCCCCTACTTCCGCCCTCTCTGCACCTTAAACTGCCCTTTTTCGGGGTCATCGCTCTTTCATCCATCGCCCTCGGACTCTGCACTGTTCGGGCAATGGTCGGTGTGGGCGAATCGTCCTATTCCACCATCACACCTACTCTGGTGGCTGACTATTTCCCGTTGGAGCGGCGTGCAACGGCCCTCGGAGTCTTCCAGGCTGCGATCCCAATGGGATTTGCTCTGGGTTACGTCCTGGGCGCTGTGCTGGCTCATTTTTTCGGTTGGCGCGTGGCCTTCATGCTCGTTGGTCTCCCGGGCTTAATCGTGGCTTTTTTTGTCTGGCGCCTGCGCGAGCCGCGACGCGGCGCGCACGATCCTGTTGTAAAAGAAATTAGGACTGACGAACAGGCCGGACGCCACCGAGAGGAGAGCGCAAGTCAATCGTGGTGGAGCACAACGCGACAGATCTTCATGACCCGGGACTGGCTGCTATCCACGGCAGGTTATACCGCACTCACTTTCGTGCTCGGCGCCTTTGCTACCTGGGCGACTCTAATGCTGGCTCGGGACAAACACATGAGCGAGACGGCCGCGGCGGTCGTGCTCGGAGTTGTTAGTTTGGTGGCCGGCGCCGCCGGAACCTTTGGTGGCGGATGGATCGCCGACCGCGTTGTCGCAAAGCGTCGGAATGGATATTTCCTGGTCTGCGCCGCCAGCAGTCTGCTCGCCGTAGTTCCCGCGATAATCGCCCTGGTCACTCATCGCCCGCTGCTGTTTCTGCCGGCGATCTTTTTTGCTGTCGTTCTACTCTTCATCAACAACGCACCGTTCCACGCCATTCTTGTCAATAGTGTCCCCCCGGCCATACGAGCCTCAGCGATGGCCCTGAACATCGTCGTGATTCACGCCTGCGGCGATCTAATCTCAAGATTTGGAGTTGGCAAACTGTCGGATTCGCTGGCTGAAGGAAAGGCCAGTTTTATCGGAGCTTTCGCCAGACTTCTCGGAATAGATCCTGCGCGAGAGCATTTGACGGCCGCGTTGTTAGTAGTCCCGGCGGGGTTACTTATCTCGGCGCTGTTCTTTCTGTGGGGCGCCAGGAAACATTCACTCCAGTCTTCGTTGACTCGACCTCAACCGTCTTGAGTCCGTCGTTTCTTTCCTTTCACGCAATCAGTGGAACAAAAGACGGCCGGACCGGACGCGGAGCTGATTGCGCGGCCGATTGGCACCCACGTGCCGCAGGTAACGCAGCAAACCAGTTTCTCAGGTTGTTGATTCGATGATCCTGGCCGAGTATCAGTTATCTGTTGAAAGTGGCGAATCGTGTTGAGGAACTCTCGGACGAGCTTCAAATAGGGTCGCAGCCGCCGGTAAAGGAAAAAGAACAGCAGGGCGACAAGAGCAACTAAAAAGAGGTATTTCAAATTGCCTTTTCCGCCATCAGAACTTATAGCCGCCGCTTATCACCTGGGCGCCGCCTGCCGCTTCACCGATGCCGGGTGAGCTAAGTATCTTCGCCGCGTTTTCCCTCGGTGGGAGCGTAAGGCAGGTCGTCTCGGCGCCGTCGCGGGAAAGGATCGCTGCCGCGGCGTCGAGAAGGCGAGTTAGGCGTCCGCCGATCGATACTTCCCGCGGGAAGATTGCGCCCGTGGATCGCCTCGGTGAGAATCCTGGTGATCTCCTGAGAGAGCGTGCGATGCTCAGCCGCTGCACGACGCCGGAGCGACTCTTTCAATTCGTTTGGCACATAGGCGCCAATGAACACTCCTTTGCGATTGGCCATTTCTTTTGGGGTCTCCTTATGAACAGCGATCGAAGAAATCAGCTACTCACCGTTTGTGATTACGGAGTGCTGATTGCGAGCACAAAAAAGTTCGAAACGATACTTTTCGCGGGACGGTGGCCCGGCAAAATTGAGAGCAAGTCTGTAAGCCGAATTTTGTTCCCCCGATTTCAGATTTGAAATTTCATATTTGAGATCTCAAATCTGAAATCGGAGTGGCGATCATTCATCTAGCCCGGCTGTTGCCAGCCGAATCAAGCGACCTACCCGGAGGCCTCAGGCGGGCAGCCCTGATAACGCCTCCCTATTTGGTCTTGCACCGCGAGGAGTTTGCCTGGCCGCGCGTGTCACCACGCGCGCCGGTGCGCTCTTACATTAAGCCCTTGCGGGCCGCACCATTTCACCCATCACCCCGTCTTCAGATCCCAGATCTTAGAATCTGAAACACGGTCGGCTGGTCTACTTTCTGTTGCACTTGTCGTCGTCCGAAAGGTTCGCGTCTGAAATTTCAAATCGGAAACTTGAGATTTGAAATCCCCTCGGACGCCCCGCCGTTAGCGGGCTCGCTGCCCTCTGGTGTTCGGACTTTCCTCTCCTTCGTGTTTACAAATCCCGGAATCGAGACCTGAAAACTTCGAAGCAGCGATCACCCGACTTGCTCTCTTTTGCAAGGCCGCCGAATTATAGCAAATCATTGTTCAACGCGTACAGAACGATTTAGTCCGTCGTTCTGTAATCGTTCCTGCAAGACGAAAACCTGGGAAATTTCCTTTATAAGAAGTATTTTAGGCCAACTCGCATGCTGTTGACCCAAATGTTCGGCAGCGCCCTTGCAAGAATCATTGAGGTGAGCGTGTGTGAAATGGCCAGGGCAAACAAATTCGGCCGTAACTGATAGGTGGCGGCCCAAACGATTCCGCCGATGAAGGTCAACCAGACCAGGTTCAAATTCGGCATGTGAAGAAGAGCAAATATCGAGGCCGTCACCAATACGCTCTTCCAGCCTCTACCCAAAACGGTCTGCGCCCGGCGATTAATGAAGCCCTGCGTAACGTATTGCTGAGCAAGAGCCCAGAGCGGCAAGAGTAGGTATCTCGGTCGCGACCAAAGTAAGTCCAGCCGCCAACCGCCCGCCGACCACCCAATCAACAGAAAGCACGCCAACGCGCCAATCGTAGGAATCGCCACTAACCACAAAGCTGGCACAAAATTGTCCATTCGAAACCCGAGATCGCGCGGGGTCTCGCCTCGCAACCGATGCGACACCAAAATGTAGGCAAATGCAGCCGCCACTGGAATGGCTGCAAGAAACTTTCCGCCCAGTGCCAGAACGATCCATTCAGTTATTAGAAAAGATATGAATACTGAAATAATCTCCCACGTGGCGAGAGATCTTTCGCCAATTATTTTTTCCGCCCGCGGGATGTTGATCTCGCTTTGATCCATAGTCAGCTTTAGTGCCTCTTCGCAATCTGATTACGATCCGCCGGTCGCCTTGGGAGAATTCGTGCGCAACCAACGGGCTCTTCCCTCGGCATCGAGGTCGAATCGAATGGGATCTCCGATCATTTGCAGGGTCTTTCGCGAGCCCTTAAGGGTAGAGTGCACCGCGTACGCCCTTGCTACATGGTATCCCTGGTTAAGGACGGGAATCTCAAAGCTGAATCCATGCCATTCGTCTTTCGATTTGCCGGCAATAACAATATCGGGTCGCGACCGGTCAGCCACGCCTGACGATATGAAACGATCATCGATGAACAGTTGGACTTCAACCTTTTGTTCGGGATGCTGTTGACTGACGACCCAGCCTTCGATGGCATGCGGAGTTGCCTCTCCCCAGCCCTCGAAATGAGGGAATGTCATTAGAAAAAAACCAACCGCCAGCCCCGCTACGAGGATGATCTCGATTACGGACTTAGCTATCAGAAGCTGAACGAGTTTTGATCGGGGTGCGGAGTCCATCAAAGACTGCGCCAGTGTAATCCAGCCACTCGATTATTTGAAACCGAGAAACTCCAAATCGACATAGGTAGGCTGTCGCCAGCTTTCCCTGTCACACCACCGTACATGCGGGTCCGCATACGGCGGTTCCGTGACTTAAGCCAAAAGAAGCCGGAGGTTCGCAGCACGTTTGTCCAATGAA
>Ga0207646_10003360_pt1 | contig 18130 bp, 21 predicted proteins | sample KBSK5502metaG_FD_184343 | JGI IMG/M metagenome (GOLD analysis project Ga0207646, IMG submission 184343) | Corn, switchgrass and miscanthus rhizosphere microbial communities from Kellogg Biological Station, Michigan, USA - KBS K5-50-2 metaG... | ecosystem: Host-associated > Plants > Roots >...
AAACAGGTTACTCGGACGCTGTGGACAAATGGATCCGCCGCAACGGACTGACCGATGTCTGCGTTTTCGATGTCGAACGGCGGACGATGCGAAACCTGAACTCGCGTCAGTGGGCCGTCGTCGTCGGCTTCGCGGCCTTGAGGTTCGGATCGGGCGGCGGCGGTGCGGGCGTGTCGACGACCGTGACGCCGAGGGTCTTGAGTGCACGCTGGGCGTCGCTGCCGGCGATCGGAAAAAGGCACCGCTTGTCCCACACTCTCCGATAGAGCGCGACCGAGGCATTCCTGTCGCTGGCCACGAATCTCCCGGCCTCCGTCATATCGCGATACATCGATTCATCGAGCGCGCTGAGCTCATCGCGCATCGCCTGTTCGACCGCGGAAGGGCGCAGCGCGCCGCGGACATTGGCGACCGTTCGCGTCACTTTGCCCTGCGCGTCGGTGATCACTGCCATCGGCAACTTTCCGGTGGCACCCAATCGATCGATGGTCGCTGAATCGGAAGGCAACACCACCAGCAGATCGACGCATCGAAGTGCATCGTCGAACAGGGCGCGCGAGGTCAGGAGCGCCGATCGCTTTGTCTCCTCGAGCGATGCCGGAAGCCAGTAGAGCATGACCGGCGCCTTAGCGATGTCGGCCCCTTTTTCCAGAAATCGCCACGGTACGAGGCGCTCTTCGGGATTGCCGGTGCCGGGAGCGGAGCGGCTGCGCTGGCCGAAAAGAGGAAGCGTGAGGAGGAAAAGAAAAAGCGCGAGGCTTCGCCGCATGAGTGTTAGACGCCGTGGGGGCCGGAATGTTTCCGACCCCGTCGTGCTGTCTGCTTCTCCATAAGATTGTTGAGATGAAAGCTGTGTCGCCTTTGCCATAAACTACAGCATCGACCCTCAGAAGAGTTGGGTGATCACATCCCTTCTATGGAGCTCGGTTGCGCTCGCCGCAGGTGCCGCTCCCCCGGAGTGCCCCTATCGAGGGACGACTTTCGATCGTCAGCAGTTATGGCATCGACTTTCGACAAACGCCGAAACAGTCGCGCCGACGCCTGGTGCGCAAGGCAGGCGGCGAGCAATCGCGCCCATCCACAATCTCCCCGTCGCGAACTTCATCGATCGCTACATTGGCGCGAAACAGCAGAAGGCGTTGTGTCAGCCCACCGAGATTACAGGCGATGAGGAATTTCTGCGGCGCGTCACTCTGGATCTCACCGGCGAAGCTCCCGATCCGGCAGCGGTCGCGGCCTTCGTTGCTGATGTCTCGGCCAACAAGCGCGAGCGGAAAATCGATCAGCTTCTGGCGTCGGATGGCTTCACGGATCGCTGGACGATGTGGTTTGGCGATCTCGTCCAAAACGTGCAGTTTTCCAGCAACACCTGGCTCTTTTACAACGGCCGCAACGCCTACTACTCCTGGATTCGTGAATCGTTCCGCAACGACAAACCCTACGACCAAATGGTTCGCGAGCTTCTGTCTGCAAGCGGCGACAGCGTTTCAGGAGGGTCCGCCAACTACGTCGCTCGTCAATACGCCATGGGACCGCTGCAGGATCTCTATGACAATCTTGCTTCCTCCAGCGGTCAGAAGTTTCTGGCCATGCCGTTGCTCTGCGTCTCCTGCCACAACGGTCTCGGGCATCTGGAGAGCGTCAACACCTACTTGCGAGCGAAGAGCCGGCGCGATTTCTGGCAAACCGCGGCGTTCTTTTCACGCACCGAATTCTCATGGTCGTATTTCGAAGATCCGCTCGATCCCAAGGGAGTCGTCGGCATCTACACCATCAAAGACAATGCGACCGGCCGCTATGATCTGAATACAATCGACGGCAACAAATCTCCACGATCCCCAGCCCCTGGCGAGCCGGATTACGTCCTCCCGGCGTTCATCCTGACCGGCGAAGGTCCTCGCGCGGACGAAACCTATCGCGTCGCTTTCGCTCGCCTTCTCACCGGCAACCGGCAGTTTGCGCGCGCTGCCGTGAACTACCTGTGGAAGGAGATGTTCGGGGTCGGCCTCGTGGAGCCTGTCGATGCATTCGACCTGGCCAAGCTCGAAACGCAGCCAACGCATCCGGAGCTGCTCGAAGCGCTGGCCGATGAATTCATCGCCGGCGGCTACAGCACGCGATCGCTCCTTCGCACAATTGCGATGTCAAATACTTACCAGTTGTCGTCGAAGTACACGGTCGGCCCGTGGAACGAATCGTGGGTGCCGCTTTACGCACGGCATTATCCACATCGTTTACCCGCCGAAATGGTATTCGACGCTGTCACGCGGGCGACCGGCGTTGTGCCGGCGATTGACGTGCGCGGCTTGCCGGCCGTGAATCGGGCAATGCTGCTTCCTGATCCGTACGAACCCGACCCGCGCACCCCGATTGGCCGATTCCTCGGGCAGTTCGGGCGCGGAAACCGTGACGACGTACCCCGCACGGAGGACGGCTCGATCTTGCAAGTCCTGGCCATCATGAATGACGTGATCGTTACGACGCGTGTGCAACGCGATAACGCCAACTCGACCATCGGCAAAATCCTGGCGTCGACGACCGACCCGGAATCGATTGCGGATCAGATCTATCTCGCCACGTTGTCGCGAAGGCCGACTGCGGAGGAGCGGCAGGTCGCAGTGGCGGAGCTGAGGGACGGTCCGCTCGGCGATCGCGCTGAAGATCTGCAGTACGCATTGCTCAACAGTCTGGAGTTTCTCTTCAATTGACACAGAGGCGAACCGTGCACAGCAAATTCGAGTGTCCGACATGTGCGAAGGCAAGCGGACTTCCGCTCGGACAAGGCTTCTCTCGTCGCGGCTTTCTGAAGCTGGCAGGAACGGGTTTGGTGGCGTCGTATTTTTCTGATGTGGTTGATCCGTCGATCCTTTTGGGTTCGACCACCACCGCGGCAGTGACCCTGCAGAACAGCGCCCGGAACTGCATCTTCATCTTTCTATCCGGCGCGCCGAGTCAGGTCGATATGTGGGATCTGAAGGAGGGATCGTGGACTCCGGCCGATTTCGACCCGACGAGCTACGGTGAGGTCCGCTGGCCGAACGGCCTTCTGCCGAAAACTGGCTCGCATCTTCAATCTCTCAGCATCGTTCGCTGCGGCCTCTCATGGGTCGCCGTGCATCCGCTTGGCCAGGCCTGGACTCAGCTGGCACGTAACCCGGCAGGCGCGACGGGCGCGATCGCACCGCACATCGGCGCGGTTGTGGCGCTCGAGGCTCAGATATCGCGAACGGCAAAAGATGTCTTGCCGGCATTTCTGGCGGTCAACGCAGGCCCCATCCCAGGATCTGGTTATCTCCCAGCCAGGTACGGACCGTTCGGATTCGTACCGCTTGCGGAAGGGCTTCCTACCCTTGCTCATCCTGACGGCGAGGCGAGGTTCGCGCGCCGCTGGGACCTCATCCACAAACTCGATGCAAACCGTCGAACAGGAGCCCTCGGCAAGATTGCCGCAGACCTGAACGATTTCTTCGATCAATCGAAAACATTGATGGATACCCCCGGGATCAACACGATCTTCAAATTCGACGATGCGGAGCACGCACGCTACGGCGCGACAGCATTCGGGGACTCGGCAATCGTCGCTCGCAATCTCGTCAATGCCCGCATGGGAGTTCGCTTCGTGCAATTGACGCTCTCCGGGTGGGATCACCACGCCTACATCTACGATCGGAAAACCGGCCAGTCGCTTTATACGAAGTGTGGGCAGCTCGACGCCGCCTTTGCGGCCCTGCTTGCGGATTTAGGAGTGATGCCGGGTGCGGCAGCAGGAAAGACGCTGCTCGACGAAACTCTCATCGTGGTGGTTGGCGAATTTGGCCGCACAGTGGGCCCCCTGAATGGAAACAACGGCCGCGACCACTACCTTCGCAACTCGATCGTCTTCGCGGGCGGTGGCGTACGTGGCGGCAGGATCATCGGTAAGACCGACAGCCTTGGCGATCGGGCGCTCGAATACCAGTGGAGCGCAGAGCGCGACGTCCGCCCGGAAGACGTCACTTGTACGATCTATTCGGCGCTTGGAATCGACTTCACCACAACACGACATGATGATCCTCTGGGAACCGGCTTCGACTATGTGCCATTCGCCAAGGATGGGGTTTACCGGCCGATCGACGAGTTATTCTGAAGCGGTACGCGTTGACCTTGGATTCCAACCTGGACTAGAGTGAGGTCACTCGTAAGCTCCGATGCTTTCTTTTGTCGTCGCGAAAGCTGTGCACCTGGTCGGTGCCCGAATGCTGCAGTTCGCAAGCATCGCGATCATTCTTATTCCCCTCGAGCGTCTCATTCCGTTCCATCACAAACAGCGTCTGTTCCGTCGACTCTTCGTTCTCGACCTGTTCCATTACTTTCTCGGCGGAATCTTCATCATGGTTTTCGTGCGGCTGACCTATTACGGCATGCCGTTCCTGTCCTCATGGGCAGGCTTCCGCGCGTCGCCCTTCAGCATTCGGAACCTTCCATGGTGGGGCCAGATCCTCACCTTCGAAGCCGGTTGGACCTTCCTTGGATACTGGCTGCATCGATACGAACACATCAATCCGATCCTGTGGCGATTGCATTCGATTCATGAATCGAGCGAGGAGCTCGATTGGCTCTCCGCCTTCCGGCTCCATCCGCTCGAACCGGCGCTTTTCCAGGTCCTGACGGTTGTGCCGCTCTGGTTCTTCGGCATGGACCTGCCGGTGGCCATCGGCTACAAGATCTATGGTTATATCTTCGCGCACGTGCAACATTCAAACATCGTGTTTCCGATCGGACCGCTGAAGTACATTCTCCCCACTCCCGAATTCCACCGATGGCATCACGCGCGCGTTCTCGACGCCAATGGCAAGCAGATCCGGGCGTTTCGCAACTTCGCCGAATACCCGATCTGGGATCTGCTCTTCGGAACGTTCTACCTGCCCGACGAGCGCCCGACTGCGTACGGCAACGCCAGAAACGTTCCGATGGACTACATGGCGCAGCTCGCCTATCCATTCGGCGCTCACGAAAAAGTGCTTGCCTGGAAGCGGTCGCTCAACGCCCGGCTCAACCTTGCGGATCGATTGGCAAGACTGCGCCAGAGGATCACGCCGGTTCACGACGCTTTCGAAAATCGCCTCGCCAGGCTGTGCCTTCTACGGACACCCGAGAAGCCTCTGATGGGCATGCAACCGGTACTCGGAAAGGAAAACGCCTAGATGGCCAAGCAAGTCGTGCAGCAGAACTCGGCTGTGGAGACAGCCCCGCTCCAGCAGGACGCGATTCTTTTCCATTCGGGACTGAATCGCTTCTGCATTCTCAACCGGACTTCGTCATTTATTTGGAGCAAGCTGCAGTCGCCGGTCACCGCTGAGGAGATTGCTCAGGAGATGTCGTCGAAATTCGACGGCGTCAGTCCCGCGGATGCCTTAAAGGATGTGAACGCGGCCCTGGAAAAACTCATCGAGCTCGACCTAGTTGTCACGGTCGCCGCCGACTAGTAAAGTTAGCAACACATCGCTAGAAGAGAAAGGAAACGAAACATGGCTCCTACCGCCCTTGTCCCGGAGGAAATCGCGGTTATGCCGAAATACGAACCTCCCCGCATCGCGGTGCTCTCTGAGGAAGAAGTTCTTCGAGCGTTTCAGATGACCGCGTCCCAGATCGGCGCGGCTGCAGTCTGGTGGCTGGCCAGCTGCGTCGTCTGCTAGGCGGGCCTTCGCACGGATCGGTACCGGGCTGGCGTGCGAGTCGCGCTTCGCGCCAGCTCAGTTTTTTTGTCTCTTCGAGAAAAGAATCTTCGACCGTGAGCCGCATCCAATGGAGATGAAGCGCATTCTGGGTGTCGACCTCCGGAGTGATCCCGCTCGCGACCCGCGCTTCGTCGTCGTTCAACGCCCTCAGGATTTGTACGAATACCCCCCCGGCTCGGGCTCGTGGATCCACGAAAGCCTGAACCGTCACCTGAATACTGAGATGCAGAGCCTCGAGATCGCGGCTCAATCGCTGGCCGATTTTCCGGAAGCGCCGTGGGAGTTGCGCATGCAACACGCGCGGCAGTGTTGGGATGAGTCGCGCCACGCTCGTTTGATCGCGCGCGAATTGGTCCGCCATGGCGGAGAGCCCGGGCAGTTCCCGGTCATCAATTACGACTGGGGCGTGGCATGCGCGCTCGAGACCCTGCCAGCGCGCCTGGCGGTTCAGAATCGCACTGTGGAAGCGGGCGAGATGGATTTGCTGCAACAGCTCCGCGATACATGGAAGGCCGGCGGGAGCCCTGAGACGGCCGAAGTCATGGATGGAATCCTCGCCGATGAGGTGCAACACGTGCGCTTCGCGAACGAGTGGATCAAGCGTGAAGTGCGACAAAATCCGCGCGTGGTGATGGAGATTGCCGCTGCGATCGAGTATCTCCGCAACGTGACCAACGCTTTCACCCCCGCTCCGGACGATGAGAATCGCGCCGGTGTGAAACTGGGAGACCTCGATCGCGAGGGTTTCGATGTCAACACAGAGGATCGGCGTCTGGCAGGATTTGGGGAAGAAGATCTTGCCGCCCTTCGGCGCCGATGACCGCAACGACCCTGTCGGCCCGCGAGGATACGCACTGGTGGCGTGAAACCGTCCGCCTGACGAAAGAGGCGCACCGAGCACTCGAGCCGGCCGGACGCGCCGCCTACCGGCTTGGCGACATCACGCTCGAGATCGACTCGACGTATCGTCCGTTGCTCGACGGCTTGCAGGATGCGTATGGCGACTGCGCGGTCGAAACAGGGACAGATCACGCCGGTAGTCGGGTCGCCTGTCGGGCGCGAATGGTCGGCGATCTGGTTGCGCTGGAATTCGAAGTGGCTGCGAACATTCCGCATCTTTGCGCCGTCGGCGCGACCGTTCTGCGACCGAGGGCCGAGCTGCAACATTTCGCCGTCCGTCCGCTCGAGGTTCCTGGATGGCAATTGCTCGCTGATGAACGCGACGAAAACGCGCCGCTGCTGGCCGCGGACGCGCGCACCGTCCTGTTCAGTCCCGAGGTCGAGCCGCCCGACTTTCTCCTCAACTTCGTCGTGGCGGTGGCTCAACTGGCGCAGCAGTCGGTCATGTTCGTCCATTCCGGCGGCGTAAGCATCGGCGGGCTGGGCACGCTGATCGTTGGGCGCAGCGGGCACGGCAAATCGACGACGACCGCGGCGCTCGCCGGCCGCAGCCATCCCTTCTTCGGCGACGAAACCGTGGGGATTCGCCTGCAGTCGCGCGAGTTGCTCGCATTTCGTCGAACGATCAAGTTTCGGCCCGGCCCGAGGTCGGAGGCCGTCGTCGCCCGGCTGGGCGTCGCGCCGTACAAAATCCGGAAAGACGCAGGCGGTGTGGATTGCGTCTGGGTGCCGTCCAGTATCTTGTTCCCCGCCTCTCCGACGCCGATCGACGCGCCACTCCACTCCGTGTTCTTCCTGCGCCGGTTCAGCGATTGTGCCGCGACCGAGCCGTTCGTGCCGTCACTGGGCGATCACCTGGATGAGTTGCAGCCGTTGACGATGACGCTGTCGGCGATTGCGTCCTGGCCGTTCTCCCCGGCGCAACGCGTGATGCGGTTCGCCCGAATCGCCGACCTATTCTCAAAATGCCGCTGCTACTTTCTCGATCTCGGTACTCCCGACGAGACAGCGATGCTGATTGAAAGGACGGTTCTCGACAATGCTTAGCGTGCGCGAACGCGGTGAAACGGTCGCCACTCTGCGATGGATCCACGTGCGACTGATGGAAACGATTGCCTCCTGGGTCCCGACCACCCCGGAAATGGAAGTGAAGCTGCTGTTCGGGGCGCATGTATGGGACCTGGCCCAACATGCGGACGCGCTCGGAAAGCGCACCTTCGAATTGCGACTGCCGCTGCAACACAGTCTCGAGCCCACCGATCCGTACAAGCAATTGCTCGCGTCTCTGGCGCAGGTGAAGGACACTGCCGAGCGCGTGGCCTCGTTCTACGACGGCGTGCTGGTCGCGCTGGCTGCGCGGTACCGCAACTATCTCGAGCGCACCGACCGGTTGCTCGATGCGCCGACGGTCAGGATCCTCGAGCACATCGGCGCGGAACAGGCTCGTATGATCCGTGAAAGTCAGGAGCTTCGTGCCGAACTGCCCGCTCTCGTCCTGAGCCACAGCGAACCGGTCGGCCGTTTTCTGGACCGGGAACGTCTGTTGGATACTTTTGTCGTGCACAAACCGGAACACGCAACTGTTGGAGCGTGATGATGCCCATTGATCCGGCCGAGACGATTGTCGTTCGCGGTGTGACACTGCGTCGGGATCCGGCACGCGAATCGTGCTTTGTCATCGGACACCACGAGACGGAGGTCCAGGCGCTGCGCGACTACTCGGTGCTCGCGGTGCGGTCGATGCTGCACCGCGAATACAACAACGAGACGCAGAACGCCGAGATCGCCGCGCAGATGCTGGTCGATTTTCCCGACGCGCCGTGGGAGCTGCGGATGCAACTCGCGCGTCAATGCTGGGACGAGACGCGGCATGCCAGAATGTTTCTGCGCCGCGTGCAGGAGCTCGGCGGCCGCAAAGGTGAATCGCCGATCAAGAACGGCGACTGGGGCCTTGTCGGAATGATCGAGACATTGCCCGGACGCCTTCTGGTTCAACACCGGCTCATTGAGGGTGGAGTCATTGACTCGTTTCGGCAGGTGGCGCGTGGATTTCGGGAGTCCGGCGACGCCCGTACCGCCGACATGCTGGATGTCATCCTGGCCGACGAGATTCAGCACGTCCGCTTTGCAAATCAATGGCTGCGTCATTACTCCCACGAGCCGCGAGCGGTGATGCAAATGGCTGCGGCCCTCAATTTTGCCGCCGGCGTCATGCGCGCACTCCAGCCAAAGTCAGGCGACCGCAGTCTCGATGGCGTCGACCTCCCCAAAGAAGATCATGGCATTGCGATCAACATCGACGATCGACGGCGGGCCGGGTTCACGCAGGCCGAAATCGCCGATCTCATTCAAAGAGACGCGAGCGAATCCGAGCTCGCGGAAGGTTGATCCGATGCCTCCAGCACTGAGTCCTAGCCTGTTCACCGAGAACCCGGCGCGCGATGCCCGGTTCCAGGTCAAAGATCGATGGATCGAGTGTCCGAATCTTCCACCCGAACATCCGCATCATCAGATCGAGTTCTTTCAGCGCCAGATGAACGAGGAGATCAACAGCATCGAAGCCTCGGCGCGCTGCCTCACCGACTTTCCGGATGCTGAGTGGGAGCTGCGGCTGGAGCTCGCCCGGCAGTGTGCCGACGAAAGCCGGCACGCCCGGCTCTATCGCAGACTGCTCGAGAGCCGCGGCGGATACGTCGGCCAGTATCCGGTTCTCAACTTCCAATACAGAATCATCACGAATCGGAAGACGCTGGTCGAGCGTCTCGCCATTCAGAACCGCAGCTTCGAGGCCGGGGGGATCGATGCCATCGCATTCGGCATAACGGCCGCGCGCCAGGCGGGGGATCATCAGACTGCCGACATGTACGAAGCGCAACTCGCCGACGAAGTGAACCACGTTCGCTTCGCGAACCGCTGGATCCGCAAGAGCATCGAGAAGGACCGCCGGGCGCTGCTGGCGATCGGCGCGGCGCTCACCGACACGGCGATCGCCTTCGCCGAAGTTATGGGAAAGGAAGCGACCGAGGGCGTTTCATATCCCATCGATGAGATCGGACGCCTGGATGCCGGTTTCACGCCCGATGAGATTCGCGACGCCGTGCAGATTCAGGCCGCCGAACGCAATGCAACCGAGCATCGCTGACGACGTCGATCCGGCAGAGGCGCTGGCGGCCCTTTTTCTGGGGGATGCGCAGCGCTTCGACGCCGCCGCGAAAGAGCTGGCGCGCGGAAATCATTCGGTCGATATTCCGATCACCGGCACCAGCATGGGCGCGAATTTGCCCAAAGGGACGGTGGTTCGCGTCGCATTGACCGACGCGGCATCGTGTAACGCCGGCGACATCGTCGTGTTTCGTCTGTTGCAGCGCGTGGTCGCACACCGCCTAATCCACCGCACGGATTCGTATCTCCTGACTCGCGGCGACGCCCGATTTTCCCCCGACCCACCCATCCCCAACGATCGAGTACTCGGCCGCGTGACTGGCATCGTGGCATCCGGTGCGCTGTTACCGTTGCAGGGTTTCCGTCATCGAAGCGCTCTCGTTCGCGCAATCAAGGCGATGATCTCGGAAGCGTCGATCGTCGCGCTCCGTATCAGTCCGGCTCTTGCGCTGGGGTTCTCCCGGCTCGTGACGGTCGCCGAACGGTTACAACGCGGGGCGAGGGCGGATGAGAAGGCTGCCGGCCCATCGCTGTAAGCGTTCGGCTTGCGAAGCTAACCCGAACGGATAGGCGAGCTGACCAAGGTACTGAGTGGGAACCGGCGTGTCTGTGCCGAATCTCTCGGGAACGCGGTCTGCCGGCATGTACGCCGTCCCGAACAGGACATCCCACAGCGGGTACGGCGAGAAGTTTTTGTTCAGGGCTTCTGCATCCATCGCGTGATGCCATTGATGGAACCACGGCGACGGGATGACCCACTTGAGGAAACCGAGCGGCACGCGGACGTTGCTGTGTTCGATCTGACCCTCGAGAAAACGGTAGACCACGAACCACATCGCTGTCGGCTCGGAGAGGCCGAGGAACGCCATCGCCATCGCGACCAGAGCTGTGCTCCAGCAACTGTCGTACACATGACCGCGGAAGGTCGCCAGCCAGTCGAGTCGCTCAATCGAGTGATGGACAGAGTGAAATCGCCACAGCAGCGGTATCGAATGCTCCGCGCGATGACCCCAGTAATAAATGAACGATCCGACGCCGACGGTGGCAATCACCTGCACGAAAATCGATTGTCCGGCCAGGTTGAGCGCAAGCGGCTTCATCCAGCCCGGACGTCCCACCCAACGATTCCAGAAATGAAAAATGACTGCGGTCAATAACCCGTTGAAGAAAAAATTCGCGAGGTCAGTCAGCCATCCGTCGCGCAGGATCGGGTGCTGCTTCCGAAAGGGTGCCAGCCTTTCCAGTGGAATATAGATCGCCATCGCCATCAGAAATCTGACGAGGCCTAAGGCGGCTGTGAGCTTGATCAGAAAGGTCAGGATCACTGGACGTTATCCGCCGATTTTACGCCGCAAGCAGCGAAGATCAACACCAGGGCATAGGGATCGTTCGCCGCCACGAATGCCTCACGCGCCGCACGAAACTCCGCAAACTCTTCCTCGGACAGCTTCCCAGCCGCGACCAGCGCCCGCAGAGGAACGGGATCGAGCTGCGGAAAGCACTCGGCCAACCCTGATTCATCACTGTGGATAGCGATGCTCTCGATCTGGGGTTCGGTGAAGCCGGTCCCGCGCAAAATCCGAAGGAGCGAGCGGCCGACTCTTCGATTTCCGCCGCGTGCTGCCTGCGCCTCGCCAAACCTCGCAAGCAGCCGTTTGAGGCCCGGCACGTGCGGCTCGACCACGCCAAACAGCTCGTCGTCGACATCCACGATCACGAGCTTGCCGCCGGGCCTCAGCACGCGAAGCGCTTCGCGCGCGACCGGCATTGGATCGGCGAGATGCTGGAAAAGAAAACGCGCGATGACAAAGTCGAACGCGTCGGCCGGCAGGCCGGTGGCGTCGGCGCGCGACTCTACGAATGTCACTCGGTCGCCGAGATGTTCGCGTCCGCGGCCCAGCATTGCGGGGTTGGAATCGAGCGCGGTGATGTGGGCGTTCGGAAGCCAGTTCGCAAGACACTCGCTGAAGTGGCCTGGTCCGCAGCCGAGGTCGAGGACCGACATGCCGTCCGTCAGCCCGAACGATTGCAGCAGTCTCGATTCCTTCTTCCAACTGCGGAGTACGTGACGGCGCAGGTAGTCCGGAGTGGTGGCGACTCTCGGCAATACGCGGATGGCGCCGAGAAGCGAGCGGGCCATGCTGCGCAAGCGGGGCGGGACCTGCATCCGCCTCACGAGCGCATCCATCCAGTTTTGACGAGGTGTTGGCCGATTCGCGATGCGATCTCGCCGGAAAACGCGGCGGTGTAGTGATCGGGATCGATGTACAAAGCGTCGGTCCGCCCGCGCTGCATGTCCGCGAGCCATAGAAGTCCGTCGATGCCCCCCCGTCGCGCATCCATCATCTCGTAGCCGCGTTGAACACATTCGATGAGCGGAGCGCTGCTGCCGTGATCGGCAGCCGGTCCAGCGTATTGGTAGCAGGGTACCGGCTGCCAGACAAAAACAGGATGAACGCCAAACTGCTGAGCCGCGGCTTTAATCAGACGCATGTTCGTCAGATATCGATCGACGACCACAGCGCAATCCGGCACGCGGCCGGCGGGCTTCTCGCGGCGAAGGAAACGGTCGAACAATCTCCTGCGCTTCGCAGCAGTGACGAACGGAGCGAACATCATCGGCTCGTAGAAAGGCGCGATGAAGTCGTCGAATCCGTCGACGAACACCGCGACGCGTGGCCGGTGACCTTGAAGGAGGAGCTGCTCAAAGCGAATCCGCTCCTGTACGCTGGTGTAATTCGGGCTCGCGAAGTTGTAGACCGGCGAGCCGAGCTGGTCGCCGAGCTGCGATGCGATCGTCTCGCCATCGGCCACCCCATACCCGAACGCCGTGGAACCTCCTAGGACGAAGACGTTCGCCTCTTGCGGATCGGGCGGCCACGAGAATGGCCTGCGGCCGTGGCGATAGCCGGCCGGATGGACGTTCAAGTAGCGGCCCGTCATCGCCGGGACGCGAAACAATGTGTAGGGCTCGAACTCCAGCGCCCGGGCTCGCGCGAACTCCATCTCCATCGATTGGTCGTGCATGCGCTTTACGATTTTTTCGAGATCACGTTCGCGATCTGTCCGATGATCTGATCGATTGGTTGCATCGCGCCAAAGCTGGGCAGCAGATCGGCGATCTCGGTGCCTCGAGCCGGCTCGAGCACGTGATAACCGTGCGAGAGCGCGAGCTCGACATTGCGCTGCACAGCCTTGTTGAACCACATCCGCTCGTTCATGCTCGGAACGATGACCACCGGCGCCGGGCTCGCGATGATCGCCGTTGAAAGCAGATCGTCGGCAATTCCGTTCGCAGCTTTGGCGATGATGTTGGCGGTTGCCGGCATGATCACGAAAACGTCTGCGTCGCGCGTCAACTGAATGTGCGGCACGTAGCGCTCTGCTTTTCCCTCGAAGCTGTCAACGAAGACCGGGCCGCCGCAATAGGCCTCCATCGTTGCCACCGGAACCAGTTGCGCTGCCGACTCGGTCATGATCACCCTCACGATCTCGACCAGCCCTCGGCGCAAAAACTCGATGTAGCCCGGGATGGCAATCGCTGAGATAGATCCAGTGACACCCAGCAGAAGACTTCGGCACAGTACTTTCAAGATCCGGCTGTGCTCCGCTCATCTGCCAGCCAGTGACTGAGGACAAGATGACGCCAAACTCGCTTGAAAATGACGAGCAGCCGCGAGCGATCGTGCAAAAGGCAGTGCCAGAGAAATCGTCCATACCGCGCGACGTACATCCCCATTTCGCTGCCAACTGTCTCCTGCTTGCGGTTTCTGCGAGCGAACAAGTGGTTCCACATCGATTTCGGACTCACCCAGGCCAGCGCGATCGAAACCGGAATGACCGGATGCAGTCTGACTCCTGGAGCTTCGAACATCTGAGCCCGAGCGGCATTGTAAATGACCGAGGAAACGCTATGCGGCTTTAATCGCGACAAGAGATCGTCCGGGATGGGCGCGTCGCCTTCTTGCCGCGCGAGCTGCAACATCAGATAGGTCGCACGCTCGATATGCCACTGCCGAGCGCGCTGCTCAACGACACCCCAATTGATCGACTGGCCGTGGCGCTGAAGAATCGCAAGGATGTCGAACAACGGCCGCAGCCCTTTTTCTCCGAACTGATGCGAGATGACGGCGTGATACGAGATGTACAGCACGAGGTCCTCGAGCGAGAGCACTCTCGCTGTATGGCCGAACATGCTGACCTCGTTCGAACGACGCCATAAACCGTCGTGGTCGACAGCCATCGGATCGCGGGGATTCGTCAGCGCCCAGTGCAGCTCGACGGCCATGGCGTCCGGCTTCAACATTTGAATTTCGCGGGAGCGCCCGCACCAATCCTCCATCGACTTCGTGCGCTCCGATGTGTATCCAAGCGCCATGAGCGCTTCTTCGGCCGTCGCCATTTGGTCGAGAGGAACGAGCAAGTCGATATCGGCCATCGGGCGATCGGAGATCTCCGGATAGATCATCGTCGCGACGTGCGCGCCCTTCAGCAGAATCGGAGTGATGTTGACTGCGTTGAGAGCGCGAAGGGCTGAAGAAAGATCGCGTTCGAGGTTTGATGTCTGCCGCTTCTGCCAAAGCGTCGCCATGAACGCACATTGCAGCACAGTCGGTGGAACCTTCCGCGATTCCGCTGTCAGGACGCGAAAGAGCAGCGGCGCCGTGGTGTGCGCGACACTCTCGGCGATCAGCGTGTCCCACTCCGCTTGAGAAAAAAGAGCGGGATCAGGACGCGGCCGGCTCGGAGAGACCACGAGCCAGTCAAGAAGATGCTGCGTAGCGGAGACCGGCATGTTCCTCAGATGGCTTCACCGCATGCTATACAAAAACCATTCGGAGCGCAGCAGGTCGGATCACGCCGCCGGCGCCCGCTGAGGGAGCGGAAACAGGGTAAGGAAACGCTTTGCCGCCGATTTGTTACCCGCGATCATGAGGTCGCCGGAGCGCAGCGCGTCGGCAAACTTGCGGCCGCCGTAAATGACTTGCACGAATGCATCGGCCTGGCCCTCGATGATCGCGTCGTGCCGCTCGGCGCTTCCGCGCGCCAGCTCCATGCGGCCGCGGCTCACGTGAGCGCGAAAGCGATCCTCGCCGATTCGCAATTCGATGTTCGCGTGGAAATCGCCGGCTGCGTGCGGATCGAACATCGTGCGGAACGAGAGAATCAGCGAATCGGCGTTGAGTGTCCCCTCCGGCAGAAACGGAGACTGCGATGCCCAGCGGCCGAGTGCCAGGATCACCGGTTCGAGCTGCATGCCCCACTCCGTCAGCTCGTAGACCCAGGCCGCGGCGGGCGGCGCGAGCTTACGTCGCCGGACGATCGCGGAGCGCTCGAGCTCCTCGAGCCGCTGCGTGAGCACGTTGGGGCTGATGTGCGGCAGTCCGGCGCGCAGATCGGTAAAGCGCTTGGGACCGAGGAGCAGCTCGCGCACGACCAGGAGCGCCCATCGTTCGCCGACCAGAGCGAGTCCATGGGCGGCTGCACATCCATCGCCATAGTCTCGGCTCATGGTGACAATTATAGTTGTTTTTTAGGACTTAGTAGTATTGAATACGTACCTCAAAGGAGGAACCCCTATGCCAAAAGCGAGACTTACCTCTTCTTCAACGGAAACTGCTCCGAAGCGATGAAATTCTACGAAAAGACGTTCGGCGGCAAGCTCAACGCCATGACCGGCAAGCAATCGCCAATTCTCGACAAGTTGCCTCCCGGAAGCGACAACAAGATCCTGCACTCACGGCTGGACTTCGACGGCGGTGTCATCATGGCGTCGGACTGGATGGACACAAATCCTTATCCGGGCATGAAGGGCTTCGCGGTTTCGCTGGAGTACAACAAGGTCAACGACGCGAATCGCGTGTTCGACACTCTTTCGACGGGTGGCAAGGCCACCATGCCTTTGGGCAAGACTTTCTGGGTCGAGTCGTTCGGAATGGTGATCGATCGATTCGGGACGCAGTGGATGATCAGTGGCGGAAAGGCCGCTGTATGAAAGGCGCTCTCTGGACCGGACGCGTGATCAGCGCGCTCATCGTTCTCTTCATGCTCTTCGACAGCGGCGCGAAGATCGTCCGCTTCACGCCCTACGTGGAGGGAACCGTGAAGGCGGGGTTTGCCGACAGCCTGGTAGTGCCGCTCGGGATCCTGGGGTTGTTCTGCACGATCCTTTACGCGATTCCGCAGACCTCCATCCTCGGCGCGATCCTGTTGACCGCATACTACGGTGGCGCGACCGCCACGCACGTTCGCCTCGGACAGCCCTTCTACTTTCCAGTGGTCTTCGGCATTCTGGTGTGGGTCGCGATGTATCTTCGGGAGCCGCGCTTGCGCGAGCTCGCCCCCTTGCGGCGGTGATGGTGCTGAAGAAACCGCAACAGTTCGATCGATCCATCGTCGACGGCCCGATCCCCCGGGCCGTCTGGCGTCTCGCCTGGCCGACGATGCTGCAGAACGTCATCGCAGGCGTGCAAGGGATCATCGATCACATCATGGTGGGCCACTACGTCGGCTACACCGCCAACGCCGCCATCGGCGTGAGCTGGCAGATCATCATCGTGGTCATCGTCTTCATGATGTCGTTGTTCACCGGCATGGCGGTGATGGTGGCGCGTTTCGCCGGCGCGAACGAGCCCGAGAAGGTGAACCGCGTCGTCTACCAGGCGTTTCTCACAGCGATCGGATTGGCGGCGTTCCTGGCGGCCGCGGGCTATCTGGCGGCCCCCGCGCTGCTCGACATCGTGCACGCAGCGCCGGAAGTCCAACATCAAGCGCTCCCGTTTCTCCGCGCCATGTTCCTCGGAATCCTCGGAATGATGATGTTCTTCATGCTGAGCGGCGCGTTTCGCGCGGCCGGCGATGCCCAGACCCCGCTGCGGCTGGGAGTGGCGCTGACGCTGCTGACCGTGGCCTTCAACGTCATGTTGATTCCGAGGATGGGGACGGTGGGGGCGGCGGTGGGGACGATCGCCAGCAGCACGATCGTCGCAGCCTACGGAGTGTGGCGGCTGTTCGCGCCCGGCTCAGTGATTCATTTCCACAAAGGAATGGACCTCTCCCCTGACTTCACGATCATTCGCTCGCTGTTCCGATTCGGGCTGCCGACCGGCGTGCAGGGAATCGCGATGAACGTCGCAGGCGTCATGCTGCTGCGGTTCATCGGATCACTGCAGCACAGCGCGGCCGCGCAGGCGGCATACGCGGTCGGCTACACCGAGCTGTTCTCGCTGATCACGTGGACGTCGGTGGGATTGTTAGGCGCGTCCGCCACCATCGCCGGACAGAACCTCGGCGCCGGCAAACCGGATCGCGCCGCGCACGGCGTGGCCGTCGCCGCGCGCATCGGCCTGGGCGTGGCGGCGGTGGTGGGAGCGATGTTCATCCTGATTCCCGATTCTCTTCTCGCCATCTTCGGCATGAAGGATCCGCTGGTGACGTCGATCGGCGCGCAACTGCTCCGCTATCTGAGCATTTCGGGCTTCTTCGTCACGGTCGCCCTGAGCTACACCGGCGGATTACAAGGCACCGGCGACACGCGAAGTCCGCTCTACATCTCGATCATCTCGCAGATCATCGTGCCCATCGGCCTGTGCGCGGTGCTACAGGCGACCCGGGGCCTGCATCCCGGCGAGATCTGGCTGGCCATCGTGTTAGGCCACTTCACGCGAGCTGCATTGAGCGTGTTGCGATTCCGGCAAGGGCGGTGGCGAAATATTGAGGTAGACATCGAACCGGCGCAGGCGCCCAAAGTCGCGGAACAAACGACTACGATTTAATTCAGCCGCGTTTCGTCCTGCTCGCGGCGGTCTTGCTCTTCCATCACCATCCGCGACAGATTGCGCTTCAGATCATTGAACTGCGGCGCGCTTACGTCGCGCGGCCGATCGAGCGGCACCGGGACGATGGTCTTCACGCGGCCGGGGCGGTACGTCATCACGACGATTCGGTCGGCGAGATAGATCGATTCTTCGATTCCGTGCGTGACGAAGAGGATAGTCTTCTTCAAATCCGTCCAGATGCGCAAAAGCTCGTCCTGGAGGTTGCGCCGAGTCAGAGCGTCCAGCGCGCCGAACGGCTCGTCCATCAGCAGGATCGGACTGTCGAGCGCGAGAACCCGGGCGATCGCCACGCGCTGACGCATCCCGCCGGAGAGATCCTTCGGAAACCGGTCGGCGAACTCGGTGAGGTGAAGCTTGTGCAGCAACGCGCCGACGGTCTCTTCAATCCGCTGCTTCGGTTCCCGGCGCATCTCGAGCCCAAACGCGACGTTCGACCGCACGGTCATCCAGGGGAAGAGCGCGTACTCTTGAAACACCATTCCGCGGTCGGGGCCGGGCTCGGTCACCACCCGG
>Ga0207646_10003361_pt1 | contig 18120 bp, 15 predicted proteins | sample KBSK5502metaG_FD_184343 | JGI IMG/M metagenome (GOLD analysis project Ga0207646, IMG submission 184343) | Corn, switchgrass and miscanthus rhizosphere microbial communities from Kellogg Biological Station, Michigan, USA - KBS K5-50-2 metaG... | ecosystem: Host-associated > Plants > Roots >...
GACCACGGCGGCAACACCGACAAGTTCCAGGGCGACGGGATGCTTGTGGTCTTCGGCGCGCCGAACGCGATGGAGGACCACGCGGACCGGGCGTTCCGGGCCGCGCAGTCGATGGTCCGCGAGGTCGAGCTCCTCAACCGCGAGCTGACCGAAGGCGGCAAGCCGACGATCGCCATCGGCATCGGGCTGGACACGGGCGATGTGGTGGCGGGGCACGTCGGCTCCGACAAGCGGCTGGAGTTCACGCTCATCGGCGTGCCGGTCAACAACAGCGCCTACCTATCGAAGGTTCGGCCGCCGCGGGTGCTCCTCTCGGAGACGACCAGGGACGCGCTGCCCGCGGGCGTGTTGGTCGTGGACTACGAGCCGATGCTGCTCAAGGGCGCCTCCCAGCCGCAGCCGATCTACCAGTTCGTCCTCGAGATCGAGGTCAGCCCCGAGAGCTAGTCGGCGCGATACCCGCCAGTGCATTCACTGGCGGGTAATTCCGTCGAAAATTCCCCGCGAGTGCATGCTTTCGCGGGTTCCCGAGGGATTGTTAGCCCTGGCAGACCCACTGGCTCGGGCCGTCACGCGCGTACAGCCACGCCGCCGCCTGCGCGTTCGCAGTCGGATCGAAAGGCGACTGAGCGTGCTCCGGCATGAAGGCCCACGTGCTGGGCAGGAACTGGAACAGGCCCGACGCTCCGCTCGAGCTGTTGACCGAGTTCGGGTGGTAGCGCGACTCGCAGTAGGCGACGTTGAGCGCCCACTGCACGGCCGCCTGGCCGAGGGGGCTGAAGGCGGCGCTGATGATCGCGGCGATGTACGCAGGCGGCGGCGGGTGGTTGCTCAGGGCGGCAATGCGGGCGGCCTCGGCCGCCGCAGCCACCTCCGCCGCAACCCGAACCTGGTAGGCGTCGTAACCCTGGTCGTACTCCCGCGACCAGGCCTGCGCCTGGGCGATCTCGGCGGACTGGATGCGCTGCGCACGAACATTGCCCAGGACGGACTGCTGGCTGAACGCTGTCAGCTGAGTCACGACTGGGCGCTCCGGTGCAGCGGCCGGCGCCTGCAGGCGCGGCATCACGACCGTGGCCAGGACGACCGTCCACACGAGGACAGCCCGAAAAAGTGCTACCAAACCGACGCGCTCCTCCTTTGGGACGCCCTACCCCTGGGGCGCCTTCAGGCCTGAGCTCGGAGCGGAGACGTGTGGCGGGACCGCTCAGGTCAACCGTGGGAAGGCGAAAGTCTAACCGACAGGCGGCGACTTTGTGTTGCCTTAGCGAGGTCTGGTTCTTAGGGGAGCAGCGCGTCCAGCAGCCGGCTGGTGGCGGCCGGCAGGCTTTTGTTGAGGCTGTAAAAGCGCCAGAGCCCCCGCTTCTCCCAGCTCACCAGCCCGGCCTCCTTGAGCACCGCCATGTGGTGGGAGATTGTCGGCTGGCTCAGCTCGTAGACCGCCAGGAGGTCGCAGATGCAGACGGGCTGAACGTGCTTGCGGAGCGTCGCGACCATGCTCAGCCGGGTGGGATCCGCCAGCGCCTTGAGCACCTCGACCGTTTCGGTCATCTCGGCCGGCTCGGCCGCCAGCTCGAGGTCGCAGCACACGCCCCGCGTCCTGACCGGCAGCTCGACGTAAGCCATGTTTCCCGCAGGCTACCACAATCCATTGACAATCTTCGATGGATTGGCTAGCCTCGCCCCATGAGCCAGATTCAAGAAGCGGTGAGACGGCACTACGCGGCGGCGGCGACACAAGCATCCACCTCTGGTTCGTGCTGCGCGGGAGAGGATTGCGATTGCACGTGCGGACAGGTGTTGGAAGGCGCGGAGATCGACCTGGCCATGCCGCTCAGCCTTGGCTGCGGCCTGCCGGTGAAGCTGGCGGACCTGAAACCGGGCGACGTGGTGGTGGACCTCGGCAGCGGCGCCGGGCTCGACGCGCTGGTGTCGGCTCGCGCGGTCGGCGAGTCGGGCCACGTCTACGGCGTCGACATGACCGACGAGATGCTCGCGCTGGCCGAGGCCAATCGCGAGCGGTCGGGCATCGGCAACGTCTCCTTCTTGAAAGGACGGATCGAGGCCATTCCTCTTCCCTCCGCGTCCGCCGACGTCGTGATCTCGAACTGCGTCATCAACCTTGCGGAGGACAAGGGCGCGGTCCTCAACGAGGCTTTCCGCGTGCTGCGACCGGGCGGGAGGCTGGCGGTGGCCGACATGGTCGCGCTGGGCGAGATGCCGGCCGCCGACGTCGAGTCATGGGCGGCCTGCATCGCCGGAGCAATCCCGCCCGAGCGCTACCAGGCGCTCCTCGAGGAAGCGGGCTTCAGGGACGTATCGATTGACGTGGCGGGCGGCGCGGGTGTGGTGGCCAGCGCCAACGTGACGGCGCGCCGGCCGGCTACAGGCTGAGGGTCAGCCAGCCGACCTTGACTTTCGTGCAGCCCAGCGCCCGGTGGACTGCCCACGCCGAGGAGCTGAGCGCCGCCGAGTCGGCCGGCGAGAGCTGTCCTGTGTTCGTGAGCGCGAGCAGGTCGTTCATGAACGCGTCCAGCTGGTTGCACGTGGCGTTGCTGTCGCCGCGCGCTGCTGAAGCCTCGGCGGCCCGCAGCTTGGCCGACAGACCGTTCTTCTCGCCGCCATTCAGCGATGACATGCTCTGAACGTAGCCGTCGATGACGGCCAGCGCCTGCGCCGGCGTCTCAACTGTGACTGTGGTGGTCGCGGTCCCAGTCCCACCGTCGTCATCAGTCACTTTGTAGGTGGCGGTGTACGTCCCGGGCGCGCTGTAGGCGTATGTGTCGGTGATGTCGCCGGTGCCGCCCGCGGGATACGAGGTCGTGTCGGCCGGCGTGCCGTCGCCATAGTCGAACAAGGAGTCGTGCGTGTCGAATACGCCAGGGTCTGTGAACCCGCCGGTGAAAGTCACCGTCTGCAGCGGCACGAGGACCAGCGTCGAGTGCGTGACTGCGTTGATCTCCGCGGTCGGCGCGACGTTGGCGCCTGTGAAGGAAACCGTAGCCGTTGTACTGCTGCCTCCGTCGTCCTTCGCCGTGAAGGTCACGATGAACGTCCCCTCGTCGTCAGGCGTGACACTCAGCGAGGTGCCGGTGCTGGTGCCGACCCCATAGGGATTGCCGTTTTTGCTCACTGTCCAGTTCAGCGTGAACCCGGTCGCGTTGTCCGCCGCGCTCGGGCTCGTCGCCTTGCCGGTCAGCGCGATGGCCGTCCCCTCGGGTCCGGTGGCCGGAGCGCCGGTGATGGTGACCGTCGGGGGGACCGCCAGGTCGGTGTACGTGAACGAAGCCGAGGCGGTGCCGCCCTTCGCGTCGCTGGCTCCGATCGTCACTGACTGCGAAGGCGCCTCGTCAGCGGCGGCCGCGGTCCAGGTCCACGTGCCGGTGGTCGTCCCCGTCTGGCTGACGCTCCCCGTCGACGCCGTCAACGTGACCGCGCTGCCATTCGGGTCGGAGTAGGTGCCGGAATTGGTGGCCGTGGAGCCCTCCGCGGCGGTCACGGTGGCGTTCGTGGCCGCGATCACCGGAGGCTGGGTGCCGCCGCCGAGGATCAGCCAGGTCTTGAAGCAGAAGTCGCGCCCGTAGTTCGTGTTGGTAAACCACACGTTGGACGACGAGATCCACAGCTGGCCCTGGGGGTAGTAGTCGGTGTAATAGCTGTCGAACCAGGTCAGATAGTTGTTGGTCGGACGAACCACGATCGCGTACTCCGTTCCCCCGCTCACAGGCACCGTCGGGCTGAAGGTGAAGTCGTGCCACGTGTTGCAGCAGGCGACGTTGAGGCCGCTCAACGACGTCGAGCCGAGCACCGTTCCGCTCGGCTGGCCGCCGCTGACCGACTGGATCTCGACGGTCAGGTTGACCGCCCCGTAACCGGTCGCCAGCATCAAGGAAACGCGATCGAGCTGGCCGTTGGCGCCGGCCTGGAACGTCTGCGCCATCGCCGTGCGCATGGTGTTGGAGCGCGTCGCCACGGTCTGGGACTGGTCGGGCGTATCTCCCGCGGCCGCTGCGGGTGCGACCACGACCAGCCACAGGCCCGCTGCCATCAGTAAACCCAAGCCCTGCCTACGAGTACGGACAACGCCCATTGGCGATTAGGACGCGGTTAGGTTCGGATTCCTGCGCGTGTTCCCAAGCGATAGGCCGTCACCAGCGCGTCGAAGCCCTTGAGGTTCAGGTCGACCCGTTCCACCCGGTAGCCCCGCTCCTCGATCCACTCCCGGACCCTGCGGTAAGCCTCCTCGCTCAACGCGACCTCCCCCGCCGCCGCCTGCGCCTGCAGCCGCGCCGCCAGGTTGGTGACGTTGCCGAGGACGCTGACATTCGCGGAGTCGGCCAGGCGCCCGACCACCGCGGGACCGACCGCCACGCCCGCCCCCACCGGCAGCCCGATCAGGGCGGCCTTGTCGATGATCGCGATCGCCGCCTGCACCGCGTGCAGCGCGTGGTCGACGCTCTGGCCCGTGGCGTTGAACGTCGCCATCACGGCGTCGCCGGCGAACTTGTCGATGATGCCGTGCTGCCGGCTCACCTCGTGCGAGGCCCAGCGCTGGAGGGAGGCAATCCGCTCGACCATCTGCGCGGGCGCGTTCGCCCCGGACATCTCGGTGTAACCGCGGACGTCGGCGAACAGGACGCTGACCATGCGCTCGCCGGTCGGGCCGAGGTCCGCTGGCGCAGCTTCAGGCACCACCGACGGCGGCGGGATCTCGAGCCCGACCCGCGCCGCCGTCTCCCGGGCCAGCTTGGCCGCCAGCTTCGCGCCCGCGGCGTCCATCTCCGCCACGGCCGCCTTCAGCCGGGATTGAGCCGCGTCCGCGTCGCCCTCTCGGGCCTCGGCCTCGGCCAGGGCGCGGTCAACGTGCCAGGCGTCGAGCAGGAACCCCTCATTCCTGAAGTAGGCATCCACCCGATCCAGAATCGCGACAGCGTCGGCAAAACGGCCTTCGGCCAGGGCGAGGCGGCCGCGCGCGACTTCGTGCCGAGGGAGCGGCGGGTCGGCATCCCGGTTGGGCACGTGGTCGAGGAACTCGGTGAGCCACGTCGGGTTGGAGCCGGCGGCTTCAGCGATCGCGTCGGCCGGCGAGCCGACGTTGGTGACGCGAGGGTCGACGGTGCGCACAGCCTCGAAGGCGCCCGCCGTGTCGCCGCCGGCCAGCATGCCGCGGACCCGCGCTGTCAGGTCATAAACAATGTCCTGGGCCTCGACGCGGCTCGACAACGGCGGCAGCTCGGCCGCAGCCTCGTCCGGGCGCAGCGCCTCGGCAAGCGCCTCGGCAAGAAGAACCCTGGCGCACCACTCGTTCCTTGCGTTGCCGGCGTCTTTCGCGCTCTGGAGCGCCGACCTCGCCAGTGAGATGGTGTCAGCGACGCGGCCCTGTCGAAGTGTCACAAGGCCTCGCAGATAGGCCGGCCAGGAGTCCGCGGCGCCGCCGGCGGCGCGTTCCACCCAGGTCACCGCCCGCCGGCCCTCGCCGAGGTGAACCGCGATCCAGGTCGCGTTGAAGACAGCGTTTGTGATCTGAAAGTTGTGATTGCCTTCGACCGCGGCCCGGTAGCTGTCCTCCAGATATCGGAAGCCCTCAGTGATCTCGCCTCCAGCGCACTTGGCGAGGGCGATGAAGTTCCACGACCAGGCCAGGGCCATCCCAGAGCCGGCCTGGCGAGCGATCTCGGCCGCGCGCATGGCGTCGGCCAGGCCCATGTCGCCCGCCATGTCGAAGCTGGTGAGCCCGGCGAGGCGGATGTATGCAACGGCGAGAGCCTCGCTCGGCCCAGCCGCCTCCAGCACCTCCCTGGCCCGCTCGAAGTGCTTGCGCGCCAGGTCAGGGCGCCGCAGCTCCCAGCAGCAGCGGCCGAGCAGGATGCGATGGCCGGCAGCCTCGATGGTGAGGCCGGCGGCCTCGAGGTCGGCGATTCCTTGCTCGAGCAGCGGGCGCGCCGCGGCGGTCTCGGTGTTGCTCCAGTACGCCTCGCCGGCCCGGCACATCAGGCGGCTGCGCTCCACGACGTCGGAGACATGCGGCACGGCCCGCTGGAACAGGTCCGCGGCGTCTCGATAGGCGCGGGCGCCGAGCGCCGCTTCGGCCGCGGCCACGCACATGCCGACCGCCTGCTCATAGTTGCCCGCCATCAGCAGGTGATGGGCGAGGTCGACCGGTTTCCAGCCCGGACGCGACTCGAGGACGGCCGCGATGCGTGAGTGGAGCTGCTGACGCCGCGGCACGATGATGTCCTCATAGACGGCCTCGCGCGTCAGCGCGTGGCGGAAGGTATACCGCCCGGACAGGCGGTCCGCTTCCTCGATCAGCTGATAGGTGATGCAGGCCTCGAGGGCTGCCAGCACCGCGGCGTCGCTCTTCTCGGTGACCGCCGCGAGTGTGGCGAGATCGAAGGTCTGACCGATGGCCGACGCGGCCGACAGCACCTCCACGTCCTCGCGGCTCAGGCTGCCGAGCCGCACCAGGATGCTGTCGCGAACGCTGCGCGGCATGCGCATCTCGTGAATCGCCTTGCGGTCCCACCCGCCATCGGTCCGAAAGATGTCGCCGCGATCGACGGCGTCGCGGAGAAGCTCTTCGAGCACGAACGGGTTGCCTTCGCTGCGCTGGAGCAGGAAGTCGCGGAACTCGTCGCTGATGTCGGGCTCGTCGAAGATCGCCAACACCATGTCCCGCACACCCTCAGGCTTCAGCGGCTCGATCTCGATGAGCTGCGCCTGGCCGGAGCGCCGCCAGCCCTGGATCGTGGGCAGCAGAGCGTGCTTGCGGTGGAGCTCATCGGTCCGGTACGTGGCCAGCACGAGCACGTTGGTGGAACGGAGCCGGCGCGTCGCATAGTCGACCAGCTCGCGGGTTGCCGGGTCCGCCCAATGGAGGTCCTCGAGGATCAGCAGCAGTCCGCGGTCGCGGGCGGCGTCCCTGAGCAGGAGAAGGATCGCCTCGAAGAGGCGGAGCTTGGCCTGGATCGGATCGCCGGCGGCCGGCTGCAGCCGCCCCATCTGCGGGAAGAGCTGGGCCAGCTCGTCCGCCGCCGGGCCGAGGCGCTGTCGCACCGCAGCGACGTCAGCCGTCGAGAGGTAGTTGCCGATCGCCTCCAGGAAAGGCAGGTATGGCAGCGAGAGCTCGGCCTCACTGCACACGCCCGACATGACCGTGCAGCCAAGGCGGATCGCGCGCTGGCTGAGCTCGTGTACGAGGCGCGACTTTCCCATGCCCGCCTCGCCGCCGAGAACGACCGCTACGCCCTCGCCTCGCAGGGCGGAGAGAAGGTCGTCTTCGAGCAGCGACATCTCCTCGTCGCGGCCGACCAGCCTCGGGGAAACAACGCGAGCGAGGGCCACCTCAGCCTGGAGGCGCCTCAGTGCGCCCGCGGGGCTTCCTCCGCCTCGCGCAGTCTCCGGCTCAGGGTCTGAAGCAGCCGGTAGGTGATCTCGGGGTGGTCGCCGAGGAACTGCCTGAAACCCCACTCGGGCACGGCCGCCAGGACCAGGTCGGTGCTGGCGGTGATGTCGGCGCTCCGTCCCTTCTGGTCGAGGAGCGCCATCTCCCCGAAGTAGTCGCCCGGGCCGAGCTTGCGGTGCCGGCCGTCGCCGGTCGTGACCTCGGCTTCGCCCTCGAGGATGACCAGGAACCCGACCCCGTCCTTGCCGCGGATCATGATCTCCGCGCCTTGGGGATGCCGCACCTCGCGCATCTGCTTGTCCAGCTTCTTGAGGTCGCCCTCGGACAGGCCCTCGAACAGGCCGATCGGCTTGAGGTCCATCGGCCGGATTCTAGCCGAGAGCCGGACTCAGAACAGGTGCGTAAGGAAGCGGCGCAGCGGCTTGCGCCCGGGCGGCTCGACGTAGGCGGGAACCAGCGCGCGTATGCGCTCATAGGCGAGCTGAGTGAAGGCGGTCGGGTCCTGCCCGACGCTGGGCATCGGCTCCCCGACGAATACCTTGATCGTCTTGCGGAACCACACGTCCTTGGTGCCGGAGAGGCCAACCGGGACGACCGGCACGCCTGCCTTGATCGCGAAGTGGGCGAAACCCTTGTGGAACGGGATCAGCTCGCCCTCCGCCGGCCCGTAGTTGCCCTCCGGGAAGATGGCGATCGCGCCTCCGATGGCAAGGCAGCGGTCCACGTGGTGAAACAACGCCTGGTCGCCGTGCCGGCTTCTCACCACGGGCACGTAGCCGCCGGTGGCTCGAACCAGCAACCACTGCAGCTTGCGGGCGACCAGGGTGGTCGGATCGGCGAGGAAGTGGAGGCGCGGCTGGATTGGGAACAGCACCAGGAGCGTGAACTCGTCCGGCCAGTTGAGGTGGTTGGCGATCACGATGTAGTTGCCGCCGTTCTTGCGCGGGATGTTCTCGCGTCCATGGACCTCGAACCGAAACGCGAGCCGGAGCAGAGGCACCCCGATCAGCCGCACCAGCCGGTAAGGCACGTTGGCGCGGCGGCCGACCGGGAGCAGGTCGGCCTGCGGGAGCGCGGCGTCCGCCGTCGCCATTTGGCGGGAGTCTAGGTCACAACTGAAGGCTTGAGTGGCTCGGCCTGAGCGGGCGAGGCCGGCGCGGCATAGCGCTCCATCTGTCGCTCGCTCGGCAGGAACCATGCAATGAGGATGGTGACCAGGACGAGGATCACGTGCGACATCAGCGAGCGCTGCAGGCCGATCGCGTCCGCGATCGCGCCGTTGATGGGGATGCCTACCGCCGCGGTGACGAAACCCAACCCCATCACCAGGCCCGACGCGAGCCCGGCGCGAGACGCCATCAGCTGCTGCGCCATGAGCAGCATCAGCGGAGCGGTCGAGGCGGCCAGGAAGCCGATGAGGATCGCACTTCCGAACGCCCACGGCCCAGGAAAGGCGGTGAAGAGCAGGATGGCCGGGATGCTGAGGACGAGGGTGCCGATGATCAGGTTCTTGCGACCGTAGCGGTCGGCGAGGGCTCCGCAGCCAACGGTGCCGACAGCGCTGGCCAGCACCAGAGTGGTCGCGAGCGGTCCGTAGAACTCGGGGCCATAGCCGAGCTGCTTGTACCAGGTCGGCGTGAACGCCTGGAACACGCTAACGGTCCAGCTGCGCGACATCATCACGCCGATCACGGCCGCCAGGGCGAAGATCGGGGCCGATTGCCGCACCGCCGTCGCGACCCTCCGCACGTCCGCGGCCGGAGCCACCACGCGGCGCATGCGCCAGAGCAGGTAGGCGCCGCTGGCGATGCCGGGGATCACCAGCAGTCCCGTGCCGCGGATGCCCAGGAGGCTGAACACGAAGATCCCGATCAGCGGTCCCAGGGCCACGCCGACCGTGCCCGCGGTCACGTAGATGGACATTCCCGCGCTGCGGCTCCGCCTCGGCAGCAGCGCGCGGACGTCGAGGGCGCCGAATGGATGGAAGGCGCCCGACCCGAGACCGGAAGCGCACGCCAGCGCCACCAGCATCGGAAAGGTCGGCATGAAGCCGACCAGCGCGAAGGTGATCGCGGTCCACGCCAGCGCCAATCCGGTCAGCCGGGTGCCGTAGCGGTCTGCGATGACGCCGAACAGAGGTTGCGAGATGGCCGCTGTGCCGCTGTAGGCGAGGCTGATCAGGCCGACCGTCGCCAGGTTCAGCTGAAAGCGCCCGATCAGCAAGGGATAAAGGACGGGGATGACGCCGACATAGCTGTCGACGGTCAGGTGGCCGAGCATCAGGGTGACGAGCTTCCCGTCCCGGAGGAAGCCCTTCACCCGGCAAAGCCTAGCGGCGGGCGAACCCCAACCAGGATTTGACAAAAGACTTAAGGGGTCCTGAAAATCAACGTGCAGATTGGTGCCGGCCGCGACGGCTGCCGGCGTGGCGTTGGCCTCGAACTTGGGGGTAGTGGAATGCGCCGACTCATGATCCTGGCCGCAGTGGCGGCACTCGGCTTCTCGACCGGCCTCGGGCAGGCCTCGGCGGCGTCCAGCTCGCCGAACCAGAACGCCGGCGAGGAAAGCAACAACCTCTTCGCGGCCCAATCGTGGTTCGAAGACCAGCGCACAGCGCCCAACGACTCCGTCGACCCGAACGCCTTCGCAGCAGTACAGGGTGCGACGCTTTCTCTTCCCATCACCGGTGGAGCCTGGACCGAGCGGACCAATCCCGCTTCCGGCGACGGCGTGGACTTCTCCGACTCGCCGCAGTACATCGACCCGACCAGCAACTTCAGCAACTCGGGAGCGGGTGACCGCTGGGTTGGCGGCCGCACGACCGCCCTGGCGGCGGCGCCCGACGGCACCCTGTTCGCCGGGGCGGCCGACGGCGGTGTGTGGAAATCAGGAGATAGCGGGGCGCACTGGACCCCGCTGACGGATGGCGCGGGCACGCTGTCGACCGGGGCGCTGCTCGTGGTGCCCGGAGGCGGCGGCTACACCCTGTACGTCGGAACCGGCGAGGCCAACACCAGCTCGGACAGCTACGCCGGCATTGGCGTCCTGAAGACCACGGACGGCGGCGCCACCTGGTCTCGGGTCGGCGGCTCAGAGCTGAACGGCGCGCTGATCTTCCGGCTCGCCCAGAACGGGTCGACGATCCTGGCCGCCACCTCACATGGCCTCTACAGCTTCAACACAGCCTCCAGCACGAACTGGACGGCGGTCCTGCAGCCGGCCGGACCTCCGACCGCCGGCAACTTCAACCTCAAGGTCGGCAACATGATCACCGACGTCGCCGTAATCCCGGGCACCGGGGGTAGTCGGGTGCTCGCGGTGGCCGGATGGCGCGGCGGCGCGCCGACCAACGGCCTGTACCTATCCACCAACAGCGGCGCGACCTTCACGTTCATCGCCAACCCGCAGGGCTGGGTCCCGGCCAAGGACGAAGGCCGCACGACGCTGGCTTATTCGTCGGGCGGCGACCGCCTGTACGCGATCATCCAGAGCCCGTACCTCTTCAACGTCGGCACCAACGGAAAGACGCTCCTGCAGGGTGTCTTCGAGTCGGCCGACGGCAACCCGACGGGTCCGTGGACCAAGATCGCCGACTCCGAGAAGCTGCAGTCGAGCGGCTCTGCGCAGGCGATCAACCGCATCGGCAAGGGCTTCGGCCCGGGCATCCAGGCCTGGTACAACCAGTTCCTGGCCGTCGACCCGGCCAACAAGGACCATGTTTACCTCGGCCTGGAGGAGGTATACGAGACCCAGAACGGCGGTGCCGGCTGGAACACGATCGCCCCGTACTGGAACTTCGGGTTCAGCTGTTTCTCCTACAGCCCGTTCGAGGGATCGTGCAATCACAAAGAGGCCCACTCCGACCAGCACGCGGCGCTGATCGCGGGCGGCACGCTATACATCGGCAACGACGGGGGCGTCTACTCGAAGTCCATCAGTGATCACTCGGCTGGAAACTGGAACGACCTCAACCAGCACTTCGACGTGCTGCAGTACTACTCGGCTGCGGGCAGCGGAGACAACGTGGTCTACGGCGGGCTGCAGGACAACGGCAGCAACAAGGTCTTCCCGACCACCGGGGTGGTCAAGGACGACAACGGCAGCCCTATCACCGTGGCTTCGGTGCAGGTGTTCGGCGGCGACGGCGGCTACACGCTGGTCGACCCGACCAACTCGCAGAACGTTCTCACCGAGTACGTCGGCCTCACCGTGCTCAACTCGAGGGACGGCGGCGCCAACTGGCACTTCATCGTGCCGGCCGATCCCGACCCGAGATTCATCGCGCCGATCGCGCTGGACCGCACCAACCCCTCCCACCTGGTGGCGGGCGGGGCGATCGTCTGGAACTCCGAGGCCGGCGTCGGCGGGACGACCGGCTGGACGAACATCTTCGACGTGCGCACGGCGCCTAGCGACAACCCTCTCACGGAGCCCCGGCAACAGATCACCGCGCTTGACGCGGTGACGATCGGCGGAGTCCAGTACGTGGCGGCCGCGTGGTGCGGTCCGTGCAACGGCAGCTTCGCCACCGGCGGCGGCTTCCACAGTGGAATCGTCATGCTCAGCAACAGCGGGGGCGCATGGCACGTGACGTCCGAGGCGTGCACGGGCACCAAGGCTCCATGCAGCTCCGGATTGCCCAAGCGCTACATCAGCGGCGTGCGCATCGACACCGCCAACCCGAGCCACGCCTACCTTGCCCTCTCCGGCTGGTCGCGCAAGTGGATGATCGGCCCGGACGACCCGGGCAAGGGCCACGTCTTCGAGTCCGGCGACGGCGGCGCGACCTGGGGCGACATCTCGGGCGGTCTGCCCGACGTCCCGATGGACGACGTCGTCTTCGAGAACGGCCACCTCGTGGTGGCCACGGACTTCGGCGTGTTCACCTCGGCGGATGACGGCGCCACGTGGTTCCGGTACGGCACCGGCCTTCCGAATGTGGTGGTCGACCAGCTGACCGAGGACCCGAACGGGAACCTCGTCGCCGCGACGCACGGTCGCGGCATCTGGACGATCGCCGCGCCCTAACTCAGTTGTTTCCAGAGGCCGCCACCAAAGCGGTGGCGGCCTTTCTTTTCGCCATCGAAAATAGGGCAGTGCAGCGAATCACCGACCTACCTGACGGCTTCCAGCTCGAGCCGAGACCCTGGATGATGCGCATGCCGTGGCCCCTCAGGCGCTTCCTCAAACCGCCGGTGCTCAAGGCTGACTCGGCGATGATCACTTACGTCAGCGATTCGCGAACGGTGGTGGTGCCCCGAGCCGAGCTGACGATGATCTTCCAGGGCCGGGTCGTGCGGAAGGCCCGCTACACGGCCTGGGTCCAGAGCTACCTGTTTGGTATTGGAAGGGGCAAAGTGATGTTTTCCGTGCCGGCATGGTGGTTCCGGCCGAAGGACGTTGCAGCGTTCGCGCGCCGTCTCGGTGTGCCGGTGCGCGGCGATTTCACCCGGGGCGTTACCCGCACGGAACTGTTGGGAGGGATGCGTTGACCGATTACGCGATCGAGTTGACCGGCGTGACCAAGCGCTTTGGGGACTTCACCGCGGTCAAAGATCTGACGTTGAGGGTGGCCCGCGGCGAGATCTTCGGGCTGCTCGGCCCGAACGGATCCGGCAAGACCACCACCATCAACATGGTCAGCGGCCTCAGCCAGCCGACGACCGGGAAGGTAAGCGTCCTCGGCCACGACATGGCAAGCGACTCGCGACGCATGCGCCGGTCGCTTGGCTCGGTGCCGCAGGAAACAGCGCTGTACGAGGAGCTGAGCGCCGAGGCGAACTTGCGATTCCACGCCGACCTCTTCGACGTGCCACGCAACGACGTCGAGAACCGCATCAAGCAACTTCTGGACCTGGTGCAGCTGCAGGAGCGGCGCCGCAGCCGCGTGAGCACCTTCTCGGGCGGCATGAAGCGCCGTCTCGCGCTGGCACGTGCCCTGCTGCACGATCCCGAGCTGCTCTATCTCGACGAGCCCACGCTGGGGGTCGACGTGCAGAGCCGCCGAGCGCTGTGGGATTACATCCTCGATCTCAAGAAGCAGGGCAAGACGGCCCTCATCACGACCAACTATCTCGAGGAGGCGAACACGCTGTGCGACCGGATCGCCATCCTCGACCACGGCCAGCTCGTCGTCGAGGACACGCCTGCCGACCTGAAACGCAAATACGGCGACACGGTGATCGAGCTCGAGCTCGACCCGGCGCCCAAGGCCGAGCTGCTCGAGGAGCTGCGCAGAGTGGCCGGCGTGACCGAGGTGACCCAAGCCGACGGCCTGGTCAAGGTAACCGTCGAAGGCGAGCATGCGGCTGCCGGTGACGTGGTGACTCTGGTGACGCGGAGCTCGCGACTGGTGGGCATCAACCAGCACCAGCCCAACCTGGACGACGTGTTTCTCAGCCTGACCGGACGAGCACTGCGCGACTGATGTCCCTCGAACACGACTTTCGCGTCATCCGGGCCGCCGCGCGCAACGACATCCAGGTGGCGTTGACCGACCGGGTGTTCTTCTTCCTCGGCCTGATCATCCCGCTCAACTTCCTCTTCGTCTTCATCCTTTTCGCGCTCTCGGGTGGGCTCGCACCAACCGCGATCGTGATGAACGACCACGGGCCGCTGGCGCAGCAGTTCGTCGAAGCAATGCGAAACTCCCACTCCTTTCGAATCCACGTGGCCGACGCGACGCACGCCCAGCGCGATATCGAGGCCGGCGACATCGTGGCGGTGGTCACGATCCCGGCATCGTTCGATGCTGACCTGCGCGCGGGCCGCAAGGTCGAGCTGCCGGTCCTTGTCAACAACCTCCAGACCGACTTCACCAACGACATCCGGCGCGCCGTTCCCCTCGCGATCACGAGCTTCTACGCTTCAGCTTTCCCCGACCAGGTGGTGGTGCAGGCGCACGAGGTTGACCTGCAGCCGCAGGACACCGACTACGTGCCCTATCTGGCGGTCAGCATTGTCGTCGGGGCTGTCTTGATCACCGGCATCCTGCAGGGCAGCATCGTGGCGGCCCGTGAGTACGAGGCCAACACGATCAAGGAGCTCATGCTCTCCCCCGCCCCCCGCTGGACCCTCGCCGCGGGCAAAGTGATCGGCACCGTGATCCTCAACGCCGGGGCGATCGCGGTGGTGACCGGCGTGGTGGTCCTGCTGGTCGGCGCACGGCCCGTGCACCCGCTCGAGCTTGTTGGTCTCGCTCTGCTCACTATGGCCGCCGCTGTCTCGATCGGGATTTTGGCCGGGACCCTGCTGAAGCGTCGGCAGGCCGCCATTCCCCTCGCCATTGGCCTCACGCTGCCCCTCTTCTTCGTCAGCGGGCCGTTCGGCCCCGCCAACTGGCAGGGGTCCGTTGCAGGATTCCTGGCTTTGCTGTCGCCGATGTTCTACGCGATCGAGGCGTTCCAGCACGCGTTCCACGGCTACCAGACGGCGCCGCCCAGCCTGGTCACCGACGTGGTGGTGCTCACTGGCTTCGCGGTCGTGTCGATCTTCGCCAGCGCGCTGGTGCTGAGCCGCACCAGGGTGGCGCACTGATGGGCGCTGTCCGCGCGGCGTGGGCGCTGGTGAGGAAAGACATCGCCATCTGGGCGCGGCAGCCGCCCGCGATCGCCGCCACCGTGCTGCCGCCGATCGTCTTCATGATCGTGATCTTCGTGGCCTCTGCCGCCGTCGGCCGGAACCCGGTCGCCCTCGTGGTTCTCGACCACGGGCCTCAGGCGCAAAGGCTCACCTCGATCCTGCAAAGCTCCGATGCCTTTCGCGTTCAGACGGCGAGCCCCGAGGACGCCCAGAACCTCCTCAACAACCTGCAGGTCGCTGCCGTCATCACCATCCCTTCTGACTTCGACGCCAGGTACGACGCCGGCCGGCCCGACCCGGTGACGATCCGGATCAACAACCTCAACCTGGATTTCACCAACGACCTTCGCAGGTCTCTGCCTGCGGCGATCACCCACTTCTACGCGCAGCAGAGCCAGAGCCCGGTCGACATGGCGGTCCAGGAGACCGACTTGCGCTCGCAGGACGTCAGCATCCTTCAGTTCCTGCTCATCCCCAACCTGGTGCTGATGGTGACCGTCGCGGGTATCGTGAACTGCGGGCTGGCGACCGCGCGCGAGTTCGAGGACGTGACCATCAAGGAGCTCCTGCTCGCGCCGATCCACCGCACGACCCTGATTGCGGGGAAGCTGCTCGCGGGTTGGCTGACTACGCTGCTGGTCGCGGGCGTCGTTCTGGTGCTGGGCGCCGTGACCGGCGTGCTGCGACCGACCGGCTGGTACGCCCTCCTCGCCATCGGCGAGGTCGCGCTGCTGTCCCTGGCGATGGCCGGGCTCGGGGCCGCCGTCGGGTCGCTTCTCCAGCGCTTGATCCCGACCATCGCGATCGGCGTGAACCTGTCGATCTATCTGTTCTTCTTGAGCGGCGGCATTTCGGTGGTGGCCTTCCTGCCGGACTGGGTGCAGACGATCGCCCACTTCACACCCTCCTACTATGGCGTCCACGCGCTGCAGATGGCGATCTTCTACCACTCCACGGAGCAGCTCGGCCGCGACCTCGCGGTCTTATTCGGGACAGCGGTGGTGACGCTGATGCTTGGCGTGCTCGCGCTCCGCCGCCGCGCGGTCGCCTAGATTCTGGTCGGGGGCTAACCCCCTAAATACCTAGCAACACCAACGAAAGGAGCACGGAAATGGGGAGGATCGTCGTCAGCGAGAACGTCTCGCTCGACGGAGTCATCCAGGACCCGGCCGGCGTTGAGGGCTTCAGGCTCGGCGGCTGGGTTGGTCGCATTGGCAGCCAGGGTCGCGAAGAGGCGGCCAAGGCGGCGCTCGACGAGGCGTTGGGTGCGGAGTCCATGCTGTGGGGTCGGCGGACCTACGAGTTCTTTGCAGCCCGATGGCCGTCGCGAAGTGGCCCGCTGGCGGACAGGTTGAACAGCATGCCCAAGTACGTCGTGTCCTCGACTCTTGAAGCTCCGGACTGGAACAACACGACAGTACTAAAGGGTGACGTGATAAACGAGGTCTCGAAGCTCAAGGCGAAGATAGACGGGGAAATCGTCGTCGCTGCCAGCTTCAAGCTCTGGCACACATTGATGGAGCATGACCTGGTCGACGAGCTGCGCCTGATGGTCTACCCGGTCGTGCTTGGAGCGGGCGAGCGTCTTTTCGGCGAGACCAGCCAAAACATACCCATGCGCCTCGTCAGCACCAGGACCGTCGACGACCTGGCCCTCCTCACCTACGAGCCCGTCCGGGCCTAATCAACGTCGGGCGCGCCGAGAGGATGACCCGAACGATCGTCAACATGTCTTCGGCGCCAGAGTCAGAGCTGGCCGTCTAGCTGTTCTTATCGGGCACGCACGCCCAGGCGTGCGCCGTGTACCAGACTTCAGCGTGCATGCTCGCGGGGCACGCGCTTACCGGGTGTGCAACCGACGGCGCGGCCGCCGGCATGCTTGCCGCCTTGACGAGATAGCCGCTCGCCCCGCCAAGCGCGAACACCATGAGTAACGCCGCGAGCAGCGGCAGCACACCGATGGAGTACGGGGGTCTCGGGACCGCGATGCCTGTTGTCATGTCGTGCTCCTTGCCCGAAGCAATCGGGTTGATTTGGTCTACATAGGGCCCGACAGTTGGACGCGGTTCCGTCCTGGAAAATTTCATCAAGGACGGAACTTTCGCGCCAATTGAACGCGGAACAGGGGTGTTCGCGTTGTGTAGAGGCCGATTTTGAAGTGGGCAGGGAGGGCTCCCTGCCCTCTCAGTTGCTAAACCTCAAATCGGACTCAGAATCGGCTGTCGCGCGTCCTTTATGAATGCGAGCGGCTTGTCCGTTTCGGTATGCGGACGACATGGTGTCAAGGCCGACTCCTAGTCTGGGGTCTTGCGGGCTACTTCGTGCCAGTAATTCCGCCGCCGATAGCGAGGCCTGACGCAATGACGAACCTTGAGCTACAGGCGATCAGGTGAGGGTCCTACGCAGGCCTAGCCGCTCGACGTAGTTGGCAATCCGTTTCGCGCGGCGGACCGGATCTCTTGTGTTGTGCAGTCGATAGAGGAATCGATAGCGATCGGCGCTTGTGAGTTCGGCGAAGAACTCGCGAGCAGCCGCATGTTCGTCCAGTGCGCGCTGGAAGTCCTCAGGAATGACCGCCCGGCTTTGCGACGGATACGCACCATGCAGCCGTCGGCACCCAAGCGTGCGGTGAGACGCGCTATCGCGTAGTCCCGGACCGTGTCCAGCATCCGGTACCGAGTAGGCCCTGGCTGCCGCCCCTCTCAGAGCACCAGGCTCGAGTCGACCACGGCTCCGAGCTGGGCGAGCAGATCCGAGGTCGTGTCGCAGACCTGATCCGCGGCCTGGAAGGTCCAGCCGCCTGCGAATACGGCGAGCTTCTCGAGCAAGGGGCGCGCGTCGGATGCAAGCAGGTCGTAGCTCCACGCGATCGCGTCGGCGATCGACCGCTGCGGTCCGGGAGGTCGACCGGGCCCGCCGGACAACAGCTCGAAGCGCCGCTCAAGGTGATCCCGGATTTCGACCGGTGAGAGAAGGCGCGTCCGCGCCGCCGCCAGCTCGACGGCAAGCGGCAGGCCGTCCAGTCGCCGGCAGACAGCGACGGCGACAGCCGGATCTACCTCAACCTGAGCGGCAGGCCGCAGCCCCTGGACACGGCTGACCTGCGGCTCCCTCAACGCCCCAAGTGGCGGCGC
>Ga0207646_10003362_pt1 | contig 18119 bp, 14 predicted proteins | sample KBSK5502metaG_FD_184343 | JGI IMG/M metagenome (GOLD analysis project Ga0207646, IMG submission 184343) | Corn, switchgrass and miscanthus rhizosphere microbial communities from Kellogg Biological Station, Michigan, USA - KBS K5-50-2 metaG... | ecosystem: Host-associated > Plants > Roots >...
ACGTCATTCAAATGGAATGGCGAAGACGACTCTCGCGGACGACAAGTTTGGCACAATTGCCTTGATCGAGGAATTAAGTCACACCGGCATTTTTGGGCGACCGTTAACTACATTCATCACAATCCAGTGCATCACGGCTATGTTGAGAAGTGGCAAGATTGGCCTTGGTCGAGCGCAGCGGATTTCATTGAACGCGTCGGATGCGAGACTGCTGCAAAGATTTGGCGCGAGTACCCAATTCTCGATTATGGTAAAGGGTGGGACCCAGAATGACGGTGTTAGAGTACCGCTACTTTAGTCGGGCTTTTTTTCTTCGATGAAAGAAATACCCGACTAAAGTCGGTACTCTAACACCCGAATTTTAACAATATGAAAACTCAATCTGTATACATGCAGTGGGCCAAGACGCGCCCCAAAGTTACATATGATCTCGCTTTGAGCGGGATACTCAATCTTCCTTTTGACGAGCTGGACGCGAAGATCGAGGACGTCGATCTGAATGGGGATAACTCTTACGGCTATCGGCCGCTGGTCGAAGCTCTCGCAGCACACTGCCAGGTCGATCCGGCTTCAGTCGTAACCATCTCTGGCGGCACGTCGATGGCGAACCACCTGGCAATGGCCGCAGCGATTGAACATGGTGACGAAGTCCTGATTGAGCAGCCCACCTACGAACCGCTGCTCGCGCTCGCCGAATATTTCGGCGCAAACATCCGGCGCTTTCCGCGTTCGTTTGAGAATGATTTTCGCGTTGATGTTGATGACCTCGCAAAGCAGATAACTTCGCAAACGAAATTGATCGTTCTGACCAACCTGCATAATCCGACCAGCACTTTAATTGATGAAGAAACGCTGCGCCGGGTCGGGGAGTTGGCCCGGGATGCCGGCGCGCGCGTGCTCGTCGATGAAGTTTATCTGGAAGCCATGTTTGAAGCAGCGCCGCGTTCGTGCGTGCATCTCGGCCCACAGTTCATTTCGACCAGCAGTCTGACGAAAGGCTACGGCCTGAGCGGCCTGCGGTGCGGTTGGATTATGGCTGAACCGAATCTGGCTCAACGCATGCGACTGCTTCACGATGTTTTTGGCGCGGTCGGACCACACCCGGCGGAAACACTGAGCGTTCTGGCTCTCAAGAAACTCCCGAAATTCGTTGACCGCGCAAAGACAATCCTCGAAACGAACCGCGCCACGCTGAAAGATTTCCTCGATTCGCGCGAAGAATTAAAGGCAGTGCGAACGGATTACGGCACAACCTCTTTTCCGATGTTGCTGAAAGGACGTGTTGACGAGCTCTGGTCTGCTCTCAATGACAAGTACGACACCGCGTTCGTGCCGGGCCGGTTCTTCGAATCGCCGCAGCACCTTCGCATCGGCATGTGCGCCGAGCCGGAACTCTTCCGTGAGGGAACGACACGCCTGGGCATGGCGCTGGATGAAATGAAGAGTTAATAGCTCAATATCGATGCGATCCCACGAGGTGTCCATGATTGACGGAGTTAGAGTACCAACTTCAGTTGGGGTTTTCCGCGCCAGGAAAGACCTCGACTAAAATCGGTACTCTAACTCCGTCAATAAAAAAGTCTCGCATGAAAATCAAAATCATCGGCGGCGGGCCCGCGGGCATGTACTTTGCCATCCTCATGAAAAAGGCCGATGCAGCGCATGACATCACTGTCTATGAACGCAACGGACCGGACGACACCTTTGGCTGGGGCGTAGTTTTCTCGGGGAGAACTCTTAACAATCTGCGTGAAGCTGACGATGCGTCGCACGCAGAAATCACGCGCACCTTCGAAGCCTGGGACAATGTCGATGTGGTTCATCGCGATGAAAAGATTTCGATTCATGGAAACAGCTTCTCAGGTATTGCGCGCCTCCGGCTGCTGAAGATTTTGCAAAGACGATGCGAAGACCTCGGCATCGAGATCAAGTTCCACACTGAGGTTAATGAACTGGATTCCGTTAAGCGCGATTGCGATCTCTTGCTGGGCGCTGATGGAGTAAACAGCACCGTCAGGCAGGCTTTTGCGGCTGAATTCAAACCTGATCTCGGGGCGCGGCCAAATAAATACATCTGGTACGGCACAAATCAATTGTTCCACGGTCTGACGCTGACATTTCGCGAAACTCGGGAGGGCGTGTTCGCAGCACACTCTTACAAATTCGACGCAAACACCAGCACCTTCATCATAGAATGCGATCCGCGAACCTGGACCAATGCCGGCTTCGAGGGCATGTCAGAGGATGAAACCCGCGCTTGTCTCGAAGACGTGTTTGCGAGAGACTTGGGCGGACATAAGCTGCTTTCGAATAACTCGAAATGGATCAACTTCCTGCTGGTCAGGAACGCAAATTGGGTTTTCGATAACGTCGTAGTACTCGGCGATGCGCTGCACACGGCGCACTTCTCGATCGGCTCAGGCACCAAGTTAGCGATGGAGGATGCCATCGCGCTGGCGCAATGTTTCAGGCACGAAGCAGAGGTAAGCGAAGCGTTGCGCCAATTTGAAACGGAGCGGAAACCGGTCATCGAAGCGTATCAAGCCGCGGCGCAGGAAAGCATGTTGTGGTTTGAAAACGCGAGAGACTACCTGACGCTTTCGCCAATTGAATTGGCTTACGTGTTAATGACCCGCAGCGGGCGCTTAGATCATGAAACACTCAGGCGACGTGATGGGAATTTCATTGCGGCGTATGAACGCGCTACAAAGGTTAAATCTTAAATCAGATTCAGGAGAACAAATGTTTCATTCGACAAACATCATTCGATTGCTGCTGGTCCTTGGCTTATTGACGATCTGCTCATGCGCGGCTAAGCGTTCGACCCAAGCCAACGCCAATAATCCGCCGGCAACAACGACACGCGATACGGAAACGCCAAAACCGGTCACTGAAACAGCGAAGCCGCCGACCGAACCGGGAGCGCTAAAAGTTGGCGAAGCGAGCGGCAGCTACACCTCTAAGGGCGAAACCGTCATGTTGAAATATGCTTACGCCGGCAGGGCACAACGCTTCGGCGAAGAAAGTGTCGTCATCCTGCTTACGGATAAAGAGATTCCACCGGAAGCTTTGGCCGAGGAAATAAAAGATCAGACGATGCTGCTCGACGGCAAAATCCGCGGCCTAGAATACGCAATCATGAAAGACGGTTACTGGGTCAGATATCATCCTGGCCAGTATCAGGAGAGCAAAGGACCGTCGCTGAAGGATTACGTAGTTGAAAACGATGTCGTGAAAGGCAGCGATGAAGACAAAGGCGATATGACCGACGGCAAATACGCAAGGTCCGTCAAGTTTGTCGCCGCCATCAGCAAGTGAAACAGTGCAAGGGCTAGGCTTCAAAGGCTGGGCACCTCCCTATTCAGACCGGGCTTTGTCGCAAGAATGAGTTGCTGCTCCCGCATAAGAGCCGTTGAAACGGTAAATATTTATTTAACGACCACCGATCCGAAACACGCTCCCGCCGATCGGATCCAACGCGTTGTTGGGCGCGAGATCACTAAAGGGTGATCTGTTTTGCGAAATCGCGAAAAACGTCTAGTTGACGATCGTCGAGCGTGAATGTTGAGTCTTTGATTCGGAATTCCAGCTTCGTTGCGTTTGGGAGTTTCAAAAACTGCTCGGTCTTAAGAGTGATGCTTAACCACTCCATGGTCTTTCCATCCAGACTCCGCCCAGCCCTAATCTGCGCCGCTTGCGGAACCGGAATATTCACTCCGAACGGTAAGCTTGTGTTAACTATGAAAAAAGTCTCAACGCCATTGTTGGTTTCTCCCTTTAGAATTTGGTCATAGACGCTTCCGAGACGGTAAGTTACTCCATCAGCAATGGCAACTAGAGGGTCGTTTCGGTAAATTGGTCTTTTTGAGACAGAGAATATGTCTAAGAACACTTGAGTGGGCGGCTTAATCAGATGGTCGCCTTTATAGGTAGCCCTCAGCTTGATCGTGACAAATTGGTCCGGGGTGTCAAAGACATGCAAAAAGTTTGTTTCGACTTCTGTTACCTTATCGTCCTTCATGTATTTAGTGTGAACACCTGAACCTTGCGCGTTCGCGCCAGAGACCCCTCCGAAGACAAGAGGAAGAAGTAGTAGTAGTCTAGGCAGTCGTTTCATAAGACAATCTCCCGAGTTTAGGGCGCGCCGACGCGACATAACCGTTGAGTTGTCACGGCGTTGCGGAATCAAAGCACTGTCCCTCGGGCCTTCCGTTTTCTTAGCACGGAATCAATGGTCAATCAACGTACATTATTACCATTGAAACGGTTTCTTGCGATCTCGTCGCCGGCTGACCACCGGGCCAAAGCCCGTGTGCAATGAGAAGAAGCTCTAAGCAATGCGCTTGTGGTCGCAGCTACTCTGACGTAATCCGATCGAGCCCATTCATATAAGGCCGCAACACTTCGGGAATCACGATCGAACCGTCGGCCTGCTGAAAATTCTCCAGCACCGCGAGCCAGGTCCGGCCGACTGCCAAACCTGAACCATTGAGCGTGTGGACGAATTCAGGTTTTGCTCCGCCCGCTCGCCGAAATCTAATATTAGCGCGCCGCGCCTGGAACGCTTCATAGTTCGAGCACGAAGAAATCTCACGAAAGGCGTTCTGCGATGGCAGCCAAACTTCAATGTCATAAGTCTTGGCGTTGCTAAAACCAAGATCGCCCGTTGCCAGCACCACCACGCGATAGTGAATTCCCAGAAGTTGCAGGACCTTCTCAGCATCACGCGTTAATGACTCGAGCTCGTCATACGAATTCTCCGGCAGTGAATACTTCACTACTTCAACCTTTTCAAATTGATGCTGACGAATCACGCCGCGCGTGTCTTTGCCGTAGCTGCCGGCCTCTGAGCGAAAGCAGGGCGTGTAGGCGACGAACTTCATCGGCAACTGCGAAGCCTCGAGAATCTCTTCGCGATAATAATTCGTGACCGGCACTTCAGCCGTCGGCACGAGATAAAAGCCGCGCTCATCGTCTAGCTTGAAAAGGTCCTCTTCAAATTTCGGCAGTTGTCCTGTTCCGAAGAGCGAATCACGGTTAACGATAAAGGGTGGCAAGGTCTCGCGGTAGCCGTGCTCGCTGGTATGTAGTTCGAGCATGAAGTTGATCAGGGCTCGTTCCAGCCGCGCGCCCGCTCCATTGAGAATCGCAAAACGCGCGCCGGTAATTTTGGTCGCGCGTTCGAGATCAAGAATGCCGAGCGCGGTCCCTAAATCCACGTGGTCCTTCGGCTCGAAATCAAATTCCGGCTTCGTGCCCCAGCGACGAATCTCGGCATTAGCCGATTCATCTTTTCCGACGGGCACGCTCTCGTGAGGAATGTTGGGGATAAGCGAGAGCAATTCGCGCATACGTCTATCGCTCTCATCGCGTATGTGGTCAGCTCGCGCTATTCGTTCCTTTAGTTCATTAACCTCAGCCCGAAGTTTGAGCGCCTCTTCGCCTCTTCCTTCCTTGATGAGCCCACCGATTTTGCTGCTTGCAGAGTTTCGCTCGGCATTAAGGCGATCTGACTCCGCGATCGCGCGCCGACGTTGGCCATCCCAGTTTGCGAAGTCGTTGAGGAAGTCAATAGGATAATTTCGGTTTTCAAGAGCTTGGAACAATTCTGATAAGTTGTCCCTGACAAAATTCAAATCGAGCATAAACAGTTTCCTTATTTTATTCGGCGGCGGTCGCAGCGGCGAAGATCCGGTTTGCCTCTTCCAGCGTTTCTTTCGATCCCACATCGTACCAAATGCCCGGCACGCGCCAGACGTAAAACGGAACGCGCCGGTATAACCACTGTACGAGTCGTCCCGGCTGATCTGGGTGGTTGCCCTCCTCCACGTATTGCCGAATCAGCGGCAAGACCGACCTCGGATAGTAATAGAGGGCGATCCCGGTTAGGGTGCTTTTCGGCTGCGCTGGTTTTTCTTCAAAAAACGTTATTCGATCAGCGTCGTCTATTTCGATCGCGTTGTACTTTTTGATCTCTTCAAGATCGCCGACATCATAGACGGCTAAAACTGGTGCGCTGCATTCGCTGCAAAATTCACCGAATTGTTCGAGGCGTTGGCTGAAGAGATTGTCACCCGCTACGACCACGACATCGTCGTCTATTTCCGCTTGCTTTAGCACCAAATCGATGTCGCCAATAGCGCCGAGCCGGTTCGTCTCGTCCGTCGTCTGGTCGTTGATAATAGTAATTGGTGCACCTTCATGCGTGGTCGCATACGCATCGGCCCAGCTTTGGAAGTGGCCGGCGAACTTGTCATTCGTCACCACATAAATATGATCGAGATTCGTCAATGATTTCAGATTATCAAGCACATGTTCGAGCATCGGCTTGCCGGCGACCGGCAGCAAAGGCTTGGGCTGATTTAGCGTCAGCGGGTAAAGGCGGGTAGCGTAGCCCGCACCGAGAACGATTAACTTCACGTATCCTCCTGCTGTTTGTTGAATACACGCATTCGTCGCGGTTAATTCATTAGCCGTATTTGGGAATGCGCTTTGAGAAGCAGACTAGACAGTCTGCTTTACATCACCCAAATCTTTACAGTAAAAGCGCGTTATCGGCAAACGCCGCGCGCCCCTTGCTTCCGCGACGAATCAAAGCTCTGATATATTGCGTTCGATCTCAAACCTGATCGCATAAATCAACCAGAGGTGAATAACTCTTGAGTGTTGTAGAAAAGAATTTTGCCGGTCGCGGCGCGATTGTCACCGGCGCTACGCGCGGCATAGGTCGCGCGATCGCGCTGGAGTTGGCGCGGCGTGGCGCTGATGTGGCTTTCAATTACGCCCGGAGCGCGGAAGCTGCCGACTCGCTCAAGGCAGAAATTGAAGCGCTTGGCGTCCGCGCCCTGGCTTCGCAGGGCGACGTCGCCAACACCGAAGCAGCGGCGGAAATGGTCAAACAAACCAAAGATGCTTTTGGCCGGATCGATTTTCTCGTCAACAACGCCGGCATCGTCCGTGACACACTCATCCTGCGGATGAAAGAAGATGACTGGGATGCCGTGATCGATACGAACCTGAAAGGCGCCTGGAATTTTGCCAAGGCCGCTGTCCGTGTGATGCTGCGACAGGAAGGGGGCGGATCGATTCTGAACATCACCTCAATCAGCGGCGTCGTCGGCATGGCCGGTCAGTCCAATTATTCGGCCTCGAAAGCCGGAATGATCGGATTGACCAAGGCGCTGGCGCGTGAGGTCGCGAGCCGTAAAGTCACAGTCAATGCCCTGGCATTGGGAATGGTTGCGACAGACATGTCCAGCACTCTCGATGAAACGTACCAGGCCAGGATACTCGAACAAATTCCGCTGGGTCGATTTGCCGAAAGCCACGAAGTAGCCCGCATCGCGTGCTTCCTGCTGTCCGACGATGCGCGCTATATCACCGGCCAGGTGATTCAGGTTGATGGTGGGTTGGCGATGTGACGAAGAAAGAGCTTTGTACTTTGTGCTTGGTTCTTAGTCTTCCAATCTGAGCGCCGTGGGTAACTGGAACACCTTAATCGTCACGACAAAGTACAAAGACCAAAGTTCAAAGTACCAAACAGAATTGCGCCCCGTTAACTCTTGCGAATCAACGGGGCGAAAAGATCAGGGTAGGATCGGGTCACAGGGTGGCTAGGCCAGACTTGAGAATCGTCGCTGATGGCGATCCTGTACTTCAAAGGTGGTGCTTATTTTGACGGCGGTATAAAGTCTGTGGCGGAAGAAATAAACGCTGCCACTCTCTTCCAATTACAACTCAACTTTTGAAGACACTCGCCTTGCCAATCTGTTATCAAATACCTGGATCAGCCTCAAAGTACACCCGCCCGAACCTCGCGTCAAGCGAAAAGTCAGAAAATTGTGACAGCTCTGTGACAGTTTAAGGCAGTCTGAAGGACTTCTACTCGGCTCAATTCGTTGGCCCACGCATTTCAGAAAGTCGATAAGCCTGCCGCCGCACAGCCTCAGACACATTCCGGTTTAGGGTGATCGCTTTCAAGTCTTTGGTGCGAATACGCGGCAGAATTTGCACCGCCGTCGCCATCGGCGTGCGCGGATTGCGCGCCAGGTTGTGAATGATCGGATACTTACGCGCCCACGCACGGTTGTTACCAATCAAGCGCAGGACTTCGTCGGCGACAGTGCGCATTGCCGAAATGTTTTCGATTTCCTGATCCGAAGTGCGCGGATTATGGATTACTGCCGTTGCCACGACCTTGTTCGAGTCACGAACCAGAATGCCGCGCGCTTCTCGATCACCCTTCATTGCGAGTTTGACGCGGTCCTTGACCGTCATAAACATGATCTTGCGGATCAGTGAAACGCGTTCCGGCGAAATCTCGCCTTCCAGGCGCTCCGAGTTGATTACTGCCTGCACATTGGCGGCGATTTGCTCGGCCGTCTCTTCCATGAACTCGCGCGCTAACCACGAGTCGTCGATATCGACATCAGAGACTTCGATGTGTTGAGCGATCAGCCACGCGTCGTCAATCGACATCTGGCCTTCAGCGGTTGACAGGTCAGCGCTTTCAAAAAATTCCGCCGCCGCCGCGTTTCCCCGCGCCCGCAATTCTCCGGCGATTTGGCGCGCCCCGCGTTCCTTCTCAAAGAATTCACGCCGCGTCTCTTTTGCCCGCCGTTCTGCTTCGGGGCTGCGCGCCGGATTGAGCAGGACGGCGTCGATGATCGCCGGCGAGCGAATCAGACGCTGTTGGTTGAGGGTGATGAGTTCGATTAGCGAGGCGTGCTCAGTCGCACGGGCCAGCAATGCGATTGCCTCATCGGGAGTATTGGTGTTCGCCGCGATCGCCTCATGAATTTCGCGGCTCGCCGAATTAAGCGACGCCAGATAGCCCAGCACTGAAGGCGCTGTGTTTTCGGCTGTGGCCACCACCAGCAGGTCGCCTGGTTGCTGCCCAGCCATTGTTTCCTGGGCCGCTCCGGCGATGGCCGGATCGTTGTCGGCGGTCAGGTGGACCAGAACCTCGAGCAGATCGGCCTGTGGCAACGGCAGCATTCCGCGGGCCGCGGCCGAGCGCGCCGCCGACGGGGCGTTGCCCGAGATTATCGATCTAACGACCGGATTCGTTGAAGTAGTTTCTGCGGCCATCGAGTCTAAGAACACTCAAACACGAGAGCACTCTCTCAGAATTAATGTACTGCGGGTGTAAGGAGGCCGTGAAAGCAAACCAGCCATTCGATACTCCGCACAGAATCGTGATGGTGTCATTACGCAGAGGAATCTAAGCAGCGCCGTGACACTTCTTGTATTTCTTTCCCGACCCACAGGGGCAAGGGTCGTTGCGGCCGACCTTTGGTTGGTCGCGCACGACGGTTTTGATCTTACCGTCCTCTTCGCCTGCGGCCGCAGCGCCCTGATTCGGGCCCGTAAAATTCAGCGATGATCGCCGCGCGGCGCGGCGTCGTTGCAGCTCATCGGGTTGTTGCTCTGAAACCACCTGTAAATTGAAGAGCGACCGAATTGTGGTTGTGTCGATGCGGTCGAGCATAGCCTGGAAGAGATCGAAACTCTCTTTCTTGTATTCAACCAGCGGATCCTTCTGGCCATAGCCCACCAGGCCGATGCCCTGCTTCAAATGATCGAGAGCCAGCAGGTGATCCTTCCATTGCGCATCGATGATGTTGAGCATGATGATGCGCTCGTACGTGCGCATCGCCTCATCGCCGACCTGTTTTTCCTTTTCGGTATACTTGATTTTAAGCTTTTCCCAAATCAGATCCGAGATCTCTTCGGACGAAGAAATCGCAAAATCGATTTCTTCGGCATCCGGATCGAGCGCGTAAATCGTATGAATCTGGACCTTGTAGTTTTCGATGTCCCAATCATCGGGCGAGGCCCCGGGATCGAGATATTGCCGCGTGAGATCCGCCAGCAGGTCGCGCGCGACACCAGTCTCGCCCACCAGATACTCGCGTTGATCCGGTTCCTCCATCAATTGGCGGCGCAAGCCATAGATGGTTTCGCGCTGCTTGTTCATCACGTCGTCGTATTCGAGCAGGTGCTTGCGTGTTTCGAAGTTCCGGCCTTCGACCGACTTTTGCGCGGCCGCAATCCGCTTGGAAACCATCTTTGATTCGATGGCCACGCCCTCTTCCATGCCCAGCCGTTGCATCAGCGCCTTGACCTTGTCGCCCGCGAAGATGCGCATCAGATCGTCTTCGAGTGAAAGGAAAAAGCGCGACGATCCGGGATCGCCCTGGCGGCCCGCACGTCCGCGAAGCTGATTGTCGATGCGGCGCGACTCGTGACGCTCAGTACCGAGAATGTGCAAACCGCCCAGCGAAACCACCTCTTTGTGCTCCGCCTCGACGATCCGCTTGGCCTTCAAAAATTGCTCCTGCCACTGTGATTCGGTCGCTTCGTCCGGATCGATTTCCTCGTCCTTCAGAAACTCGCGCGCCATAAAGTCCGGGTTGCCGCCCAGCAGGATGTCGGTGCCGCGGCCGGCCATGTTCGTCGCAATGGTGATCGCGCCTTTCCGGCCGGCCTGGGCGACAATCTCGGCTTCGCGCTCGTGATACTTGGCGTTGAGCACGTTGTGCGGAACACTCACGCGCTGCAAGCGACGCGCAATCAATTCCGAGTTTTCAACCGAAACCGTGCCGACCAGGACGGGCTGGCCATGTTCGTATCTTTCTTTGATCTCGTCGACGACTGCGTCCCATTTTTCGGGCAGCGTTCGATAGATAACGTCGGGATTGTCCTTGCGGACCATCGGCATATGCGTCGGAATTACGACTACTTCCAGCTTGTAGGTTGAATGGAACTCCGCCGCTTCGGTTTCAGCTGTTCCGGTCATGCCAGAGAGTTTTTCATACAGGCGAAAATAATTTTGCAACGTGATCGTCGCCAGCGTTTGATTCTCGCGCTCTATCTTCACGCCCTCCTTGGCTTCGACCGCCTGGTGCAGGCCATCTGACCAACGGCGGCCTTTCATCAGACGCCCGGTGAAATCATCTACGATGATCACTTCGCCATCTTGCACGACGTATTGATGATCCAGCCGGTAAAGCGTGTGCGCCTTCAAAGCCTGCTCGACGCAGTGCAGCAACTCCATGTTCCCCGGATCGTAAAGATTGCCCACGCCCAACAAACGTTCAGCTTTATCGACACCGTCTTCGGTGAGGACCGCCGAGTGGTTCTTTTCATCGACGACATAGTCCCCGGTCTTCTTATTCTCTTCGAGTTCTTCGCCGCGCACGAGCTGCGGAATGATCGCATTCGCCTGATAGTACTTGTCGGTTGATTCTTCAGATGGGCCGGAGATGATCAGTGGTGTCCGCGCTTCATCGATGAGGATTGAATCGACTTCGTCGACGATCGCGTGATAATGGCCATGCTGCACGCAAGTCGCGAGATCGAATTTCATGTTGTCGCGCAGGTAATCAAAGCCAAATTCGTTGTTCGTGCCGTACGTGATATCGGCGTTGTAGGCGTTCTGCCGCTCGAAGTCATCCATGTCGTTCTGGATGCAACCGACGGTCAAACCGAGGAACCGATGGATCTGCCCCATCCACTCGGCGTCGCGCGAGGCCAGGTAATCGTTTACGGTAATGACGTGTACGCCGCGCCCGGTCAAAGCGTTCAAATAAGCCGGCAGCGTCGCCACCAGGGTTTTGCCTTCGCCCGTTCGCATCTCGGCAATCTTGCCCTGGTGCAACACCAGGCCGCCGATCATCTGGACGTCGAAATGACGCATGCCGGTCGTGCGCACACTGGCTTCACGGACCACGGCGAAAGCTTCCGGCAGGATCTCGTTCAGGATCTGCTGCTCGCGATATTTGCGATCGTCTTTATCGCGCGCGTCTTTAACCGCGTCGGCAATCCGCGCCTTATATTCCGTCGTTTTCTCGCGTAACTGTTCGTCAGTAAGCTTCTGGATGGCCGGCTCGAAGTCGTTAATTTCGGCAACCAACGGCTTGACAGTCTTCAGGAAGCGCTCGTTGCTGCTGCCGAAAACCTTCGTTAATACTTTGTCGAAACTACCCATAATTGACTCTTACGCAGGAAACGTTTGCGTGTCCCGAAGATTGTAACGAAGCGCGGAGTGGCCAATCAAGCGAGGCCTCTAATAGTTTGTCAGAACCGTTCCCGGACGTCCTGAAACGTCAGGGCACTCCGGAGTCACTTCAACTTTTCGGATTCCTTCTTCGCTTCGATTAGCACCGGCAAATCAGCATCAGCATCTTTCCAGAGTGCGAAGAAATCCTGATAAGCCTGGCGCGCTTTCGATGTGTCGCCGCTCAAAACTGCCGCGCGGGCCAGACCCAGGTGGGCGAGCGGATACAAAGGTGAAAAAGCATCCCAGCCGCGATGGTCGACAATCTTCTGGAACTCGGAGGCGGCTGCTGCGCCCTTGCCGAGTTTCAGATAAGCCTGACCGCGCGTGTAGGGTGGCCAGAACCAAGCCGCGGCTTCGTACTGCTGCGTGCCCTCGAACAAATCAATAGCCTGTGCCGGATTATGGCGGCGAAGTTCGATCATGGCCCGGATCGTCGGCAGCCAAATCGCGTTGCCCAGGGTATTCTTCGGGAACCGCTTTGCATACTCATCGACAACCGCCTGCGCCCGGCCCACCTCGCCGCAAGCGGCCAGGGCGATTGCCGCGTTCCAAAAAGGATACACGTTGCGGGCCAGGGCGATTCCCTTTGCGGTGCCCTCTTTCACTTGCTCGCAATTTCCGGACACAGCATCAGTCAACGCTTGTGTAGTAGCTATTCCGGCTTCGTCCTCTTTCGCGCTGCGGCCTTCTGCCGCGTCAAAAGCCCGGCTTGAGAATACGCGCGCCTGACGCCCCTGGCCCGCGAAAGCCGCTGTCCTCGACTGCCAATCCAGATGGGCAAACTCGCCTGGCCTCGCGCTCGCCCAGTCAACTTGCCGCTTCATCCCCGCGGCATCCCCCTTGATGAAGGCAATCACATAAAGGCGGTAGTGGACCAGAGTAGTATCGAGTTTCAGCGCCAACGCCTGGTTAAGAATCTCACTGGCCTCAGGTAGCCGGTTGGTTTTAATGAATGCACCTGCCAGATTGGAATAGGGAATGGCCGCAGTGGGCGCAAGTTTAATGGCCTCGCGATACTCTTCAATGGCCTTTTCGTATTGACCCAAGACCATGTATTGATTAGCCAGATTATTCTGCGCTCCGGACCGGGGATAGGTCTTCTTCATGTATTCCAGCACTTCAGTGGCTTTGTCTAATTCCCCTGTAATGGATATGTAGTAACCCTGAGAAATCTGGAGCCGCTCCAACTCGCTGACCCGGTCGCGAAGCTCAAACGCCTTGTTCGCAAATTGAATAGCAAGCTCCCATTGTCCGAGCATAGCGTAATTCGACGACTGCACGTGGTAGGCGCGCATAAAGTTGGGATCAAGCTCAAGGGCGCGGCTTGCATACTTCATCGATTCCGAATAATTGCCCCTGCGGTTCGCTTCGGAAGCTAAAGAGTAGGCCTTGAGGCCCTCCAGCGAGTCAGTTGTGGTCTGGTCAATTGGCGCATCAAATTTCTGGATTGAGCTGAGTGATTCCCCTAGTTTCTCTCGCAGCCCGGTCGCGGCTTGCCCTAATGTCCGCAGCACTTGCTCCTTGCTCTCGGCCTCCTTTTGTTGGCGGGCTATCACATCACCCGTGCGAGCGTTGATTGCTTCGAGGCTGATGACATAGTGACTGCCCAGATTCGAAACCGTTCCCGCCAGGAAGGCTTTGAGTCCCTGACGTTCACAAATCTCGCGCGCGATCTCTTTCGTTACGCGCTCGTCAGGCGAGCGTTCCATGTAACGCAGCATCTCGCGCACTCGCTCATCCGACAACAGATTCAAGTATGGGGATTGCTCCAGTTGCACGGCCAGCGCGGTTTTCAGAGTGCCGTCAAGGACAGCATCGCCCGTGGTGTTAACGAAGTCCGCAAGCAGGATTGTGTCTTGCTGAGTCAAAGCCGGCGAGCGCTTGGGTTTGAAGTAGAAGAAGTAAGCAAGCAACCCGCCGATTATGACCAGCGTCGCCAGCACGAGAGCCGCGCTCCGTTTGTGGCTTTTGATTTGACTGACGAGGTACTCAACACTCGATGTCGATGTGGCCGATTGTTCGGTGGTTCGCCGGCCCAACGTCTCAGTGTTGCCTGATGGCGGAACAGTGGTATCAACTTCCGCCGGCCCAGCCATCCCCTGTCTCACTTCCATCAACTCGAGCGCCACGTCTTTGATCGTCTGATACCGCTCGTCCGGGTCCTTGGCCAGACAGCGACGCACAATCCGCTGCAGTTCGTGGGGCGCGTCTGCGTTTGTTTCCTTAATCTGCGGCGTCGGTGCATGCACGATGTTGTGAAGCGAATCCAGAATGTCCTCGCCCTGAAAAGGCTTTTGCCCGGTCACCGCCTCAAACAGGATGCAGCCGAACGAGAAGATGTCCGAGCGCTGATCAATCTCTTTCACTTTGCCCTGGGCCTGCTCCGGCGACATATAGCCCGCCGTGCCCATCACCGTCCCGGCCAGCGACCGCTGCGCCTTGATGGCCGTGCCCGCTTCACTCAAAACAGCGCTGTCTAAGCCTAATGGCGTCCGTGGCTCGACGAGTTTCGCTAAGCCAAAATCGAGAATCTTCGCGTAGTCGTCACGCGTGATCATGATGTTGTCAGGCTTCAAATCACGATGCACGATGCCGGCGGTGTGCGCTTTAGCCAGGCCCTCGGCCACCTGTTGCAAATACTTCAGCAGCTTGCGCAGTTCGGTATGCTCATGATGGATCTTTGCGCGCAGCGTCACCCCATCGACCAACTCCATGGCGATGAAGTGCGTGCCCTTGTGCTCGCCGATCTCGAAGATTTGGGCGATGTGCGGATGACTGAGGGCGGCCGCGGCCCTGGCTTCCTGATCGAAGCGGCGCATCTGATCTTCATTGGCGGCAGCGGCGGCGGGCAGCAGTTTGAGCGCCACCAGACGGCGCAGGGTGGTGTCCTCAGCCAGATAAACTTCGCCCATGCCACCTTTGCCGAGCAGCGAGCGAATCTCATAGCGGTCGATGCGAGTATAGGGGGCAAGGGCGGTGGCACGGGCAGCGCCATTAGCGTCGTTATCCTGCTGGGCCTGATAAAGTCCCGCGGCAATATCCACCGGCGGCATCTGGGTGTAGGCCGCACGCTCCTCGTGCGCAGTCAGCAGTGATTCCAACTCGCGCCGCAAGTCCGCCTCGCCTTCACACACCTGGTCCAGAAAGGCTGCCCGCTCGTTCGGAGCAGTCTCCAGCGCGGCGTGAAACAGCTCCGTCAAATGTTCATATTGTTGCGGCGTCATAGTTCACTTGCCGGATTGTGACTGAGGTTTTGCTGGTTGATAGAACGCCTGGCTATCTTCCGCAATTCCCCGTAGGAGCAGAGGCATCGACTTGTCGAGCGCCACACGGTCACTGTGGTTCCGAGTGGGCGACTGACATCTGAGGATACCGGGGGCTGAAAAACCGCGGCTTGCTGCGGGAACTATACCACCTTCAGCCGAACTCTCTTACTCGGTTCCAACCGCTGGGTTTCGAGACTCTGGCAACCATGCCAGTTTTCGTTCATGAATCTCGTTTCTATAAGTGTCGATCCAAATATGTAGGGAGGCGCGGACAGCCAGAAGTGGTAGAGCGGCGCGTCCGCGCAGGAAGCAACCGGAATCCCACGTTACTAAGCGCTCCGTTTCTTGTCGGTTGATCGATAGCCTCGACATCGAACCACCGACAATCATGACGAAAGCGAAGAGAAAAAAAAGATGTTCATCAATATTCTATTAGCGATGATGTTAACGGCATCGGCGCAGTTCGCGGCGACGACACCACAGGCGCAGTCGAACCGCGGGGAGTGCGCAACCGGCTTGGGAGGCGCTGAAGACTCAAAACGCGGAGCGGCAGACTTCCTGTGCCTCTGCACCGGCGAGTACGTCACCGACCCCGGCGAGTGTGAATGTGCTCCGCCAGCGGACGACGGTCGATGACAAGCTGGAATAGCTCAAAGATAGGCAGACAGTGCTGCCACTTACGCGTCTGGCGTTCATGGTCGTGGTCAAAACAAAGGACGCGACAGCGCGTCCTTTGATCACGGCAAAACCGAATCACAAATCAGCATCAGCCTTTCTCCAGAGTCCGAAGAAATACTGATAAACCTGGCGCCCGCTCTGAAACCGGCCCAAACAGGCTGCCCGCTCCTCCGGAGCAAACAGCTCCGTCAACCGTTCGTATTGTTTCGGCGTCATGCTTCACTTGCCGGGTTGAGGGCGCGATGTAACCAGGTCTTGGCCATGCTCCAATCGCGCATCACCGTCTCGGGTGAGACTTCCAGAACGGTGGCCGTCTCCTCGACGCTCAAGCCGCCGAAGTAGCGTAATTCCACTACCCGGCCCTGTCGCGCTGAGAGGGTCGCCAACTCTTGCAGCGCTTCGTCAAAAGCAATCAGTTCGGCGGCCCGCTCCTGAGTCACCAGCGCCGCCTCTTCCAGAGAAACCGGACGGGCGTGTCCGCCTCGCTTTGTTGTATGTCTGGCGCGCGCGTAGTCGACCAGGATTTGACGCATCGCTTGCGCGGCGACCCCAAAGAAATGCGCGCGATTTTGAAAGTGTTTCTCTTTCTGCTTGACCATGCGCAGGTACGCCTCATGGATCAACGCCGTCGTCTGCAACGTATGACCGGGTTTTTGCTGGTTCATGTAGCGCCTGGCCATCTTCCGCAATTCCTCGTAGATGAGCGGCATCAATTTGTCGAGCGCCTCTCGATCACCATGATTCCACTGCTCCAATAACTCTGTGACTGAATGCGCGGCTGACATCTTAAGACGGACCTGGGGATGGCTTGAGATTCCTGCTTGTTGACGGGAACTATACCAGCTACCAGCGAACTCTCTAATCTGCCGCCAACCGCAAAAGGTGCGATCAAGAGTGTGACTCGATACCTAAACCACGAGCGGTAATCGGCCCCAACCGTGGCGAATAAATAGATCTCCCGCCAACCATGCCAGTTTTCCTCCACCAATCCCGTTTCTAATAAGTGGAGATCAAAATACTTACTCATGCTGCTGCAATCACGCGGCCTTAAGCATTTGGCAAGGGAGGTTAGAGTCATGTCATTCAAATGGTGTTTGAAATTTGCGGGAGTCGTCGTCGCCGGTGGATCGCTTATTATGGTGGCACAGCCGGCGATTGCGCAGGGATCTTTAGCGAAAACAATTCAGCCACCCAGCGCAACCAATAGTGCGGCTCAATCAAAACCGTCATCAGCCTTGTTTTTGCCGAATGCCAGAGAACTAACGCCTCTTGATAAAGCCTATCTGGATGCCTTCACCATTCTAAGAGAGGACAACAGCTGTAGCGCTTTTTATGGCCCAGCGGCGATCGAAGTCCTGAACCAACTCAAGCTGCAGCTAAAACCTACATTGCTCGACAGCGCTGTCGCAGTGAGAATGATCGGGAGAACAACGAATCATCTAAGCCTCCACGGCGCTCTGCCGTATCGCCTCTTTCAGAAGGCTGAGTTAAATTTCGAAGGCCCCTTCTATCGGCGCAGTTTCTACTACTCAGGCAAGTCGATTGGCGGTTTCCCTCCGAACACGAGGGAAGCCAGGGTGACGATTCTCTTGCATGAGCTGGGACATCTGATCGGACGAGACAGGCAATGGTTGTTGCCCAACGATGGCGCTAGTGAGGATCTCGTGCGAGAAAATACTAAGCGCGTAATCGGCGTTTGCGGCGAACAGATTAGGCGCCTCAACCGGATCAGCTTTACCCAGGAACTACAAGCTGCTCGACCTTGATCGTCTACGGAAATTCGGGATGTTTTGGACGGGCTACCCAAAAAAATAAGATCTTGATGTTGAGCTCTATTCGGCGTATATATGGCGCAGCCATATATGGAGACGGCCCCTATGATTGACCGCGATCTAAAAAGAGGCAGCACGGAAATGCTGATTATGGCCATGGTCGAGGATCGGCCACGCCACGGCTATGAGATTGGGAAGTTAATCGAGCAGCGCTCGCATGGTGTGTTGCAATTTCACGTCGCATCGCTCTACCCACTGCTTTATCGTCTGGAGAAACGCGGCTTGATTAAGGGCCGTTGGGTCGAAAAAGCCGGAGAGCGCCGGCGGCGGTTTTACACG
>Ga0207646_10003364_pt1 | contig 18117 bp, 18 predicted proteins | sample KBSK5502metaG_FD_184343 | JGI IMG/M metagenome (GOLD analysis project Ga0207646, IMG submission 184343) | Corn, switchgrass and miscanthus rhizosphere microbial communities from Kellogg Biological Station, Michigan, USA - KBS K5-50-2 metaG... | ecosystem: Host-associated > Plants > Roots >...
CATGCCCGCGCCGTGGATGACGATCGATTTCTCGCGCCGGCCCGAGTCCCTCAATCGCGACTTTGGCGGGCTAGATGGGTCGCGTCGTGAGCACCGCCGACAGCGACGAGCTCGTGTAGACGATCAGGCAGAGGCCGCGACCGAAGTAGGAGCTCGGCACGGGAATGGCGCCGCTCCCGTTGGAGCCGATCCGAAGGCTTTGCACCACGACGATGTGAAAGCTCCGACTGCCGTTGCAGCGTGAGTGCACGTGAACAGGATAGGTCCCGCTCCGCAAGCCGGAGAAGAACACCTCGAGCGAGGTTGGGACCAGGCTCGGGTTGCGCATCGCCGGAAGAAGTGGCGTTTCGGATGGGGATGGGGAGGGTGTTGGCGCCGTCAGCACCAGCGTCGGAGAGGGAGGATTTGGTGCCGCCGCGACGCCGGTCGTGCAGGCCTGTGCCGTCAGGAGCAGAAGCGCCGCCACGATAAGAGCGCGCACGGACCACATCGCAATGTACCTAACGCCCTGGGTTACAGACGTCGGCCGAGGTCGGGCGCTGCCCTGCCTCACCCGCCAGGGCCACCACGGGTCTCGGAGTATCTTTTTTGACAAGGTTCTTGCGGGGGCTGCCCCGCATCGACGGGTTGCGCGGAGGGTTGAACTTGTGAGGAAACGCCTGCTTCTTTCGCTTGCCGCTCCGGTGGTGGTCCTGCTCGCATACAGCGTCACGCCAATCAATGCCTCAGCCGGCGCACATGTGGCACAGGGACCGCAGAGCGACGCTACTTACGCGGCGAGCTATGCGGGCAACCACGTCAGCAACGTGTTCGCCACGGCCCAGAAGACGAGCTGCTTCTGGCCGGAGGTCAATTTCGCTGTCAACAACGGGCCCAACGACGGCTTCAGTGGCGAGACTGCGTGCCCAGGGCCGAACACGGGCGAGAACATCGGCGGCCCGTACCCAACGCAGGTCGGGAGTAACTCGGGCTTCGCCACGGGGCCATCCGACCTGGTCAAAGACCACTCGGAGTCAGACATTCGTGTCGATCCCACCAACCCCGATCACCTCATCGGCTCGGTCAAGTGGTTTGTCAGCCCGGAGGGTTACAACCACCTGCTCGGCTTCTATGAGTCTTGGGACGGCGGCCGCACCTGGCCGGTGCAGGGCCACATTCCCGGCTATGAAGGATGGACTGATAACACCGACCCGGTCGGTGCCTTCGATGGCTTCGGCAACTACTACGAGCTCATCCTGCCGTACCAGTTCTATTACAACGCCAACGGGTCGCATAACTTCCAGACCAACCCCAACAAGGAGCCGAACCCGACCGTGCCGGCGGAGGTGATCTCGATCGCGGTCCGCCCGCACGGGGCCACCACCGCGACCCAGTGGATCACAACGCACAACGGCGGTCTCGACATCGTCGCCCCATACGCGGCCAAGGGCCAGGAGCCCGACAAGCAGTGGATCACCATCGACAGCAATCCGAGCAGTCCGTTCTACAACACGATTTACGCCATGTGGGCGGTGTTCGACGGGATCAACAGCAAGCCGTTCGTATCGACCGCGCAAGCCAACAAGGATGGGACGCATACGGACTGGACGGCGCCGCAGCTTCTGCCCACCGTCAACAACACCGCGAGCGACACCTACCTGCTGCCTCATGTGGCGCCCGACGGGAGCGTCTACACGTCGGTGACCAACTTCCCGGGCAAACACGGTTTCTGCTGCATCACAGTGTCGGCCGACAAATCGAGTGACGGCGGCAAGACGTGGCAGTTCCTCTCCACCGCACTCACCAACATCACGGTGCCGGCGTTCGTCGGCGGCTATGCGAACACGACGTTCACCGACGGCATCGACAACACGTTTGCGGTGGGGATGACTAAGGTCAACGGCCACTATCCGCTGTACATCGCGTACAACCAGCGCGGCCCGGCCGTGGCCGACGTCCTCTTGACCGCGTCCTACGACGGGGGTGCGACCTGGTCAACCCCGATTCAGGTCAACGACAACCAGTCGCCTGTCGACGAGTTCCAGCCCAACGTCGCCGCGGCCCCCGACGGTACGGTCAGCGTCAACTTCTACGACCGCCGGCTGGCCTGCCCGGCAGCGAACACGGCCGAGGCGGCCTCGGCCGGCCTGGCGCTGGACACGGTCAATCCCAACTTTGCCAACACCCCGCCATACGGCGCGACCAACTACTGCATCAACGCGAGCATCCAGTTCTACGGGGCGGACCTCACCCCGATCGGTCACAACATCCGCCTCACGCAGCACACGTGGGACCCGCAGCTCAACGCGCCGTTCCGCTTCTGCTCCTGCGATGCGACCGCCGGTTTCATCGGCGACTATTTCGGCAACACGTTCAGCGGAACGGTCAGCATCACCACCGCGGTCACCACGTTCGACGACGGGTCCAACCCCGCCCACTACCAGCAGCAGGTCGTGGCGACTCTGGCGATTCCATAGGTCAAGAAAGGCCCGGGGAGGTGGGAAACCTCCCCGGCCCAATTCAGTGCTTGTGTCGCGGCCGGGGGACTCTTATCCTGCCCCGTCACCGCTCTTCAACCGGAATTCAAAGGGGGGTGTTCATGCGACTTCGCTATCTAGCACTGGTGGCGGCGGTGCTGGCGATGATCCCCGCGACATCGCTGGCCGGCGGACGCAGTACGGCTGGCCTCAGCTTCACCAATACTCCGCTGCAGCGGCCGGACGGCGGCAGTGAGCCCGCGATCACGATCGGCGGCGGGACGATGATCGTGGGCAGCCTCTCCTGGCAGCTGTTCCAGACCAATCTCTGGAAGGGAACCTTTGGTTCCACGCCGACCTTCCAGGGGCCGGTCGATACCGGCATCGAGCCCGGCGTCGGTGGCGGCGGTGACGAGGACTTCGATATCGGGTCCAACGGCACGCTGCACGGCACCACTCTCGTGTTCTTCTTCAACCCGGTCTCGCGAATCAAGCAGTTGGGTGTGTCGGCGATTCGTTGTCCGAGTTCGGACACGTCCAACTGCACCCGGCAGATCATCGACACGACCCAGGCCGACCGGCAGTGGATCGCGTCCGACGGCAGCACCGTGTACATCTCGTACCACGACTCTGGTTCGAGCACGCTGATCCACGTCCAGCGGTCCGATGACGACGGTGTCACCTGGCACAAGGTCGGCAACCCGGTCGTGGCCCAGGGCAGCACCACCGGCGACTCGACGTTCAACAACGACCAGGGTGAGCTGCAGGTCGATCCGACCACCGGCATCGTCTACACGATCTACGCCGCCGGGCAGGCTTCGATCCAGAAGGGCACGAGCGCGAACTTCAACAACGTGCTGGTGTCGCGAAGCCTGGACAAGGGGCGGACGTGGTCCGCGGCGGTTGTTTTCCACGCACCGCTGAACACGGCGCTCAACAACGTGTTCCCGGCCCTGGCCGTCGACCCCATGAACGGCGACCTTTACGCCGCCTGGTCTGACGCGCACACGGTTTCGGTTTCGAAGTCCATCGATCATGGCCAGACCTGGTCCGTCGCGAAGGTGGTGAGCGCATCGCCGGCGACGACTGCTGTTTTCCCTGCCATCGACGTCCGCAATGGCACGATCGATCTCTCCTACTACGGCACGACGGCCTCGAGCAAAGACGACCCCAGCGCAGTCTGGAATGTGTACCTCGCGCAGAGTACGGACGCCGGTGCCACTTACGGCCAGACGCAGGTGACTACTTCGCCCAACCACATGGGCGTCATTTGCACGCAGGGCACTGGGTGCGCGCCGGGCACACGCAATCTCCTCGACCTCTTCGAGGACGCCATCGACCCGGTCAGCGGGAAGGTGGCGATCGTCTACACGAATGACCTGCTCACGACCGACAGCAGCGGTAATCCGCTGCCCCAGATCGAGCTCGCTCAGCAGAACTAGCGCATGCACGATGGGCGCCGGATTCGCTCCGGCGCCCATCGCAGCTGGATTTAGCCTCGGGGGCCGACCAGGTCGCTCATGGGCGTCACGTTCGCGGAGTCGCACGTGAAGGCGAGGCAGCCGAGTTGCTCTGCTCGATGGTCGCGAGCATCGAATAGTCTTGATGAAACGACAGTCCGTCGAGGGCGGATCATGAGCCAATCCGGCCGCGGATAAAATTACCCGCCGTGCCGAGGTAGCTCAGCTTGGTAGAGCACTTGACTGAAAATCAAGGTGTCGCCAGTTCAAATCTGGCCCTCGGCACCATCGACAGTGTGTAAGTTCGGCACCTAGGCGACAAAACGCCTTCGGCTGCCGTGCGACAGACCTTCGGCAGGTTTGCTACAGCTACTTCGGTACCTACGCGACACTCCCCGGCCATGAGGGAGTTGAGCGTGACTGAACAGAGGTACAAAGCGGTCTTGGCTGTTATCGCGAACGGTCGGACAGTGGGCGAGGTGGCCAGCGAGTGGAGCGTATGTCGGCAGACTGTGCACCGCTGGTTGGCGCGTTACGAGGGCGACGGCTTGGAGGGGCTGGGCAATCGGTCATCTCGACCGGCGCACTGCCCGCACCAAACGCCTCCTGAAGTCGAGGCGCTGGTGCTCGAAATGCGTCGATCGCATCCTTACTGGGGAGCGCGACGAATCGCATTCGAGCTCACTCGCAAGCATGTAGAGCCAGCGCCCTCCGAGTCCGCGGTCTATCGCTGTCTGGTGCGGGCCGCGGTCATCGACCCTGTGAGTCGGCGCCGCCGGCGTGAGTCCTGGAAGCGCTGGGAGCGAGGCGCGCCGATGGAGCTGTGGCAGCTGGACGTAGTGCACGGTTTCGCGCTCGCGGACGGCACGGCTGCCAAGGCGCTGACCGGCCTCGACGACCACTCGAGGTTCTGCGTGTCGGCTCGGCTCATGCTCAGGGAGCGGACGCAGGCGGTCTGCGACGGTTTCAGCTCGGCGCTGAGCGAGTACGGAGTGCCAGCACAGGTCCTGACCGACAACGGCAAGGTCTTCACCGGACGCTTCGCCCAGCCACCGGTGGAGGTGCTCTTCGACCGCATCTGTCGCGAGAACGGCGTCGACCACATCCTCACCCAACCACGCTCGCCGACCACCACGGGCAAGATCGAGCGCTTCCACCGCAGCCTCAGAACGGAGTTCAACACCAGGCAGGTGTTCACAAATTTGAGGACGGCACAGCAGGCACTGGATGAGTGGGTGACGTACTACAACACTCAGCGTCCACACCAGGCACTCGCTGACGCAACGCCGGAAAGCCGGTTCCGAACCCGCCAGATCACCCCCCGTGAGCCGGCACCACCGGCCGAGCGCAACGGAGAGCAATGGGTCTCGCGCCGAGTGGCGCCCAACGGCATCGTATGCGTTGACTCCCAGCACATCAGCGTGGGAAAGAACTACGGCGGCAGCACATGCGATGTCCTTGTCACCGGCGGCCTATTTCAGTTCTGGGTTGGAAACGAGCTACTCAGGACCGTGGCCCGAGCCACGCCAGGAGGTGAGATTCGAAAGAAGCACGCTGAACGCAAGGCGCCACTGTGAACAGTTCAGAGTTGGAAATGTCGCAGACGTACCGAACTAGCTACGTTACAGACGTACCGAAGGTCTATACGAGCACCATTAATGTGTGCAAGTTCGGCTGACGCGTCCCAAAGGGCCGTCGGCTGATGTGTCGCAGACCTTCGGGTGATACGTCACAGTTACTTCGGCTGATTTGTCGCGCTCGCGCGCATGAGGGAGATGAGCGTGACTGAGCAAAGCATCCGGGCTGGAGGACAAGGGCCGCCTGAAGGGCTTAGCGGTCGGAGGTCAGGAACGGGTCAGGAAAAATAGTCCCGTAATCAAGCCGGCGTCGAACAACCAGTGAGCCATTACCGCCGCGGCTAGGTTGCCTGTCCGTAAACGCAGGAGCGCGAATATTACTCCGCCGGCGAAGAGTCCCGCGAAGGCTAGGCCCATGGCCGGAACGATCAGCCACGGGCTGGTGAAACTTGTCACGGCCAGCGTTTGCAACTGAACCGCCCCATGCCAGGCGACAAAGACGGCGGACGTCACCAGCGTCGCGCGCAATGGCGTCAGCTTCCTCATGAGCAAACCCAGCATTAGTCCGCGAAATGCGAGCTCTTCGGGAATCGCGGTCAGCAATGGCAGGCCCACGAGAGCGTGCGTCAGGACAGCTGAAATCGAAACTCCACGTAATGGCTGGTAGGTGATCGGAGTGCCTAGCCAAGCGCCGGCCTCGAGCGCGAGGAGAACCACCGCGGCCAGCCCGAGCCCTGTCCCGATGCCGATCAGGCTGGATCGCATCAGGTTGGTCCGGCCAATTCCGGCCTCGGCCCAGGTCAGCCCGCACCAGCGAGAGGCAACGATGACGATCAGCACCGTGCCGGCACTCTGGGCGATCGCCTCCCCGGAAACGGTGACAACGTTTGGGCCGGCGGCAATGCCGACGGCGTTGCCGAAGACGATGAGGATCGTCGCGATCACCGCCACGCGCCATCCCCATGTCTTCTGCATCCCGGATCAGCTGGCGAGCCCCGTGAAGCTTTGCAAACTAATCAACCGGATGCACGGCCGCAGCGAACTATGCGAGCTCTAGGGAGTTCATGCCGCGGACGGTGAGGCTGGTCTTTGTCAGCCCATCCGAAGAACCGATCGGGGCACTGGCTCCCTTTGAGGTAGCCATTCCATGGTGGCCCGAGGCCGCTTCGGTTGTGGCCCGCGCCCGAGACTTGCACAACGTCGAAGTGACAATGCTGCGCCTGATCGACGCTCAGGGGGACCCGACCAATCCATTTGGGATGGGCGGCTCGGTGACTTACGCAGTCGAGGCGGCCGTGCCACCTCCTGACCTGCTTCCGTGGTCAGGATCCATCACCGAGGATCCCAGGCGGGCTGCATGGGCGCGGCCCGGTGGGCCGGCGTCAGACCTGGTATGGGCCGACGGCGTGCTGCACTCCCTGGGCAGGCGCCGGTCGGGACCTGGCGAGCAGATCAAGACGTGGAATCTCTCCAGCGTCTGGCGCCTCCCCACCCGCGAGGGAGACACGTGGCTCAAAGCCGTGCCGACTTTCTTCGCCCACGAGGGTGCAGTCATCGGCGCCATCGGTCCACAGTTCGTTCCGGTGCTTTTGGGAACGGCTCCAGGCCGGGCGCTCCTGGGAGACGTTCCTGGTGACGACTGCTTCGATGCTTCGCTCGATTTGATGGTCGAAATGGTGAGGTTCCTGGTCGATTTGCAGACGAAGTGGATGGACCGCCTGCCCGAGCTCGTCTCGCTTGGGCTGCCTGACTGGAGACCAGACCGATTAGGGCCAGCTCTTGCTGACCTCGTGACGCGCTGCGGTGGCGAGATCGGTCCCGAGCAGCGCCGCACCCTGGACGACTTGATCTCCGGGTTACCTGATCGATGGGCCGAAATCGACGCTTGCGGGTTACCCCCGACTCTCGTTCACGGTGACTTTCATCCCGGGAACTTCCGCGGGCAAGCCGGTTCGTTGGTGTTGATGGACTGGGGCGACAGCTTCATTGGACACCCACTGCTCGACATGATTGCGATGCTCGATCGGGCCGGCGACGGCAAGCACCGCGTGCGCGACGAGTGGATGCGTGCGTGGGCGAAAGCTGTTCCCGGGAGCAACCCGGCCCGAGCCGCCGACCTGCTTGCACCCGTGGCTGCGCTCCGTAATGCGCTGGTATACCGAACCTTCCTCGACGCGATCGAGGCTTCGGAGTACCCCTACCACGCAGCGGATGTACCCAAGTGGCTGGCGGCCGCATGCCGAGAGCCGAGCAAACCGTTCGAGAAACGACCGGTTCCATAACCATTATCTCGCCGACCGGGGGCTTGCCACAAGACAGGGCCGGCGTGGGAGACTGCGCTTCGATTGCCCATTTCTGATACTCAGACCAAGGAGGTGCGGCCTCGCCTGCCGACGGCCGTCCACTAGCCGACTACTACTTCGTGCTCGGCGTCCCGCCCGACGCCACGGAGACGGAGTTGCACGCCGCGTGGCGGCGCCAGCTCAAGTACTGGCACCCTGACCGCGGCAACCATCCGGACGCTCTCGAGCACGCGAAGTTGATCAACCTGGCGCACGACGTTCTCACCAACAGCACCAGGCGCGCGGCATACGACCGGCAGCGGGCCGCCGTTGGCTGGCGCCCTTCCGCCTCGGCCCCGTCATACAGCCGCCCCGTGCAATGGAAGACAGTGAGCCACGAGGGCCCGCCCCGCGCGCCGAAGGGATTCGACCGGCACGGTTTCGTCTCGCGCCTGGAGGAGATGATGAACCGGGGCCGCCTGATGATTGAAAAGCGCAAGGACCTCGCGTCGGCGTCGAAATGGGAGTCGCAGACACAGGCCTTGCTCCGAGATGAGCTTGGCGAGCATGCATACACCAAGCGCTTCGAAGAGGCCCTGAAGCAGCCCCGGCCCGAAGGCCTGGTCGCGGCGTACGGCGTGCTGTGGGCCGCGTATGAGGATGCGCTGAAGGGCGATCTGAAGCCTGTGGTGAAGGAAGGGCGCGCCTAACCTAACGCTTTGGTCGTGGCCGCGATCGCTGTAAACATATCCCGTGCCAAACGAACCCTCGGGTGGGCATCCGCAAACCTCAGCTCCAGCTAGCGCTCGAGCACTCCAGCTCTTCAAGGCCTGGTTCTGGAGCGCGCCGCGTCCTCACGGCGACACGATCGTCGACCGCCGCGTCAGCCCGCTCGAGCTTCTGTATGACCTCGTCTATGCGGCCGTAATCGCGCAGGCAGGAACCCGCCTTGCGGGGCATCCGTCAGTCAACGGGCTCTTCGAATTCACACTCGTTTTCTCGCTGACCTGGTTCGCCTGGACCAACGGATCCCTTTACCTCGAGCTGCACGGCCGCGATGACGGCCGGACGCGCACGTATGTCTTCGTCCAGATCGGCATCCTCACCGTCCTCGCGGTTTTCGCGGGCGATCCCACCGGAGTGAGTGGCTCTGCTTTCGCGATCACCTACTCGGCCTTTCTGGTGGTGATGACCTGGCTGTGGTACGAGGTCCGCCGGCAGGACATCCGCGAGCATCGTCTGGAGTTCCTCGCCGACACCGGGCGCTACGTGGTGGCCATGGCGGTGTCGGTCATCGTGATTCTTGTCAGCGCCTTCCTGCCGGCGGAGCTCCGTTTCACAGCGTGGACGGTCTTCACCGTCGCGTGGATCGTCCTGTTCTCGATACTCGGGCGAGTGCGCGTCGGCCTAGGTCGAGGCATGACTCCTACCGACTCGCTGGTGGACCGTTTCGGAACGTTCACGCTGATCGTGCTCGGGGAAGTTGTGTTCGGAGTCGTCGACGGACTGTCACAGTCGCAGCACGACTTCCAGACGATCGCGACCGGGATGATCGCACTGGTGGTCGGCTTCGGGTTCTGGTGGCTCTACTTCGACGTCGTCGGAGGCAGGTTGCCTAAGGGTGACGGTCGCGCGCTGGCCAACTGGATCCTGAGCCACTATCCAATCACCCTCTCCATTGCCGCCGCCGGCGCCGGCATGGTCAGCCTTCTCGAGCATGCCCACGACGCGACCACGACCGCAGACACTTCCTGGTTGCTGTCAGGGGCGGTGGCCGTTGGTCTGGTGTTCCTGATACCCACATCGCGAGCGCTCGCCGACGCGAGCTCCCTGGCCACCGCGTTTCGACCCGTCTGGATTGCGATGGCCGTCGGCGCGGTCGTGAGTCTCGTCATCGGTTGGGCGCAACCCGCGCCCTGGCTTCTCGGGCTGCTGCTGGTGGCTGTCCTCGGACTGGTCTGGGCGGTGGCCGTGCGCGGATTCATGCTTGCGGGCGGCTGGGCTACACGCTGACGAGATCTGGTGTCCTCATGGCGACTGGCGCGGCACGACCCTGAGCGTTGTGGAGCGAGCCTTCGGCGTAAGGACGCTGTTGAGGATTCGGCCGGCGTAACGCCGGTACTTGGATCGGTAGGCGGTATCGATCACGTCGTCCATGTCGGGGCCGGCCTCGACGAAGGCCACCTCCTTCTTGAGCCGGCCGGCTGAGATCTCACCCGCGTGCGTCTCCTGCACGCCGTGGAACCAGGCTGAGTCGCGCCCCCGGACGGAGCGGATGTAGACATCGTCTCCGTGGCGAACGGCCCATATCGTCACCGGGTTTCTGAGTGAGCCGTCGCTGCGGACAGAAGCGATCTGGACCTCCTCCGCTCGCCCGACCTGCTTGAGCTCATCCTCGGTCCACTCACTCATGGCCGCAAGGCTAAGCCTCCTCGGCGGATGGCGCCGCCGCGTACTCGGCGTCGGTGACATGCGGGCCCCAGGTCGCCGTGTTGCCTTGATCGTCGACATCGAGCATGGCCAGGTGCGTCATGAAACGGGTTGGCGACGCACCGTGCCAGTGATCCTCGCCGGGCTCGAAGAACACTCGATCGCCTGGCCGGATGACCTCGATCGGGCCGCCGCGACGTTGCGCGAGGCCGACGCCTTCGACGACGAAGATGGTTTGACCGTTCGGGTGCGTATGCCACGCGGTGCGGGCCCCCGGCGTGAAGTGCACGCTGCTGGCATGCACCCGTGAAGGGCCGGACGGGACCGCAACGGGATCGATGTAAACCGACCCCGTGAACCACTCGTTCGGTCCGGGGTTGGTCTTAACGCTGTTCCTCGTGATCTGCATGATCCTCTCCTGTACGGCGAGCAGCCGCCTCGAATAGCATCGCGCGATGCCCAGGACGATTTCGCCTGAGGTCGCGCGCCGCTACCTGGTCCTCCGCCACTTCCTCGGGCCGCCGCGCTCGCTGCCCGCGGAGCCCGCCAGTGTCATGCGCGTCTTCGAACGCCTCGGGTCGGTCCAGTTCGATCCGCTCGACATCGCGGGTCGCAACCATGACCTCGTCCTGCTCGCGCGCGTCAACGGGTACCGGCGACAGTGGACCGACGACCTCCTGTATCGCGAGCGCAGGCTCTACGAGACCTACAACAAGGGCCTGAGCCTGGTGCCGACCTCGGAGCTGCCCTGGTACCGCGTCTCGTGGGACCTGTACCGCGAGCGGTTCGAGAAGACCACGTTCCAGGAGCACGAGCCGCTGGTCAAGGAGCTGCTCGAGCGGATCCGGAGCAACGGTCCGTTGACCTCGGGCGACGTGCCGGCCCGCGCGGCGATCGATTGGTTCTGGCGTCCGACCAACCAGGTGAGGGCGGTGCTCGAGGCGCTTGCACTCGCCGGAATCGTGGGCATCGCACGGCGCGACGGGAACCGGCGGGTTTACGACCTGGTGGAGAGGCTGTTCCCGGCTGAGCTACTTGCCGAGCGCCATCCGATCGACGAGCAGCGCAGGCACAAGCTCCTTTCGCGTTACCGCGCTCATGGGCTGCTCGGGCCCGCCGGCTCTGGCGAGGTCTGGCTCGGAACGGGACCGCGTGCGGTCGACCGGCCGCCCCAGCGCGAGCGGCTTCTCGCGGAGGGGAAGCTGGTGGCGGTGCAGATCGAAGGCAGGCGAGAGGTTCGCCACGTCCCCGCCGAAGACGAGCACTTCCTCGACCAGGCCGAGCGCGAGCTGGCGCGGGGCGAGCCTCCCGGGGGCGTGCCCGCGAAGGTCGCCTTCATCGCGCCGCTGGATCCGCTCGCCTGGGACCGCCGCCTGCTCCGCGACCTCTTCAATTTCGATTACCTCTGGGAGGTGTATGTCCCCGAAGCGAAGCGCCGCTGGGGCTACTACGTGCTGCCGATCCTGTACGGCGACCGCTTCGTCGGGCGGATCGAGCCGCGCGTCGACCGGAAGGCCGGCGTGCTGCGGGTGCTGGGACTGTGGTGGGAGAAGGGAGTGCGCGCCCGCGATGGCGACCTGCGCGGCGCCCTCGCCGATGCGCTGGAGGCGCACCGCCAGTTCGCCGGCGTGAGAAAGATCGTGCGTCTGCCGAAGAGCTCAGCTTCCTAGCGCAGTCTTGTAGCGCTCGGCAGAGCGCCTGACCGCCGCTTTCGCGTCCGACTCGACGTTGCGATCCCACCACGCGCCGTAGATGCGGTCGAACTCGAACGGCTCGACGGCGGCGACGATGCGGTCGATCTCCGAAGCGGGCAGCGGGATGTAATTCGGATAGCTGTACATGAAGCTCACCCAGCGCCGGTCCTGCGCGACCTGGAGGATATCGCCGGCCAGCAGGGCACCCTTGCCCTCCGCGCCCGAGCGCAGGTGCAGAACGGTGCCGCCCGCGAAGTGACCACCGGCCCGGATCAGGGTCATGCCGTCCCAGAGCAACTTGATCTCTTCGGACCAGAATTCGATCGCGTCATCCGGTCGCATGACCCACTCGCGATCAGCGGCATGAAGGTAGATCGGCGCGTTGAAGCGGCGGCTCCACTCCACCATCGACGAGTAGTAATGCGGGTGCGAGATGGCGATGGCATGCACGCCGCCGAGCTGACGAACGGAATCGGCTGTCGCGTCGTCGAGCAGCGTGATGCAGTCCCACAGCAGGTTGCCGCCAGGCGACCTCACCAGCAGCGCGCGCTGGCCGATGGCAAAGCCCGGCTTGGTTCCGATGCCGGTCAGCCCGAGGTCGTCACGGATCTCGTTGATGTGGTCACGCTGCAGGTCGTCGAGCGTCCCCCACTGCTGGCCTGACCATCCGACGTACTGGCGCTCGTCCTCGCATATGTCGCAGCGGCTCGGCGGCGCGCTCGACGGAGCGAACTGAACGCCGCACGTCATGCAGATGTACGCGGTCGAGGTCACGTCAACACTCTAGGAGCCGACAGAGAGGACCACGTTTCCGGTCTTCTGCTGGGTCTCGACGTACTTGGTCGCCTCGACCACGCGCTCGAGCGGGTACACGGAGTCGATCACCGGCCGGTACTCCTTTTTCTCGGCCAGCTCCTTCAGGAAGAGGATGTCTTCCTTCGTGTAAACAGGAGGCAGCTTGAACATGACCTTCTTGTCGCCGAACCTCGACGTCCACAAGGCAAGCGCGACGTTCCTGAAACCGTCGGTGGCGAGGTACGCGCCGCCCGGCTTCAACGAGCCCCGGCATCTGGCGAACGTGTGCTTACCCACGGCGTCGAAGATCACGTCGTACGTCTCGCCGCTCTTCGTGAAGTCCTCCTTCGTGTAGTCGATCACCTTGCCGGCGCCGATCGACTTCATGAGCTCCAGGTTCTTGGTGCCGCAGACCGCCGTGACGTCGCCCTTGAAATGCCTGGCCAGCTGGACAGCGGCGGTGCCGATGGCCCCGGACGCGCCGTAGATCAGCACCTTCGGACGCTTCGCCAGGTCAGCGAGGCGCAAGCACCACAGCGCGTTGAGCGCGCCGTCGCACATCGGCGCGGCCTGCTCGAACGTCATGCCCTCGGGGATGTGCGCGATGCGGCCGCTCTCGCGCATGCACCTGTACTCGGCGTGTGCCCCGAATCCAAAACCGGTCAGCCCGAAAACGCCGTCGCCCACGTTGAACTCCGAGACCGCGCTGCCGGCCTGTTCGACAACCCCTGCCAGCTCGCTGCCGAGGATGCGCTGCCTCGGCGCGCGAACCCCGGACACGAGCCGGCTCAGGAAGCTGACCGCCGGGCCGTTGCTTCGGTTCGCCTCGCGCGTGTGGCAGTCGCTGCGATTGACCGTGGTGGCGTGGATCTTGATGAGGACTTCGTCGTCCTTCGGCGCCGGGCGCTCCACGTCCTCGAAGTGCAGCACCTCGGGCGGACCGTACCGGTCATAAACGACTGCTTTCATGAGCTACATCCTCATACTCGGTTCGGAATGCGTGAATTCTCACCCGACGGATTCTGGTGGTGGGACGGCACGACCTGGAGGCCTTCCACCGAGATCGAGCTCACACCGCAGACGGAGTTCGAGCGGTCAGGCAAGCTTGCGCACGCGCGAGGTCTGATCAGCAACCGCGACAACGCATTCGCGGCCGGCTACGCGGCGGGCCTGGTCCCGGACCTGGCGCTCCCCGTCGTCGACCTCGCGGCCATCTACGTCATGGTCGTGCAGTGGCAGGCGTTCAAGGAGTACCGGGAGTGGACCCTGGAGCAGCTGCAGGTCGCCACGGAGGAGCTTCTCGGCACCAACGAACCGATGATCGCCGGTGAGACCACGTTGTGGCCGCCGACCGGGCTCGTGCCCGGCATGCGTCGAGACTTCGCAGTGGCCGTGACCAGGGCGCACGTGGTGCTGTACCAGTTCGCATATGCCAACAGCCCCTCGATGCGGGTGGTGTTTGCGGCCCTCGCGTCGCAGGTCCGGCTGATCGACTACGGCGGGATCCTCAAGAGCAACCTCGGGATCATCTGCGGCGGGCGGCGATGGGATCTGGCCGGCATCAAAGGAATCTTCAAAGCGCGGCCGGTGATCACCGCTCTCCATTCCGCTACGAGCGCGAGGGTTATCGCCGCCTGACCGTTCGCGGTGCCGTTCAAGTCGTCGGCTTCCTGGCGGTGATTGCCACCATCGCGTCGTCGGAAGTCGGCGTCCGATCCGTGTAGTTGGCCGCGACGCCGACGTCGCGAAAACCGGCGTCGTGCAGCATCTGCTCGAGCTCCGAAAGCGAGTAGGGGAGTTCGGTGAGCCGGTGCGTCTCTTCGGTGACCACCTTTCCGTCACGCCACAGTCGGGCGCGCAGCTCCATCGTTCGGACATGCTGGTCCGGATCCAGCTCGGCGAGCCTGCTGATGAGCTCGATCTCATCGCCGTCCGAGGTCGTGCGCCGCTGACCGGTTTCCCGCCATTCGCGGGGAGGATCGCGGTAGTGCTCGAGCAGCTCCTGGTCGGTGATCAGAAGCGCGCCGCCCGGCGTGAGAGCCCGATACACGCGCCGCAGCGTCTCGCGGTCATGTTCCGGGCGTCCCCCGATGCCCAGCGCACCGCAGATGTAGACCGTTCGATATGCGCGTCGCGCATCGAGCTCATGCATCGGCTGTATCGTCAGGTGCGGCTCGATCCCATTGCGGGCGGCCAGCACGCGAGCCTGGGCGATCATGTCCGCCGACACGTCTGAGCCGTCGATGTCGAATCCTTCCTCGACCAGCGGCAGCAGGATCCGCCCTGCGCCGCACCCGAGATCGAGCACCGGCTCGCCGAAGCGCCGGATCGCCGCACGGTAGTAGGCCAGCTCGTGCGGCTCGGCGACGTTGAACTCTGCCCACCAGCGCGCGATCAAGCCGTAATGCCACGTTCCGGAGCTATCCATCTCGACGAAGAGTTTGGTCGTCCTGAGCGTATCGCGCCACCATACTAGTGCGTTTTCGTATAATGCGATATCGCACTAAGATCGATGAGCAGGTTCCCAGTCCTTCGAGCGGTCGAGCGGGCCAATCAACTGGTGTCCCGGCACCTTGGTCGCCGTCTGGAAAAAGCCGGCCTGACCGACATCGAGGCCCAGGTCCTTTTCCACCTCGATCACCTGCCTGCCGGGGCCAGGCCCGCGATGCGGGACCTCAAGTCCGCCTTTGGCCTGCCGCCGACGACCCTGACCGCAGTGCTTGACCGCCTCGAGCGGCGGCGGCTCGTCCGGCGCGCCGTGAATCCCGACGATCGCCGCTCGACGCTGGTCGTCCCGACCGCGCTCGGCCGGCGCCGCATCACCGAGATGTCGACGCTGCTTTCGGGGATCGAGGCGGCCGTGTCGGGGAGCGTCAGCGCTGACGATCTCGTCGCGTTCAGGCGCGTGCTCGACGCGCTCGAGAAAGCGACGGAGTGAGCGCGGCGGCGCCCGCCTCCGCCCAGCCCATCGCCCTGCGCCAAAACGCGGACTTCATCCGCCTCTGGGCGGCCGCGGCGGTCAGCTCGGCTGGAAGCCAGGTCACAGCTTTCGCCCTGCCCATCACCGCGATCCTGGTGCTGAAGGCGAACGCTTTTGAGGTCGGGCTCTTGATGGCCGCGACCTACGCGCCGCTGACCGTCTTCGGCCTGGTCGCCGGAGCGTGGGCGGACCGCGTGCGCCGGCGTCCGCTGCTCGTCGCAGCTGACATCCTCCGAGCGGCCGTCATCGCCTCGATCCCGCTCGCGTACTCCGCCCACATGCTCTCGATGGCCCACCTGTACGTGGTGGCTCTCGTCGCGGGCACGCTGACCGTCCTCTTCGACGTTGCCCATGGCTCGTATCTCCCCGAGCTCGTGGATCGCGATTTGCTGGTGGCCGCGAACGCCCGGCTCCAGGTCACCGAGCAGGGGGAGTCGGTGCTCGGGCCGGCGGCCGGGGCCCTCCTCGTCACCGCGGTCGGCGCCCCACTGGCGCTGATCGTCGACGCGGTCTCGTTCCTCGGATCGGCCGCCGCTCTGCTCACGATCGGACATCGCGAGAGGGATCGGCCGGCGCTCGACGAGGATCGCACGAGCATCTTCGAGGAGATCGCCGCCGGCCTGCGCTACGTCGCGTCGCGACCGAGCCTGCGCGCGTTCGCCACCTCGAGCTCGCTGGCAAATCTGTTCCTGCGGATGATCAGCACCGTGCTCGTCCTGCACCTGATTCGCGTCGTGGGCCTCTCGCCCAACGCCGTCGGTGTTGTGCTGTCGATCGGTGAGGTCGGCTTCTTCGCCGGTGCGCTTTCAGTCGGCGCCATCCGGAAGCGCCTTTCACTGCCGAACACACTGACGCTCGCCGTCGTCCTGATCGCGTGCTCGGCATGGCCGATCGCGCTGGCGCCGAGCACCGCCGACCTCGCCATTCCGCTTACCAGCGCCGGCCTCTTCATCTACGGTTTCGCGGCGGTCGCCTGGACTGTCAGCTCCGGCGCCTACCGGCAGGCCACGACCCCACCCGACCTGCTCGGCCGCACCGGCAGCGTGATGCGTGTCGCCGCCTGGGGGCCGATCCCGCTTTCAGCATTGATCGCCGGCACCCTCGCCTCGGCCACGGGCACGCGAACCGTCCTGTTACTGGCTGCCGCCGGCGCCATCGCGGCGGTCGCGCCGGTCGGCATCTGGCGCACCCGCGGGGCGCCAGACTAGCTCAGCGGCGAGGGCGCGTAGAGCACGTCGCGACCGCGGCGCCTCAGCACCCAGATCGCGTCGCCGGGCTTGAGCGCCACCGCCCAGCGCTGCTGCATGTAGTAGCTTCCGGTCTCGCCGGTGCCGGCGATCCGGTATACGCCGCGGCCGGCGTATGGCATCCGGGACCGGCTTGTGATGGGTTCGCCCCAGGGAGTCCCATACAGGCGCGGCGCCCCCGCCGACGATTGCTCCACTCGAGCGACGAACGCTTCGCCAGACACTACAGCCAGCTGCACCTGCCAGACGCGAAACACGACCAGGCCCAGCTCAGCCAGCCCGACGACAAGAAACGCAAGACCAATCCCACGTGTGCTGGTGGCGGCGACCGCGCCCAGCAGGGCGAACAGCAGGCCGGTGCCCGCATAAATGAGGCAGTCGATGCCTGCCAGCACTGCTGCTGCGGTGTACCGCAGGGGCACTGCTCGCGGAGGTCGCGGCTGCGCGGCCAAAACGCGCGCGGCGAAAACGGGCAGCGGATACGGAAATCCCTCTAGCGGGGAAGAAGCCACAGCTCCCGCTGCGGGCTCGATAGGTAGGTGGCTCCATCGTCGCCCACGAGCGCCTCCTCCTCGAGTCCGATAAGGCCATAGCCAGGCACCTCCAGGTCCATCTCGACCGCAAACACCTGGTCAGGCTCAATCGGTACGTCAGGGCTCTTGCCGTAACGCTCCCAGCGCGGGCCCAGCACCCCACCGCCGTCGTGGGCCACCTGCCCGACCGGGTGACCAAATGCAAATTGCGGCTCGGGAAATCCGAGCTTGATCACCGTGGAGCGTGACGCGGCGTCGACCTGATGGCCCGCGTGGCCGGGCCGCAGCGCCGCCATGCCGGCGTCGAGCGCCGCGCGCGTCGCCTCGAATGCCTTCCGCACCGCTTCTGGCGCCTCTTTCTCTCCATCGCGCAGGAAGTACCAGGTGCGCTGCAGGTCGGACGCATAGCCATCGCGCCGCAGGCCCATGTCGACGTGGATGAGGTGACCCGCCGCCAGCGCGGTGTCGCCTGGGATCGTGTGGCCCATCGGAGCGCGCAGCGGCCCAAAGTCGACGATGGGGTTCATGTCCTCCTCCCAGGAGAAGTCCAGGCCCGCCCCGTGCACCCAGCGCTGTACCTGCTCCTGCAGCTGGCGCTCAGTGATTCCCGGCCGCAGGATGCCCTCGATGCGCTTGAAGAGCTGCTCGGTGGCCGAGATCGCG
>Ga0207646_10003367_pt1 | contig 18111 bp, 15 predicted proteins | sample KBSK5502metaG_FD_184343 | JGI IMG/M metagenome (GOLD analysis project Ga0207646, IMG submission 184343) | Corn, switchgrass and miscanthus rhizosphere microbial communities from Kellogg Biological Station, Michigan, USA - KBS K5-50-2 metaG... | ecosystem: Host-associated > Plants > Roots >...
TCATGCATGGCAAAGTTGCACCGCTCATTCTTATTGACACAACCGAACACCGTCACCAACAATCTTTCCATCATTTTCCAAAGTGAGAGACCAGCTTCCATGTTCATTCACATGTTCGCATTTCGACTGAAGCCCGGCGTTACCGGAGCGCAGCAGGACCGCATGATCCGGGAAATCGGTGCGCTGAAAGACCACATCCCGAGCGTTCTCGAATCCTACGTAGGCAAAAACGCTTCGCCGCGCGGACAAGGTTACGTGATCGGCGGCGTCATGAAATTCGAGAGTCAGGCGACGCTCGAATCGTACAACAGTCACCCCGTCCATCAGGCGCTCCTCAAGTGGCTGCTCCCTCTCATCGATCCGATCGAAGTCGATTTTCCAGCGTAGAGAAATTGTGGAATACCGTTTCACTGTTTGCTGAAGGGCTGAATCGTTGCGTTTACCAAATAGGGGTCGTCGAATTCGGTTTGGTCACCCGGACCTTTTCCTTTTACGGGCAGAAGGCGCGCCGAAAGTGGTTTGTGCCATTTGAACGCCAGTGTTGCCATGTCACCGATGATTGTGTCGAGTTGTTCGATCGTGATGTCACCGGGAAGCGGCACGGTGTCGAGCCCGGTGCCGCACACCGCGGAGTAAGACAACAACCCTTCGAGCGACACGTGGCCTTCGCTCCACCGTTGCGCGAGGCGCGAATCTTCCAGAATCGGCAGCATCAATCCGTTGTAGCCGGTCTGCTTCACTTGAACACTTTTGATCGCGGATGTGATGGTTGCCGCCGCGGTCAGCGTTCCACTTGAGCCGAAAGGCTGCGCGATTAATTCTTCCATCGCCGCGCCAATGGAAATTTCTTTTAGCGGAGCCGGTGAAAGATCGATGCCCATGTATCGCCAGCCGGTTTCCATGTCCACACGGTTTGCGTGCCGCTCAATTTCCGAAGCTTGCTCGGAGAGCATGTCCGCGAGTTTGTGTCTTGCGGTTTCCAGATCGGGAGCGTCCTTGAACGCGGCCCCCACCACGTTGGCGGATTCAAGGCCAATCGCGAACTGGTGTCCGAAACCGTTGTGGTATGCCGCGGTGAAAAATGGAGAATACGGAGGCACCATAGCAATCGCGCCAAGATTGAAATTTCCCTGGCTGTGTTCTGTTTCGTCTTCGAGTTTCTTGATTGCGCGAGCCGTTGCGCCGATGGCTTTCCATCGCACGCCATCTTCACCGGCAACAACGATGCTGCCGCGAATATGTTTTGTCACGCTCAGAATTTCAGCCAGCAGATCGGCTTGCGCTTCGCTGTCGTCCGCGTTGAGCATAGCCGGGCCGATTCCCGCCGCAAATTTTTCTTTGTCCGCCAGCGCGTCGTATTGCTTGAAGAATGCAACAGCCTGCTGTGTGGTCATACCTTTCGTGTATTCGGGGAAAGGCTGCGTCGCGATACGAATGGTTTCCACTTCGTAACCGCGCGATTCGAAGATTGTTTTCGCGCGGCGCAGCATCTCGAGCGTTTCGGCCACCTGCTGTCGATATTGCGCGGGGTCCAAATTGATGAATGCCGTGATGGTGCGGATTTTTGGCTTCACCACGGCCGCATTCCTGGCGAGGGATTGTTTAGGCGGTGCAGTTGTTTGCTGCGCGCTCGCACCACCAGCGAGCGTCAAGACCGAAATGGACAGCAGCAAGCAGTTTTTGAGGCAGGAAAAAAGGCGGCGCATGACGAATCTCCTGTAGCGGCGCAAAAATGTGCGCGCACACAGCTTACAAGATTCTGCGATAGGAAGGATGGGTTGCTTTTACGGGCGCGAGTGTGGCGAGAGGCCGTTCGCACCCCTAAAGAGCGGGCTAAAGCCCGGCACTACACGAGAAGGCCTGGCGCGCGACAACGCTAAACGTAGGCGGCGATGCCGGTAATTTTTTCGCCGATCACCAATTTGTGAATGTCGTTCGTGCCCTCGTAGGTGAACACACTTTCAAGGTTGTTCATGTGGCGCATGATGCAGTAATCGTCGACGATGCCGTTGGCGCCAAGGATGTCGCGCGCCTTGCGTGCAATCTCAAGAGCGATGCCGACGTTGTTCATCTTCAGCATGGAAATGTGCGAAGGATCGACTTTTCCGTCGTCCTTGATTCTGCCGACATGCAGCGCGAGCAACTGGCCTTTCACGATTTCTGTGATCATCCACGCGAGCTTTTCCTGAACCAATTGATGCGATGCGATCGGTTTGTTCGCGAATTGTTTGCGGGTCTTCGCGTATTGCAGGGCGGTGTCGTAGCACGCCATGGCCGCACCCAGCGCGCCCCAGCCGATTCCGTAGCGCGCCTGATTCAGGCAACTCAGCGGACCTTTCAGTCCCGTCACGCCGGGCAGAAGATTTTCTTCGGGAATTTCGCAGTCGCCAAAAGCAAGACCGCTGGTTACCGAAGCGCGCAGCGACCATTTGCCATGGACGTCCCACGTCTTGAATCCTGGGGTGCCTTTCTCCACCAAGAATCCGCGAATTTTTTCGTCTTCACACTTCGCCCACACCACGGCCACGTCCGCGATCGAGCCGCTGGTGATCCACATTTTTTCGCCGTTCAAAACGTACTTGTTGCCCTTTTTCACCGCGCGAGTAAGCATGCCTCCGGGATTCGAGCCGAATTGCGGTTCGGTCAAGCCAAAGCAGCCGATCTTTTTTCCTTGTTGCAATAACGGGAGCCATTTGTTTTTTTGTTCTTCGCTGCCAAACGCGTAGATCGGATACATCACCAGAGCACTCTGCACGGAAACGAAGCTGCGAATTCCGGAATCGCCGCGTTCGAGCTCCTGGGTCATCAGGCCGTAGGCGACGCTGGACATTCCGGCGCAGCCATAGCCGTGCAGGCTGGCCCCGAAAAAGCCAAGCTCGCCGAGCTGCGGAACCAGGTGCATCGGAAAGGTCGCTTCGCGACTGTGTTTTTCGATGATGGGAATGATTTCGTTTTCGACGAATTCGCGCGCCGTCTGCCGCACGAGTTTTTCTTCATCGTTCAGTTGTGAATCAAAATCGATGAAGTCCACTCCGGAATATTTGGCCATGCTGCGCTCCTTCTGTGGGCGGCCGCGAGCCAGGCGGACCAGCCTTCGCGGAAAAGTTTATGCGGATTCGATTCCTTGTGTGGCGGCCTGCTTGCCGCAGGCAAGAACGCCGCCGTGGGTTTCGTAAAGAAATGCTTGCGGGTCGTCTCCGAGTTCTACTCCACTGGCATCAATCGAAAGAATCTCTTGTGCGTTCAGTGTATCAATCTGCCGAACCTGGCTGCAAACGAACGGCAAGGGCCCGGGGAAAGCAATTCGCAAGCCGCTTGAACCGTAACGTTTTGTAACGCAGGCACAAAGCCAGCCGGCAAACTAGGGCCAGTCAGGTTTTTAAGTGATTTTAAATGAGCAACTTATCGGGAGGATGGATTGGGCAGCGGCTTGCGCTCCTTTCTGTCCTAGAGCATGCGGCTACGAGTCGGCATAAGGACGTGGAATGAGCCAAAGATCAGGTCAACAACATAAAGTCCGGGTCGAAAAGGGATTCAGTCTCATCGAGTTGCTCGTCGTTATTTTGATCTTGGGAATCCTCGCCGCGATGGCCATTCCAGGGTGGCAGCGTATGCAAAAGAACGCCCGGCTGAACGGCGACGCTCATTCCTTGGCTGAGGCTCTTTCGATTGCCAAGATGCGTGCCGGAGCCAACTTCACGGATGCCCGCGTGTTTCTTTATACGGGAACGAGCCGCCAGTACTACCGCGTGGATATATGGAATGCAGCCTCCAATAATGGCAATGGCTGCTGGGTACCAGACGGCATAAGTAATCCGGCCACGGATACGACGAACTGCATTACGACCAGTGCCACAACGGGCTACGAGACGAACCTGTCCACAGGAGTGTCGGCGGGCTACGGGAGTTTATCGACCGTGCCGTCCAATTTTGTGTCCACACTGGCGCAAGCAAGTCCCTGCAAACAGGGTGGAACCACCCCTACGAGCGGTTCGGACGTTTCCGACTCTTCATGCATTGTTTTCAATTCTCGAGGTTTTCCCACGGCCGCCGGCGGACTTTATATCACTGATACAACGAGAGTTTACGGTGTGGTAACGAATTCCATGGGACTGATGCACACATACGTGAGTTCAGCATCGAGTGCGACCTGGTATGCATACTGAGGCCATCATGAAGAACGCTTTCAAGAGGAAGAGAAAACGGACGAGCGAAGCAGGGGTCAGCCTGATCGAAACCATGATCGCCCTGGCGATTTTATTGGTAGTTTCCATCGGAATCCTGGCGATGATCTCGCTTTCCATCACCACGACCGAGAACCAGGGGCACCTGGCGGCGCGCACGGCTGAATACGCGCAGGACAAGATGGAACAACTCCTGGCTCTGTCGTTCAACGACATTCAGTCCGACCTCACGGTCGCATCACTGTCCCCGTCGACATCTGGAGGGGTTGGACTAACTGCTGGAGGAAGCATCACGTACGGTTCGCCGTCGGGCAGTTATGTGGACTACCTCGACTCAAATGGGAATCCGCTCGGTGGAGGCTCTACAGCGCCTTCAGGATGGTATTACGTCCGCATGTGGAAGATTACGGACCAGACCACGACCCTTAAAGAAATAGACGTCAAGGTATGGGCGCGTTCTGCCGTCAACGGCACCAGTTCGCTGCCCCAATCCGCGGTGACCGCGCTGAAGTCGAATCCTTTCTAGGGATTGGTAAGCTTCTCGAGGAGGCGTTGTGAGCGTTCGCAGGAAAAAAAAGATGAATCACAGGAAGCAAAAGGGATTCTCACTGTTGGAATTGCTTGTCGCGGTCGCGATTCTTGTGATTGTGGCCGGAACCGTAATCGCAGGAATGATCAGCACAACCAAATCGCAGGGCACGGTCATAAATCGCACGCAGGTGCACGCGAGCGTTCGCAACGCCACGGAATTAATGGAGCAGGAAGTCGGTCAGGCAGGGAAAATCGGGTCGGCCTCGGGACGAACCGTTACGTTCGCTGCAGCTTTCCCGGCCAACTTACTTGGCGCGTCGGCGACCCCGACGATAAGCTCGACGACTGGCCTGTATATCGGAGAACAATTGACAGTTGATCCGAACTCAACCAACGAAGAAACCGTGACCATCACCAACATGGGTACCAACACAGTTACCGCCACGTTCTACAAAGATCATCTAGGCGGAACAGCCATACCCGCCATGGTGCTGGGTGGGTTCGCCAGCGGAATCATTCCACCCGCCACAAGTTCGATGTTTGTCTTGAGGGGCAATGACTCGGCGAAAAAGACGCTGAACAATCCCACGGCGGGACAATCGTCCGATGGAAGCACGCTAAAACTGTACGGCGACATCAATGGCGATGGGAACGTCTACTACGTGGTTTATAAATGCTCCCCGAACTCATCCGGGAACGGCACATTATATCGCTACGTGTCGGACGCGGATGTTACGACTTCAGGCGTCGGGATGCAGGCCGGAACGCTGCTATTGGATAATCTGGCAACCAATCCCGTCGATTCCAACGGCAATGCAGTGCCATGTTTTACCTATCAAAGCAAAGACACCGCTGTGACGATCAGCGGCGGGCAGGTCACGGAGACATTTGTTATCAACGTGGCGGTGACGCTGACGGTGCAAACCCAAAACAAAGATGCGAAGACCGGCCAATACCAAACGGAAACCAAGGCGCTACTGAACATCGCACCGCGCAACGTGTTTGATGCGTGGGAGCTGGCCAGTGCCCCGAGTGGCTACACGCGCGCCCAACCGATGCCGGCTAACGTCTTCGATAGTCTTTTGACATATACCCTGCAGTGACACGGTCGGTCTTTCGGTTACCAAGGAAACGAGGAGTTATGGCTACTAAGAATGAAAAAGGCGTCGCCCTGATCCTGACGATGATCTTGCTTGTGGTTCTGTCGGTCATGGCTGTTTCATTGCTCTTTATGGGACAGTCGGAAACCTGGTCCAGCATGAACTACCGGATGATGACGCAGACCCGGTATGGAGCGGAGGCGGGAATTCACCAGGCTGCGAACTTCCTGCAGAGCACCTCCTATACCAGCCCGAACGCCGCTCAGATCGCCGCAAATTTCGACACTACAAAGTCACCGCTTACCTATGGCGGCGCGCCAGCGGTTCTCTCCGCGAACAGTTCGATCGGTGCGTCGAACTTTCCGATTAGTTCGGACAAGACCAATTTTGCGGCCAACGCAGCGGGCAGCCTCACGGCGGGAAATACGACCGTCAACTACAAGCCGTACGCGAAGCTGCTCGCGATTCAGAGCTTCACTGCCTACCCTTCGACGGCGCCAGCAGTGGTAGAGAAATGGGAGATCACCTCCGACGGAACGATCAGTGGGGTCCGGAACGCTCAAGTGAGAGTTTCCGCCATCATGGAGCGGCAAAAGACCGCTGTCTTTTCCTACGCGGCGTTTGCCGACGCGACAGGCTGTGACGCTCTTACTTTTGGCGGCGGCGGGACGACAAACAGCTACGATTCGAGCACGGTGACGAATGCAGGTACACCATCGGCCAGCGTCACAACACAAGCGTACGGGGGCAACGTCGGGACAAACGGAAACTTGGACGAAAAAGGCGCTTCTACTGTGATTTACGGCAGTCTGTCAACGCCTCGCTCTGGAACGGGCTCGTGCTCAAGCAGCAATGTCACGGCACTGACGCTCAGTGGAGCTGTGCAGCCATCACAGGGACTTGTCGAGCTTCCACAAAACATCACGTATCCCACGCCAGATGCGCCCAATCCGGCTCCGCCAACAAACACCGCGATGACCGTTGCGAATAGCAATCCGAGCTGCTCGGGTATTCCGAGTTGCTCAATCATTAATGGCGGCAAAGAAATGCAAATCAACGCAAGTGGGACTCAAGCGGGTGCCACTCTGCTTGGAGATCTTACGGTAAAGGGAACGGTGCACTTTACGCCGCCTTCAACAGCTTCGGCCGGATCGAACGTGTACATCAATATAAACAGCCTTTCGACCAACGCGGGCGGGGTAATCTATATCGATCCAATTCCCGGGACCACGAACCAGTATGCCAACATCATCCTCAACGTTGCCGGCAGCGGTTCCTCCGCTCCCATCGATATGAATGGGAACAGCAACATCAATAATTACAGCTTAAACCCGTCCACTTTTCAAATCCTCTATGCGGGGACGGCCCAAGTCACACTGAACGGAGGCGCGGCCGCGGCCGCTCTGCTCTACGCTCCGAACGCAGCTGTAAAATTCGCGGGCAACAGCGACTTTTATGGCGCAGTGATCGCCAATCATATTACCGACATGGGTGGCGCGGCGATTCATTATGATCGCAGGTTGCAGTCCGAGTTTTACGGCCTGGGTAACTACATGCTGAGCGCATTTAACTGGCAGAAGTACTGAGTTCAGTTTCCTGCTCCTGAGAAACCGCCGCATTCAGTGCAAGCTGAGGCTGAGGCCTTGGACTTGACCTGGATGCGGCGTTCCTTTTTGAGGTAAGGCTTCGACACGTCGCGGTTGTTTTGTGAGTTGTTCCGTTCTCGGGCGCAGTGTCCGTGACGGCGTGGACCGTATTCAGCGATTGTTACCTCAAATGGGCGCGACGGAATGTGCCTTGGTGCCGGTGTGAGCGGTCAGCAAGCGAAAATGATCGGCAAGCCGGACCTGCGTTACCGCGGGCTGTTCTTACTTAGAAGAACTAAAAAATGGTAGGTAGGTCGATAGGCGAGACAACAAGAGCGACTGCCAGTGCGACCAATTCAATTGCAGAGAACCCGCGAAGAGTTCGAACTGTGTGGAGGCACGATCTTTTTCTTCGCGACTTTCCTGCGCCCGCTCCAACGGAATGTGGAGCCGCACTGATCAGCGTTCATATCGTGCTTTGAACTAGTGCAAGCAACTCGCCATGAGCAATGTGACGCTAAATTATTGATCTTAAGCAAGTTGAGCGGCCCAGCCTTACGGGGAACTTTGCGAATTGCCTTGTCTGGGTGAAAATGTAACGGTGCGCGGGTTAGGCACTGTGAACAATTTAGCGATTCGCGTACGTGCGCGGTCGCTGGCCGCTCACCAACGGTTTTGCAATAACCTGGAATGACTCTGTCGGAAGGGAACCACTGACAACGTGCCCAGAACGTCCCGCAAGCCCGCGCGAAATTCCCTCCACAACACAACCAGAAAGACCGCTGACGATTTGCTACAGAAAATCAGCCCTGAAATTCTGGTTTTTGACGTAGATGGAGTGCTGGTGGACGTCAGGGACACTTACTGGCGGTCGGCAATCGAAACGATTCGTTACCTGACCGGCAAGCGCGTGACACACGCCGAACTTCATCGCTGGAAGAGCAAGCCCGGAAATAATGACGACTGGCAAATGGTTGCGAGCTGGTCGATGGAGCTTGGCAGGCCAACTACGTACGAGGAGGCGCGCGAGGCATTCGGGAAATTCTATTGGGGCACGGACGCGCAGCCGGGAAATGTGTTGCGGGAAAAAATCATCGTGCCGCCGGCACAAATCAGGAAATGGGCGGCGCGCTTCGAATTAAATTTGTTCACGGGGCGCAACCGGCGGGAATTTCGCTACACATTTTCGAAATGGTCGGGCACCGCGCATTTCAAGACAATCGTTACGATGGACGACGTCAAGAAAATGAAACCACATCCGGAAGGTCTCTACAAGATTTTGGGGAGACGCGATCCGGCGACCGCGCTGTATCTTGGCGACAATATTGACGACGCGCTCGCGGCGCGCGATGCGGGCGTTCCCTTCGCGGCCATTATTGCAGTGGGGGAACACAATTACCGCAAACGCGCCGCTGCGTTTCGCGAATTGGGAGCGATCGCGCTGTTGCCGCGTGCCATCGACGTGAATAAATTGTTCGCCATTCACCGTCCTGGGCAGCCGCGAGCCCGTTGAAATTGGTCGAGCGCAGAATTACAGGCGGCTTCATTGACAAGCGCAGAGCCCGCGGGAGAAAATTAGGGACTGCTGAAATTGCCTCGCTTGTGCCCAAGTGGCGGAACTGGCAGACGCGCTAGCTTCAGGAGCTAGTGGCCGCAAGGTCGTGGAGGTTCGAGTCCTCTCTTGGGCACCATTTCCGTAATTGCAATTCCTCCAATGCGCAACTTGACCGGGCGGCAAAGCGTCGCTAGAGTCTCTGGCGATCACAAGAACAATGTTTTCTCAATTCTCCCTGCGATCCCTATGAAAAGTTTTAGGCGCGCAATCATCCCGGCCGCTTTGCTTGTACTCGTCACGCCGCCGCTAAACGCCCAGCAACCGTTTCCGGTTACTTCAACGGTCAACGAGCCGTCCATCGCCGGGCGGGCGGTCACTCTTGATGCCAAAGCAAAGTTGCTTCCGTGGCCGATGCCGGAAGATACGGGCTATTCGTACTCGTCTTATTTTCTGTCGCAGTGGACAATCATCTGGGATCAATACAATCGCCAGCGTTTGCCCTACTTCTATTGCTGCTTCGATTTTGATCGTGCCACGTTTGAAATGATTCCGGATGAACATTGGGTGAATTCGACCGGTTATTTGCGCGCAATGATGCAGGGCTTTCTGGAGCGGCTCTACGCGTACTCGGGCGATCCGCACACGCTGGAATTTTTGCAGAATTTTGTGGACTACGAACTCGAGCACGGACTTACGCCAGAGGATTATCTGTGGAGCGGCGTGCCGTATCCTTCGGCAAACCCCGGCGCGCGCCGTTACACAGGTTGGAGCCAGCACGGCGAGGACTTCATTGAACCGCATGTTGTTGGCGAGGATGGCTACGCGTACCTGCGCTTGTACGAAATGACCGGCAACACAAAATATTTGCGGGCGGCAATCCGCTGCGCTCAAGCGCTCGTCAAAAATTTCAAACCGGGTGACAGGGACAATTCTCCCTGGCCATTCCGCTGCCATGCGCGTGACGGAAGCCTCGAAGGCGGGCGAGGTATGAGCCCGTACTCGGCAAACGTTGTCGAACCCATCATGCTGTTCGACGAATTGATTCGTCTACGACAGGGGGATGTTGCTTCGTATCAGCAAGTGCGCGAAGGCGCTTGGGACTGGCTCATAAAGTTCCCCGTGGCAAACAACGCGTGGGTAGGCTATTTCGAAGATGTTGGCCCGAACATGGAGAACATGAACCAGGTCATACCGCTGGAGTTTGCGCGGTATATCTTGCTGCACCCGGAAAAGGATCCACTGTGGCGCGAGCATGCGCGCCAGTTGATCGATTGGGTCAAGACCACGCCCAGGTGGCCGAAGTATGTGGTTCACGGAGCGACAGTCACTACCGAGCAGGGAGACGGCAAATCATTTTGCTGCAATCTTCCGAATCAGTGTTGCGACAGCCACACCGCGAGGCTTGCGGCAGTAGAAGCGTTTTACTACGCGAAGACCGGCGACGCAGCCTACAAGGAAGCGGCTTATCGTTCCTACAATTGGGTCACTTATTTTCAGGGATTGCCGGGAAACGCGCACGCGCCATTCACCAATCAGTGGTGGTTCACCGATCAGTTTTCGGACGGTCCGCGCCGCATGATGGACGCGTTCTGGGCCGTTCCGGAATGGGCGCCTGGCGACGAATCGCACTTGCTGGGTTCGATTTCTCCGGTCACAAAGATTTCTTACGGCGCAGGATCGGTGACCTATTCCACTTTTGACGCCGCGTCGACCGACGTTCTTCGTCTCGATTTTGTGCCCGATGCCGTGATGGCAGACGGCCGTCCACTTCGCGAGCTTCCCGAGCTGTCCCGGCCCGGCTACTCTTTCGATTCATCGACGCGCGTTTTGCGTATTCGGCATGATGAGGCGCGGAATATCGACATACGCGGAAAATCGGGACGCATCGTGCCAGAGATTGTCACGTTCGACGATCCGCACCTTCCTGCGAGTACAGCGCTGAACGGCGGCTATCCTACACGGCGTCTCGACTGGGGAAACGGGGTCTGGAAAATTTCGCCGCCGACCGGGAAATTCGGCACCTTTCACCTGGCACTGGCAGATCCAGCGGCGCGTTCGGCGGAATTCCGCTTCTCTGCTCCCCGCATTTTCGTTGGAATTGACGTCTACAACGGCGGGCGGGACGAGGCAACAATTACCGTGCGGTCGTCAGAACAGCGCGAGCAAATCACCACGCTGCACGCGGGCGAGCTTCGCCGCATTCGCACTGGCTGGACAGAAACTTCATCGCGAGTGGAGTTTGAATTTCGAAACGCCGCGCCGCTTCACTTTGACAATCTGGCGTACGCACAACCGTAATCGGTTTGATCCGCCGGCAGATGGACCTGCGAGGCTTGAGCAGGCATTGTCAGGCGCGCGCGGTGCGTAGAGTTCTCTCGATTTTTCGCTGTGTGGATTGTCTGACGACCAGCTTTGGCTGCAGTAAGATGCGTTGCGGTGCAATCGGCTCACCTGCCTCGATCAATTGCAGCGCGAGTTTGCCCGCCTTTTGTCCGATTGAGATCGTTTGCTGATCGATGCTGCTGAGCGGAATCTTCAGGAATTTATTGTAGAGAATGTTTCCGCAGCCCACGATCGCGACGTCTTCCGGAACGCGCAGTCCGGAGTCCAGCACAGCGGCAATCGCGCCGTACGCAATCGCATCGTTATAGCAAAAGATCCCGTCCGGTTGTGGACTCTGTTTCAATAATTGTTTCGTGGCTTCATATCCGGTGGCATCGCCCAGCTCTTCCACGCGATCGACGTTGTAAATCAATTCCGGACCCGAAGCTAGGCCCAGCTTCAACAGCGTGCGTTTGTAGCCTTCCATGCGCCCGACGACCGGGCTCAGTTCGCTGCCGCCGATGTGCGCGATGCGCTTGCATCCGACTTCAGCCAAATGCCGCGTGGCCAGCGCGCCAACCTCTTCGTCATTGACGCCCACGAAGTGCGCCGCAAGACCGGTAAAACTCCGATCAATCAAAATATAGGGAATTCCCGCTTCTTCCACGCGGCGAAACATTTCGACGGTCCACTGCGCGGATGCCACGAGCAGTACATCCACGCGACGGGCGATCAATTGCTCAACTGCCTGCTTTTCGAGCTTCGGATCTTGATCGGACGATGTCGTCACCAGCGTGTAGCCGGTTCCCTGCAACGCGGAGGAGAGACCGCGCACGATCTCCGAAAAGAAAGAATGCAGAAGATCCGGTACCACGAATCCAAGCAGGTTTGTGCGGCCGGTAACCAGCGCCCGCGCGGCAAGATTCGGGCGATAGTTCATCTCTTTGCAGCGCTTCAGCACGCGCGCTTTCGTTTCTTGACTGATGTCGGAGTGGTCGCGGAGGGCTTTTGAAACCGTGATCACGGAGACGCCCAGGTCTCGCGCGATATCTTTTAATCTGACAGCCATAGACGAGTTTACCACGTCCCACGAATTGACAGGTAACGTTCACGCAGCACCGGGGCGCGTCGCCCGAGCGCCGGAACTCGTTTGTTTCTAACGCCAAAACGGGTTTGACAATCCGCTGCGGCTAACTTTTAATCGTCGCGTAGTAAAACGTTCACGGGATTTTCATGAGGCACTGTTTTTATCGCACGGCCGCTTTTGGGACCACATGGACCGCGGAATCCGCTTTTCGGTTTAGCGACGTTTAATGGAGACTTCTCATCTACTTTCTCGGCATTGATGTTGGCACGGGCGGCACACGCGCTCTGGTGATGGACGCGGGCGGCCGCGTCACAGCATCGGGCACGGACGAGCACCAGCCCTTCGCTTCACCACAACCCGGCTGGGCAGAGCAGGATCCTGGCGACTGGTGGCGCGCATGCGGACTTGCTGTAAAGAAAGCTCTAGAAAAGTCCGGTGTTCGCGGAGAAGAAATTGCATGCGTCGGCTTCTCCGGCCAGATGCATGGCGCAGTTCTGCTTGACGCTGCCGGCGAAGTCGTCCGCCCAGCGCTCATCTGGTGCGATCAGCGCACTGAAAAACAATCGCGCGAACTCTCCGAAAAATTCGGCACCGATCGACTGATCCAGCTCACTTCGAATCCTCCGCTCACCAATTTCACGCTTACGAAACTCTTGTGGGTGCGCGAAAACGAGCCTGAAATCTGGTCGCGCGTGCGGCACATCATGCTGCCCAAGGACTATGTGCGCTTTCTCCTGACCGGTGAACGCGCGATCGATCAGGCCGACGCCTCCGGCACGCTGTTACTCGATGTTGCGAAACGCACGTGGTCCGCGGAAGTGCTCTCCGGTACGGGCATCGAAAAAGATTTTCTGCCAGCACTGTACGAATCGCCTGAAATTTGCGGCGAGCTCAACGCCCAAGGCGCAGCGGCCACCGGCTTGAAAATCGGCACGCCCGTCGTGGCGGGCGCAGGCGATCAAGCTGCAGGCGCGGTCGGAATGGGCATCGTTCGCGCGGGCGTTGTCAGCGCTACCATCGGAACGTCAGGCGTTGTTTTCGCCGCCACCGATCGCCCCGCGCTCGATCCGCGCGGACGTCTTCACACGTTTTGTCACGCGATTCCTGGCCGCTGGCATGTCATGGGCGTCACGCAAGCCGCCGGACTTTCCTTGCGCTGGTTCCGCGACGCGTTTGGCATTGCCTCCGGTGGTCCCGCCTCCACCGCTTCAGGCAGCACCACTCCTGACCCGTACGAATTTCTTTCTGAGGAAGCCGGCGCTGCGCCGCCGGGGGCGGAGGGTCTGCTGTGGGCGCCATATCTGATGGGTGAACGCACTCCCCATCTTGATCCCAACGCCCGCGGCGCGCTAGTTGGCATCGCGCCGTCGCATCGTCGCGCGCACGTTCTCCGCGCGATCCTCGAAGGCGTGGCGTTCAGCCTGAAAGATTCGTTTTCAATTTTCGACGAGATGAAAGTTCCGGTGACGACAATCCGGTTGGGAGGTGGAGGAGCGCGGTCGGCACTCTGGCGTCAGGTTCAGGCCGATGTTTACGCGCACGAAGTTGAACTCGTAGAAGCCGAGGAAGGCGCAGCTTATGGCGCCGCCATCCTTGCCGCCGTCGGAGCACGCCACTTCGCCTCCGTCGACGAAGCCTGCGACGCCGTCATTCGCGTCGCATCACGAGTCGCGCCAAATCCGGTTTCGTCCGCGCTCCTGCAAAAAAACTACGCCACCTTTCGCCGCCTCTATCCCGCCCTTCATGCTCTTCACTAGCACGGACCTTGCCTTTTTCTTCCTCGCCAAAACTCTCAAATAATCCGATTCTCTCGCTACAAAGGCACCTGCGTTACTGTATCTGTTCAATGCTCTTCATAGCCCGCCCCACAGACCAGGAAATCCACGCGCGCCTTGCCACTCGTGAAGCGATGCCGTTCTCCTACTCAGAAGTTGGCGCAACGCGTTCGACTCCTCCGGCGTTCTACCGTATCAACCACATGCGCGCGCTGCTCGGCAAAGGTGAGGAAGTTCACGCACGCGCTGTCAGCTCGCTGCTGTCATGGCGACTTCTCACTGTCGCAGGACTCGAAATTTTCCCATCGCAACCGCCCATCGAGCCGCAGACTAACGTCGCGCTCCTCTCGCGACACTTTGCACGCCTAGGGGGCCTGTGGTCGCTCGATTTCTGCCGGGTGATCTACGTCCTCGAAGCACGATCCGAACACGGCGGCGCCATCCGACGCACGGGATTCGCCTACGGCACGTTACCCGGCCATGCCGTGCGAGGAGAGGAGATCTTCTCGATCGAGTGGCACGTCGCCACGAATGAAGTCTGGTACGACATCTTCTCGTTTTCCCTTCCTGCCAATGTGCTCATCCGCCTCGCCGGACCGCTTGCCCGGGCAGCTCAAAAGCGGTTCGCCTCGGCTTCCCTGAGCGAGGCATCGCACTTGTCGGCAGGATAACCCGCCGCCGAGAAATGGGTCAGCGGTTCGCTGCGGTTGACTCCACCGCGACGGGGCTCGTAAACAGCCATCCCCTGATGCTTCCGTCGCCGCTGTGCTCACTTGTGGGCCAGAGACTTGCCAGCTGCGGCGAGAAGCAGAAAAGGAGAATCACGATCGCCAGGACGACATTTGGCAGGAGCGAAATAGCTTCGTTGATGATTTTGACGCCGGTCTTCCAGGCGTTGGAAAAGTCAATCGGCATGACACCCTCCGGTGAGAATGGTCGCGAGGGCCGCCTAAATTAAAGAATACCGGCTTAGGCAGTGGCACGCCAGTAGCTGCAGTTGAGAGTGACAAATTCCCGGGAGCACAGGCCAAAGGCCATGCCGCCGGCAATGTCACGCCTTTTGGCGGCGAGGCCTGAACGCGACGCAATACATGCCGCCCAGAGCGATCAGCAGTGCGCCCCACCAGACTGGCGCATGCAATTCAGCCAGCACGGTATTGGGAGGATGCGACCATTCCGCCAGCCCGCTGGCAAAAATCAGGACGCCGTATACAGAGAACAACACGCCAACAAAAAACCAAACGGGAATGATGTGATGTTTTTCGCTCATAAGATCACCAGAAAATAATCTGAAGAACAACCAATGCCGCTAGTGCCACGCCGCCCCAGAAAATGGGGCGTTGCAGAATTCCAACTCGTTCTTCGTGCGCAACTTCCGTGAGGCTGTATACCAGGCCTTTCAGTTCCGCGTCCGGCCTTGGTTTTGTTACGAGCGTGACAAGCAAGGTGACGACTACGCACGTAACACACGACCACAGCGACTGGTACATATCTTGTGCCAGACCCTGAGCATGCGGAGATAGCGCGAACACTCCGACCCAACGATGATCGAATTTCATTGCCGAGAAAATTCCTATGGAAGTAAGCGTTCCGGCGAGCAAGCCCCAGAATCCGGCGGATTTGGTGACACGCTTCCACATCATGCCGAGCAAGACAGTGCCAAACAGCGGCGCGATGAAGAATCCAAACAGTGCCTGCACATAATCCATAATGCTGGCGAATCCCATCGCGAGGTAGGCGGTTCCTATGCTGATGAACACTCCGATCAGCGTGCACCAGCGGCCCATCGAAACGTAATGCGCGTCGGGCGCGGTCTTGCGAATAAATGGGCGATAAAGGTCGTAGGTCCACACTGTTGCAAAGGCGCTTACGTTTCCCGCCATTCCAGCCATGAATCCGGCAACTAACGCAGTGATTCCAAGCCCGAGCAAACCAGGTCCGCAGTAGCGAGCGAGCATGAGCGGGAGCACTTCGTTGTAGCTGAACTGTCCCGGTTGAAGTTGGCTCGCAGGCACCAGGTGCATCGGAAGCACGGCCAGCCCCAGCAATCCTGGGAGTATGACGATTAGAGGTACGGCCATCTTAAAGAAGGAGCCGATGATCGGCGCCATCTTTGCTGAACGGATGTCTTTGGCCGAAAGTACGCGCTGAACCACGAGAAAATCGGTCGTCCAATAACCCATCGCCTGCACCGCGCCGAGGCCGAACACAATGCCCGTCCAGTGCATGCCCATCGGATTATCCTGAAAATGTCCGAGGTTGCTCCACATATGCGTGAAATCCTGGCCAGGGAAGTTGTGCTGAATTCGCGCGACCATCCCTTTCCACCCGCCGGTTTCGATCAAACCGAGAATTGGAATAAGCAGCGCGCCGAACCAGATCAGAAAAAATTGCAGAACTTCGTTAAAGATCGCGGAAAACAAGCCGCCTGCCGCAACATAAATGGCGACGGTGATCGACGACACGAAAATGCTGAAGTTGAGATTCCAGCCGAGGACGACTTTCATCACCACAGCCATGGCGTACATGTTTACGCCAGACATCAGGATGGTCATGATTGCGAAAGTGACGGCGCTCAACCCGCTTGCCGCGGTACCGTAGCGTAACTGAAGATAACCAGGCACCGAGTGGGTTTTCGAGATGTAATAGAAGGGCATCATCACCAGGCCGAGGAACAGCATGGCGGGAATAGCGCCGATCCAATACCAGTGACCGGCAAGGATTCCGTACTGATAGGCCGAGCCGGCCCAACCGAGAAGTTCGAGCGAACCGAGATTGGCGGAAACGAACGCCAGGCCTGCGACCCAGGCGGTCATTTCGCGGCCTGCCATGAAAAAATCTTCGCCGGTCTTTGCGAACCGTTTTAGATAAAAGCCGATTCCAAGCACCAGTACAAAATAGAAAACCACGATCGCAAGATCGACGGGAGCAAGCTTAACCAGCCGCTCGGTCGTCAGCATTGCAAGGATTGCCGTCATCGTTGCCTTCCCTACCCGTGAGGTGGTCGTGCCTGAAACCCGTTGTACTAGATGTATCCGCGCCGGATCGAGAGCGCCTATTTCGCGGAAAATTTGTAAATTGTTTCTGAGTGAAAGTCCTTGCCGGGACGCACAACGGTCGCTGGAAACTTCGGATGATTCGGCGAATCCGGAAAATGCTGCGTTTCGAGGCACAGCGCTCCGAACTGTTGATACGCGCCGCCAATGCCCTTGATCGAGCCGTTGAGTCCAATGCTGACGTAGAGCTGCACGCCCGGCTCGCTGGTCCAGATTTCCATTTCGCGTCCGGAGGTGGGATCGGACACCTCACCAATTTTGCGGAGCTTCCCGGTTGTGCCGTTCAAGACGAAGTTGTGGTCGTAGCCGGCAATGCCTGGAATTTGTGAGTTGCGCGCGCCGATCGCCGTCGGCTTGCGAAAATCGAAGGGTGTGCCTTCCACGGGCTTCAGCTCGCCTGTGGGAATCAGCGTATCGTCCACCGGAGTGTAACGATCGGCGTCGAGCTGCAACACGTTCTTAAGAATGTCGCCGCTGCCCGCGCCAGACAAATTGAAATAGCTGTGATTCGTCAGGTTGGCGACCGTGGGCTTGTCAGTGGAGGCGTGGTAGGAAATCTTGACGGCGTTTTCGTCAGTCAGCTCGTACGTAACATGCGTGGTCAGCGTGCCGGGATACCCTTCTTCGCCGTCCACGCTGACGTACGTAAATTTCACCGCCTCCCCGTGCGCCACTTTGACGGGTTCCGCCTTCCATACTTTTCGATTGAAGCCAACTTTGCCGCCGTGCAGGGAATTCGGCCCGTTGTTCAGAAACAGCGAGTATTCCTTGCCATCCAGCGTGAACTTTCCTTTCGCGATGCGATTGCCGTAACGGCCGATCGTGGCGCCGAAGTAAGGATGGTCGCCTAGATAGCCGTCCAGCTTGTCGAAGCCGAGCACGACGTCGGCACTCTTGCCGGATTTGTCCGGTATC
>Ga0207646_10003368_pt1 | contig 18107 bp, 12 predicted proteins | sample KBSK5502metaG_FD_184343 | JGI IMG/M metagenome (GOLD analysis project Ga0207646, IMG submission 184343) | Corn, switchgrass and miscanthus rhizosphere microbial communities from Kellogg Biological Station, Michigan, USA - KBS K5-50-2 metaG... | ecosystem: Host-associated > Plants > Roots >...
CCACGGCGATGACCTGCTTGCCGTGGCGAGAGAGAGTCGCGAGTGCCGCCTGATTCTTCCGGCGCTCGTCTTCGAGCGCCTGTTCGTTCGGGCCGTATTCCGCCTTTCCTGCCGTCAGCACGATGAGGGGCATGTCGCCCAGCGGATACTCCTTCTTCTTCTGGTCGGCGATCATCAAGGCCAGCTCTTCAGCCTCGAACGGGTTCTCGTATGCGGCGTAATGTTTCACCTGGGAGAGAGCCCACGTGCGCATGCGCTGCGCGTCGGCCGGCAGCTTGTCGCGCGGCGGCTGGTTTGCGGTCGGAGCCGCCTGCCGCGCCCCGGCTTCGATCTGCGCCCTGGCACCCGGCGGAATGTCGCTCTCGCGCAGCGGATTCGATGTCTGCACTGAGGGCACGGGCCTCCCTGTTGCTGTTTCCACAAGACGCACGAGCTTGCCATCGATGAATCTGACGGGATTCAACTGGCCAATATCGATCAGCACCATCCCGGCGACGTCTGCCGGGTAGGTGGCGGCGTAGAGGCGCACCAACGGGCCGCCGTAGGACTGTCCCACGAGCACATAGGGTGGTCGCACTCCCGCCTTCTCGAGCAAGGTGTGCAGCTCAAAGACGATTTGGCGCATCGTGCGCGGGCGCGGACCGAGGTCGCTCCACCCATCGCCCGCACGGTCATACGAACAGACACGCGCGAAACTGGCGACGCGCGGCTGGACGAGGCCCCACTCCACCGAGAAATCGCCGAGGCCCGGTTCGAGGATCACAGTCGGCTGTGAAGCGCGGGCTTCGCCGGTGCAATTGAGGTGCAGTCGCCACCCGCCGAGATCGACTAGCCGGCCGGGCGGAGGGAAAGGAGGCTGCTTGGTTTCGCTTTGAGCCCAGGCGGTGGCGCCGTGAAGCGAGGCGCACACCAGCAGAGCTGCCGGAATCATCATGAGCCAGTAGGCATGCCCGAGGGGTTTGTTCATATTTTCTCCTTAGTCGAGGCTAGTAGTGCGTCACAATGATTTTGATGTTTGGAGTACAAGCTTTAGCTTGCAGGTCTCGAAATCTAGCAAGCTAAAGCTTGTACTCCAAACATTCCTCATCTTCACCCTAACAAACTACTAGAGCCTCGGGTGAGCGGTGCCGTAGGCAGTCCGGCGCAGCGCCTTGCTGTGCTGCCGTTCAATTAGCTTTGCAGCGAGGGCAGATGTTACCCGCGGCGATGCTCAACTTTGCCGTTCACCCAGGCAGTAATAGAGCCCGGAGAGATGTTTTCTGTTATAGCCAGCGACGTGTTCGCTGACAATATGCTCGATAATGCTCACCATGTGTTTTGAGCAGATACTCTTCTTCCAGTCTGACCTGAATTTGTACCAGGGCGTTGCCCAGTGTCAGGATGGCCAAAGTGGCCGCGCTCGGCAGTGTCAAAAAAAGCCCGAGCAAAGTGAAGCGCAGGCCGAGAAAGATCGGATTGCGTGACCAGCGGTAGAATCCCTTTTGCACCAGCTCAGTTTTTCTGTTGGTATCAATCCCAATCCGCCAGGATGTGCCCATTTGCGCCTGAGCAATCAGGATCCAAATAAGCGAAACCATCAATAAAACAGCGCCGAGATAAACCATGATCGGCCACTGAAGCCAGTAAATGGGAGCGAGATATTGATACCCCTCTGGCCATAGAGCATAAAGAGTAACAACACTAATGCACGCCAAGAAAGTCAAACGAAAAAGAAACCCGGCATAGTCGTGGGCAGTATCCTTTTTGCCAAGAACGTATGGGTTGACACCTGTTCTTTTCCAGACGAGAAATGAGCGCCAGCAGAAAGCCGTTGCAAAGAAAGCCACCAAATAAAGTGGCAAAAAATAACGAAGCGCTGTTTCCATATTCTCCGCCGGCAGGTTCATTGCGCCTGCGAGATATGGGGCAGCAGTCTTGAATACAGCTTTCATTTTGGTCTCCTTAGCTTATGAATAAGCCTCCCGCTCATGTCCAGATTTACGATTTACGTCATTAGCAATGAACTCTAACGGCAGGGCTCACTCGCAGCTCTGCCAGCGCGTCGCATCGGCAGAGCCGTCGGTTGGAACGCATTGTTGGACGCAGATTCTGGCTGAATCACTGACGCCGCTTCGACCATGCTACTCCCTTCATGTGCTGATCCAGGTATGCCTCAAGCTCACGAGTCAAGCCGTAATACCTGAACAACGCATCCGCCAGAAAACTCATATTTTTATTGGACAGGGAGTCAACTACCACCGCCAGAGGCGGTGGCTTGAGTAGGTTGCACCTGGAAGGTGCGTCCCTACGGCCTTAGTTGAAGAGGCGCCCTTGTTGCTCCTCTTCTTCCCGTTCTTTCTTTTCTTGCCACCGGACGTATTCACGAATCTGGACTTCGTCAATACCCACGGTACTCACGCAGTAACCCCGTGCCCAGAAGTGCCGCCCCCAATACTGGCGGCCAAAGTGGGGATACTGCTTAAACATGCGCAGCGCCAGCTTCCCTTTCAGGAAGCCTAGGATGTCGCTCACGCTGTATTTGGGTGGGATCTCCGCCACCAGGTGAACGTGGTCAGGTTGGACGTTACATTCCAGCACCTTGACGCCTGCTTTTTGCGCCAACAGGCGGTAAATGTTGCGGTCCACGTAACTGCCGACTTCCCCGCCCAAAACTCGGTAGCGATACTTTGGACAAAACACGATGTGATATTTACACTCCCACAGTGAGTGCGAGAGGAGTTTGAATCTCTTGTTGCTCATAGTTGTCTCTCCTTGGTTGTTGGCACCTTCCAGGGAGAGACAGCTTATGCTTACAACGGTCGAACCAGAAACTCAGACCACTACCAGAGGTAGTGGTTTCATAGATGAATGAAGATGAAGACGGACGCTGTCGAGCATCATGAACAATACGCAGTCTTTGATCTCCGTGACTAAGCAAACGTGCTCAGACTTTAAGTAGAGGATGTATCGAAGCAGAAGATCGACGCAGCGTTCTGAGCGAGCCTTTCTTTCAAGTAGAAACTCATACCAGTTCGCATAAACAGGCGGGAGGAATTGCTTGAGGAGTGGGGCATCGCTGGTTGGATCGATTCGTTCGCAGATTGTCTTGAAATCACCAGCGGTTGGAGGTGTAGACGAGGTATGTCCCGCAGCTTTTTCCAGCTCTGCGAGTATAGCCTGACCGTCTCCAATCAGCATTGATGTCTGGTTCGCAACGAAGACGGACAGATTCTTTTGGTCACGCCTTCGCGGCAGATAAACAATGAGCAGATAAACAAAGTAACTGGGGATGTACGAGACGCTAAGCCAATAAACGCCATCAAAGGCTCGATACCAGAGATTTGCGCCGGATGGATAGACTATCTTTCCAATCAGAACGATTGTTGCAAGGGCAAAAGCAAGGAAAAGAATTCGGTCCACGCTACAAGTTTCCCCGATCAGAAATTATCCTCTGCGGATAGGAAGTTTCGGCTTTCCACTCTCGGAAACTTTTGCTTGCTTGCTCATTTACAAGAAAGCAAACAAAGCTGAAAAGTGATCTTAACGCAGCCTGAACACCAGCCCCAAGAAGAGCGCGACGAAAACGGGAGCGGGAAGGCGTCCATACCTACGCCCGCAAGTTCGCCTTGAGGAACCTCCCCGTGTGCGACCTCTTGCACGCCGCGATCTCTTCGGGCGCGCCCATCACCACCACTTCGCCCCCGCGTGGTGCCCCCTCCGGCCCCAGGTCGGTCAGCGCCGTGTTAGCTGGCGTGTTTCAAGGCGAGTATTCGCTTCGTTACTGCCGGCGGAAAGTCGACGAAGAGAAAATAACTCTTGTGATACAGGTAGTCCTCGCCGCTTTCATCAACGATCCGTACCAAATCATCCTTCGCGGCCTTCGGATCAGGAATGATCCGATAGACCTTGCCTGGAATGAGCGACGCCTTGTAGTCGGTGTTGTCGATGCACAAAGCAAATGGCTTCGTTGGTTGTCTCATACTTAGTCCAGGTAGCTTTTGATTTTCAGGTCTCGCTTTCCGATTCCGTGGGCCTCGTACCAATGTAACTCTACCTTGCGCTGAACTCCATTCGGCAGACGCACTGTGGCGATTCCCTTGAGCTTTCGCCACCGCCCACGACCATACGCCTTACGCAGGTACGAGCGAACTTGAACCCCAATGCCGCTTGCAATGACCTCTATCTCTCGGATCGGGCCAACAACCTCGAACTTCATAGAGCGTGATCTTTCCTTCGTCTCTGGACGGATCAGGCGCGTCTCTTGTCATCACTTGTCCTGCTCTTGAGAATACCCTGAACGCTATGCGCGGGCAATAGATCAAGGGCGTTAGTTCCTACCTACGCCCGCAAGTGCGCCTTGAGACCTCGTCGCTCACCGCCTCTAAATGTTTTCCGTTTCCGGTTGTCCGCCTTGCAACCGCAGTTGCTCACGAATCAGCCGCTTTTCACGTTCGATTTCGGCAATGAGTTCTTCTTCAGTCGGCAGATACAGGCGGTATTTGGTGGCGAAGAGTTGCTCGCTGTCATTGAGGATGGAGTAGCGCACGACGGTCTGCTCCTTTTCGGTGCAGAGAATGATGCCGATGGTCGGGTTGTCGCCTTCGGTGCGTTTCAGATCGTCGAACATCCGCACGTACATATCCATCTGCCCAACGTCCTGATGCACGAGTTTCCCCGCTTTGAGGTCGAACAGCACAAAGCATTTGAGAATGTAGTTGTAGAAGACCAGGTCGATGTAAAAGTGTGACGTCTCGGTGCTGATGCGGAACTGTCTGCCGACGAACGAGAATCCTTTGCCCAGTTCCAGCAGGAAGGCTTGCAGGTTTTCAATCAGCGCGGCTTCGATCTCTTTTTCGCCGGCTTGATAGGGTTCGGGGAGGTTCAGAAACTCGAAGACGTAGGGGTCTTTGATAAATTCTTCGGGCCGGGTTTTCTCAAACGAAGCTTCCTTTTGCAACGCCGTTGCTTTATCGGGAGAGAGCAACAATCGTTCGTAATAGAGCGAATTGATATTTCGCTCCAATTGCCGCGTGCTCCAACTCTGCGTCGCCGCTTCCTGCAAATAGTATTCGCGCGCCGTCGGGCTTTCGACGCGCATAATCAGCCGGTAATGCGTCCACGTTAATTGGCTACGCAGTGCGTAGCTTTTTTCAGAATTGGGAAACGTGAGGTAAAACTGGCGGAAGTTTTTAAGATTAGCGACGGAAAACCCTTTGCCGAATTCGCCGGTCAGTTGCCTGGACAATTCCTTGATCAGCCCTTCGCCGTATTCGGCGCGCTGGCTGCCCTTTTGCTCTTCTTCGACAATGCGCCTGCCAATTTTCCAATACGCTTCGACCATTGCGGAATTGACAGCGGAATAGGCCTGCTGCCGCGCTTGCCGGAGCATCTGGCGGATGTCTTGAAAAAAAGAGGGTTCAATTTCCATTGGCGATCCTCGCTTCGGACGTGGCGATTATAGGTTGCGGCCAGTTTCGGTCAGCGCCGTGTTAGCTGGTGTGTTTCAAGGCGAGTATTCGCTTTGTTACTGCCGGCGGAAAGTCGACGAAGAGAAAATAACTCTTGTGATACAGGTAGTCCTCGCCGCTTTCATCAACGATCCGGACCAAATCATCCTTCGCGGCCTTCGGATCAGGAATGATCCGGTAGACCTTGCCTGGAATGAGCGACGCCTTGTAGTCGGTGTTGTCGATGCACAAAGCAAATGGCTTCGTTGGTTGTTTCATATTTAGTCCAGGTAGCTTTTGATTTTCAAGTCTCGCTTTCCGATTCCGTGGGCCTCGTACCAATGTCACTCTACCTTGCGTCGAACACCATTCGGCAGACGCACCGTGGCGATTCCTTTGAGCTTTCGCCACCGCCCACGACCATATGCCTTACGCAGGTACGAGCGAACTTGAACCCCAATGCCGCTTGCAATGACCTCTATCTCTCGGATTGGGCCAATAACCTCGAACTTCATCCGGCTTAGTAAAACAGCAAAGCCTCACGCTGCGCAAGCCAGCTAATTAGGATAAGAAGGCGCGCGCGTGATCACGCCCGCAAGTGCGCCTTGAGGAACCTCCCCGTGTGCGACGCCTTGCATGCGGCGATCTCTTCCGGCGTGCCCGTCACCACCACCTCGCCGCCCGCGTGCCCGCCCTCCGGCCCCAGATCGATCAGGTGGTCGGCCGTCTTGATCACGTCCAGGTGGTGCTCGATCAAGAGCACCGTGTGCCCGGCGTCCACCAGTCGGTTCAAAGACTCCAGCAGCCGCTCGACGTCCGCGAGGTGCAGGCCCGTCGTCGGCTCGTCGAGGATGTAGACCGTGTGCTTCGACCGCTGTAGCTTGCTTAGTTCCGTGGCGATCTTGATCCGCTGCGCCTCGCCGCCGGAAAGCGTAGTCGCCGATTGGCCGAGCGTCAAGTATCCCAGCCCCAGGTCGTTGAGCACCTCGACCTTCTTGCCCACCGTGGGCTCGCCGGCAAAGAACGTCATGCCTTCCTCGACCGACATGTTCAGCACGTCATTGATGGACTTGTCGCGCAGCGTGACCTCCAGCGTCTCGCTGTTGAAGCGCGCGCCCTTGCATGCGCCGCAGGTCACCTCTACGTCGGGCATGAAGTAGAGCTGCGTGGTGATCACGCCCTCGCCCTGGCACTCCTCGCAGCGACCGCCTTTGACGTTGAAGCTGAACCGCCCCGGTTTGTAGCCGCGCTCCACCGACAGCGACGCGCGCGTGAATAGGTCGCGGATGTTGTCATAAAAGCCGATGTAGGTCGCGGGGTTCGACCGGCTGTTCCGCCCAATCGGCGATTGATCGATGTTGACGACTTTGTGCACGTGCTCCATGCCGTCTACCCCGTCGTGCGCGCCCGGCAGCGTGCGCGTGTCTTCCAGCCGCTTCCATAATGCCTTGTAGAGGATTTCGTTGACGAGCGTGCTCTTGCCCGACCCGGAGGCGCCGGTGATCGCGACGAGCATGCCGAGCGGGAACTCGACGTCCACCGATTTGAGGTTGTTCTCCCGCGCCCCGCGCACTACGAGCGCCTTGCCATTGCCCTGGCGCCTAGCTTTTGGCGTTGCAATCGCCCGCTTGCCCGAAAGGAACCGCCCCGTCGGCGATGCCTCGCACGTGAGGATGTCGTCAAGGCGTCCCTGCACCACCACGTGGCCGCCGTGGACGCCGGGGCCGGGGCCCATCTCCACGACGTGGTCGGCGGCGCGGATCGTGTCCTCATCATGCTCGACGACGATGACCGTGTTGCCGATGTCGCGCAGGCTCTTGAGTGTCGCAATCATCTTCACATTGTCCTTCGGGTGCAGGCCGATGCTCGGCTCGTCGAGCACGTATAACATCCCCATCAGCCCCGACCCGATCTGCGTGGACAACCTGATCCGCTGCGACTCACCGCCCGAGAGCGTGCCCGAGCGACGGTTGAAGTTCAGATAGTCGAGCCCGATCCCTAAGAGCAGTTCCAGCCGGCCCCGGATTTCATTGAGCACCTGCCGGCCCGCATCGGCGCCGCGCCCCGTGGGCTTGATCGTGCCGAGGAACGCGTGCAGCTCGTCGAAGTTGAGCTGGCCGAAGTCGTGGATGGTCTTGCCGGCAATAGTGAAGAGCAGCCTCGTCGCGCGGACCCGCGCGCCGTTGCAGTCGGGGCAGGTGTGCTCGACCATCACTTTGTCGAGCCAGGCCTCCATCCCAGAGCTGGCTTCGCCTCGTTGCCGGTAGCGGCGGTAATGCCGCTCGATGCGCCGCGCGATCCCGCCGAAGCCGACCTCATGGCCCACAAACTTCTCCAACTCCTCGCGGCTCACCTTCGCGTCCGGCGGGAGGGAAACCTTGATCTTCTTCTCGACACCGTAAAGGATCGCACTGCGCGCCGTCTCGGGCAGCTTCTCCCACGGCGAGTCGAGCGAGAAACGCCTGGCCTTCGCGAGGCTATACATCACGCGTCCGTCCCAGGTGTCCGGGTTGTACTTGAACGCTTCACGCACAAAGCAACCGCCGAGGATGCTCCGCTGCGGGTCGGGAACGAGCAACTCCGGGTGCGTGAGCTTGTGGACCCCGAGGCCGCCGCAAGTCCGGCAGGCGCTCTCGGGGTTGTTGAAGACGAAGTAGTCCGGCTGGATGTCGCCGTAGACGAAGTGGTGCGTCGCGCTGCACAACCCACGATAGAACCGCTCTGCCTCCGACTTGCTCGCGCCCCTCGCCTTTTGGACGATCTGGACCTGCATCAGCCCATCGCCGACGAGCAGCGTGGCGGCGATCCCGGCCTTGATCGCCTTCTCATGCTTCCGACTGACCAGAAAGCGGTCCACCACGGCGTCCATGTCCCGGACCTGCTCCTCGTCGAGCTCGACCTCGGCGGAGATGTCGACCGGCTTGCCATCAACGATCAACCGCCGGCAACCCTTCTTCCGAATCTCGGTGAAGACAAAGTCCAGCTCCTCGCCGTAGACCTTGAAGACCGGCGCCCGCAGTTCGATCTCCGTGCCTTCCGGCAGCGCGAGGATCGCCTCGAGGATCTGGTTCGACGTGCGGCTGGGCGCCGGCTCACCGGTGCGCGGGCAGTGCGGCTGGGCGATGGTGGCGAACAGCAGGTTCAGATAGCTGGCGATGTCGGTCATCGTGCCGACGGTCGAGCGCGGATTGTTGGCGATGGTCTTCTGCTCGATCGAGATCACCGGGGACAGACCGAAGACGAAGTCCACGTCCGGTTTGGCGACCTGCGCGACGAACCGCTTGGCGTAGCTCGACAGCGACTCCATGTAGCGCCGCTGCCCCTCGGCGTAGATCGTGTCGAAGGCCAGGCTCGACTTGCCCGAGCCAGAAAGCCCGGTGACGACGATGAGGCTGTCGCGCGGGATCTCCAGCGAGATGTTCTTGAGGTTATGCGCGCGCGCACCCTGCACCGCGATCGTCGTCCGGGCAACAGCCTTCGGCGTACCCCCATTCGCCCCTTGCCCCGCTCCTCCCTGATAGGAAGAGGAGGTAGAAGGCGCCGCCTTCTTACCGTTCCGCTTCACCGCCGCTTTAGAAGCCATCCCGTGGTTCCTCCAGGTAGAAGAATGCGAGCTACTGCACCTTGACGTTGTTCTTCTTCGTGCGTCGGACGGGAGTCACGGCCGCCCACGCTGTCTTTTGCAGCAGTCCTGCCTCTGCTTGAGTCAGTCCCTTCAGGTCGCTGGAGATGCCGGCGGGGCTTTCGCCAAACAAAACGGCGAAGAAAACACAAGCCGCGAGGTACGAACCGGCGAGTGTGGGATGGCTCCGGTCTTGATCGTGCAACACCGGAGAGCGGTGTTGGCGGATGAAATGCTGCCAGGCGACTCCGACGGGAATGATCCTCGCGCCGAGTTCTTCACCGATGGCGATGTAGGCATCGGTGATCGCCGGCTGCGTCTCTGGCGCGTTTTGGCGGGCCCACGTCAGATACAACGCGGTCTTCGCCCCAGCGGCCTTGATCGCTTGATCGAAGAGGCGGATGTTCTCGTGGAAGCGTTGCGGATTCTTCAGCGGCAAGGTGCTTTGCTCCTGCAGCACCACGTAATCGTAGTGTGTGTGCTCAATGGCCTTCTGCGCCTCTCCCTTGTTCCAATGCATGCGCAGCGACGCTCCGCCGGCCGAGATCAGTTGATGCTGCAACTGCCGGCCGCGAGATGCAGCCAGTTGCGCGATCAGATCGGGAAGATTGTTCCGCGCAGTGAAGCTGTTGCCAATGAATAGAATTCTCATCTTCACACCCGCCTTAGATGTCATCGCGTGGTTCCTCCAGGTGAAAGAATGCGAGTTCCTGCACCTCGACGTTGCTCTTCTTCGTGAGGCGGACGGGCGCCCCCGCCTTGCCGATGAGCCCTTGGTCTGCCAGGTACTCGCACGCCGTGGTCACACCTTCCACGTCGAAGTTCCGTTTGAAGTGGTCCTCGATCTCGCTGCACGACCGCGCTTCGCCAACCTCGCGCAGATGATCGATCACGGATGCGAACAGCATCGCCGCACGCTGCGCTACGTAGCGGTCAATTGCGTCCAGCGCCGTCTCGACGCTCTTCCGCGTCTTCTTGGCGTTGAGCAGGTCAGCGTAAATCATTTTGAAGAACGCCGGGTTGAGCTTCATCGCCTGCGGGATCACCTCGCGGTCGGCCAGCAGGCGCGCGCCGATCACCTCGACCTGCGCCAGCGGCGTCGCGGCGTAGAGGATCCACAGCGCGGTGTAGTCGAGGTCGCCGCGCGTCGTGAACCATTTGTGAGCCTTGTAGATCATGGGGAGCGCGCTCGTCGCCGCGCGCAGGAGCTGCACTTGCGTATCGCGCTCGCCGATCTCGCCGAGCCTTGAGCAGAGATCGGCGATCGTCTGATCATGCGTATAGAGCAGCCTTCCTTTGGCCAGCAGCGAGTGCATGAACGAGTTGCGGACCGAGCCTTCGACCGTCTTGCGGAACTCCGCGCGCGGGATGAGGAACGCGTGCACGTTCACCCCGTCGGCGTACAGCGCCAGGCCCGACCGTTCCACCTTCTTATCATCGATCGTCACGAGCACCAGGTCGATGTCGGACTTCGCCCACACCGTGTCGTGCGAGAGGCTGCCGCAGAGGATGGCCGCGAGGACCGCCGCGTCCCCTTTCACCTGCTCGACCAGCGCCTCAAGCGCTTCAGTGAACTTTTGCCGGATCGACCCGTTCCCCATGTGTGGTCCTCGAAGATGCCGCAGCGATGCTCAGCTTTGCCGTTCGCCCAGACAGTAGCAGAGCCCGTCTGGGGCGACGACGAAAAAGACTTTCCAAGCAGTCTCTCCGTGGTGGTCAAGGCGGAAGCCAGCCTCTTCTTTTGCCAAGCCATGCGACTGTAATTCCGCGAAGGCGGCTGCGGCATTATCCACCTCGAAGAAACATCCTTCCTGGGTCGGGTCGCCGCCATTTTCGGCCAGACCGATCTGAATGCCATCTCTCGCGAGGACCGCGGACTTACACGGCGCATCTTGCCGTGAGAGAACCTGGAAGCCCATGATCGTTTCGTAAAAAGGCAGGGCAGCTTCCAGATTCTCCACCGGCAGGTTCATTGCGTCGGCGAGATAGGGTGCAGCGGTTTTGAAGACTGCTTTCATGTTGGTCTCCTTCGTCTATGAATAACGTTGCTCATCGGCAAGACCTGGTCAAAGGTTACCGCCTCTCAACAGGCCGTCTCATTTATAGCACAGTCGTTCAATCCATAAAACAGAGAATATGCGAAGGCGAGAAATATTCAGGCGACCGGCCACTCCACCATGCTGCCGTGACCTGGAGGCGTGAGCCTCTCGCAGACATCTCCCGATTTGCAAACCCGGCCGGCAGAAGATAGGATTTGCGCGGTACCAAATCGAAGTGAGCAAGGTTGGAACAACTCATCAACCATTAACGGGTCTCATCGGGATGCAAATCCGATTTAGTGCGCTGATCTACTTTTTACTTATGTCCCTGCTGCCGCCAGCTCTCGCTCAATCCCCCTCCCCACTGCTCCCAGAAAAGTTTACCTTCCCCAAGAGCGGGCTCGAACTTGAGCGCCGGACGCAGGCGGGTTCGTTCTTCGATGTGGCGGGGCGGCGGGCGGTGGCCGTTGGTTACGAGAACCGGGCGCTGGAGGCCTGGGTCTACCCGCTCAAGATCGCCGATGATTTCCGGCTCTCGTTCAAGCTTGAAGGCTACCCGCTGGAATTCGATGGGGCCGACCTCCAGGTCCGCATCAACGTGCGGCCCGAAGCGACGACCTTCACCTACTCCCACGCCGCTTTCACCGTGCGCGAGACCATCTACGCGCCGGTTGATGAAGCCGGCTTGATCATCCTGCTCGATGTCGAGAGCGTGATGCCGCTCCAGATCATCTGCTCGTTCCGGCCCAGCCTCCGCTTGATGTGGCCGGCGGGGTTGATGACTGGCAACCTCGATTGGGACAAGCGCGAGCGGGCTTATTTCGTCATCGAGGAGTCGCGCCGCTTCGTCGGCGTGATCGGCTCGCCCGCGGCGCGCGACGTTTCGGTGATGCCTTATCAGGAGGAGCCGCGCGACGTACCCGCCCGCTTCATCGTGGATGTGCCGGCGCAGGCGCTGCGCACTCACTTTATCCCCATCGTCATCGCCGGCAGCGTTGAAGGGCGCACGCAAGCGCGGGCCACTTACCAAAAACTGCTCGGCCAAATCCGGCCGCTCTACGAAGCCAACGTCGCCCACTACCGGCGCCTGCAAGAGGAGACGCTCAGCGTGACGACGCCGGACGAGAGGTTGAATACGGCCTTCGCCTGGGCGAAGGTGGGAGTCGATAAGGGGCTGGCCACCAACCCGCTGTTGGGGACAGGTTTGCTGGCCGGCTTTCGCACTTCGGGCAACAGCGAGCGGCCGGGCTTCGCCTGGTTCTTCGGCCGCGATGCGCTCTGGACTTCGCTGGCGATCAATTCATATGGTGATTTCGCCGCGACGCGGGCGGCGCTTGACTTCCTCAAAAAATTCCAGCGGGCGGACGGCAAGATCCCACATGAGATTTCGCAATCGGCCAGCTTGATCCCTTGGTTTACTGACTATAGCTACCCTTGGGCGAGCGCCGACGCGACGCCGCTCTATATCGTCGCGCATGCCGACTACCTGCGGGCGAGCGGGGATCGTGACTTCATCCGCGCGAACTGGGAATCGCTCATCAAAGCCTACCGCTTCTCGGCTGCGACTGACACAGACGGCAACAGTCTGATTGAAAACACCAAGGTCGGGCACGGCTGGGTCGAAGGCGGCCGGCTCTACCCGCCGCACGAGGAGCTCTATCAGCAGGGCGTGTGGGTCGAGGCGCTGCGGTCATTGGCCGAGATGGCCGAAGCCCTCGCCGCAGACAAGCGGCAACCGGAAGATGAGCAACGGAGGCTGTCAACACTCACGGCTGAAGCACGGCAGCAAGCGGAGCGCGTGCGCGAGAAGATCGAGCAGACCTATTGGATCGAGACGCAGCAGATTTATGCCTTCGCGACCAACTTGCCGCGGGCTGAACCAAGCGATGATGAGCGCGAAGAAAAAGACCCGGCCCGCCAGGCGCGGATGAGGCAACTGCGCGAATCGCGCTTGATCGATGAAGTGACAGTGCTCCCGGCGGTGCCGATGTGGTGGCGTGTGCTCGACGAGCGGCGCGCCGACCAGATGCTCGACCGCATCGGTGGGGCCGAGATGAGCGCCGACTGGGGCGCCCGGATCATCTCAAATCAGAGCTTGATCTACGACCCGCTGAGCTATCACTACGGCTCGGTCTGGCCGCTCTTCACCGGCTGGGCCTCGGTGGCGGCTTACAAGTATCACCGCGCCCATATCGGTTTTGATTACCTGATGGCCAACGCTCTGTTGACCTACGACAACGCGCTCGGTTACGTGACCGAGCTGCTCTCGGGTGATTTCAATCAGGCGTTCGGCCGCAGCAGCCATCATCAAATCTGGTCGTGCGCGATGGTCATCTCCCCGGTGGTGCGAGGGATGCTGGGCCTGGAGGCTGATGCGATGCGCAACCGCTTCACCTTCGCCCCGCAACTGCCCGCCGGTTGGAAACAGGTCAGCCTCGATAATTTTCCGGTCGGGCAATCGCGGTGGCGACTCGAACTAACCACGTCGCCGAGGAACATCCTGGCGAGAATGCCACGCGAGGCCCGCGCTGACGACTATGTTTTAGGACTCATCGCTGAGCGACAATCATCCCCGCCGCCGGGTAGCCCATTGCCGGAGACGGAAATCACTTTCGCACCGAGTTTCCCGCTCGACGCCGAGGTCCATCGGGTGATGGTCAACGGCGAAGAAACGAAGTTCGATCTCATCCGCGCGCGGCACGACCTCACCTGCCGAATCAAAGCGATCGTCCCAACGCAAGCCTTGCTCATCCGGATCGAATACGCGCCCGGCACTGAGGTTCTCGTTGAGCACCCGGCGCCGCGCGTGGGCGATCGCTCGCATGCGCTCAAACTGCTGAGCGCCATCCCTTCAGAAAAAGAACTGCGCCTCACGGTTGAAGGGCGCGGCGGGGAGGACTATGAATTGCGCGTGCGCAGTCGCAAACCAGTCCTCAAAGCTACTGGTGCGATGGGAATGGCCAGAGGAGATGGCGGCATGACACAGCTCCGTGTAGCCCTGCCGCCATCAGAGCGCGGCGGCTACGTGCGGCAAACCATCCAACTGGAACTCGGGCCGGCGCCGAAATAGTCGTCACTGAGTTAAGACGTGATGCGTGAGGTAAGAGACCTGCACGGGCACGCCGCCGTTCACTTTCACTTTCACCAGGACCTGGTAATAGGTCGGCAACTTCGGCGGCGCGCCGGGCGGCGCGGTATTAAGGTGAGTGATCAGATCCTTGACGTACTCCGGCCGGCTCACGTACTCGGCGGCGGCCTGGGTGCCGAGCGTCGTAATGCCGGCGAGGATCAGCAGCCGGGTCTTCTGGTCTAAGCCTTGGAGGAGACTCACCACCGCATAATCTTCGGAGATCTGACTGCGCGAAGGCCCGTCTTGCTTGGCTATATAGGTCGGTTGCTCTCCCTCTTTCGGCTTAGTGTTGATCAGGCCGAAAGTGTTTTTCTGCTTCTCATCCTTCATCGGCCGGAAGAGGAAGTCCTGCTTCTGGGGCAGGTCGCGGAGAAAAAGGTTCTCCGCCGGGGAGCCGAGGACAACCAGATTTTCGGTCTTCAGGTCATCCCACGTGAGCAGCAGGCTGCGTTTGACGCGGAAAGGGTGCTTCACCCTGGTGAAGAAGTCGCCAAGGAAATAGACCCCCATGACCTCTCCAGTGCCGGTATAGTGCTCAATAACCGGGCCTTTTTTTTCAGCCGCGTTCAGTTCTTGAGGAATGGCCGGTGAGCCAAGGCTGCTGCCGGGAGAGTCTAAAGACTTGAGGAGTTTCATGCCCTCCTCAGCCGTCCCCTGGAAGAGGGTATTGCTGAAGACCACCAGGAACGGCTCAGGCGATTGCAGGAGATCACCCCACAAGGGGAAGGCCGCCTGCCGCTCAGCTGATGCAGCCGCCTCCTTTGCCAGAGACCCCTTCAGCCGGAGCGCCTCTGAACGATAATTGATGGCCAACCACCCCAAAATTAAGGCGAGCAGCGTCGAGCCAATCACGGCGGCCTTCAACTGCCAGCGAGATGATCTGTGCGGCGCAGCCACGGGAGCCGCGACTTCAGGCTCCAAGTCGGCCGTATGGGCCGAGCCATTCGCGTCTTGAAGATGAGAGAAGACCGGAGAGTAATGTCCCTTGGGCAAATCGATGATGATCTTGTCGCCCTTTCCTTCCGTGGCGTAATACTCTTGCAACTTCGTGCGGAGCCGGCTGGCTTGGACGCGCACGACCGAATCGATCCGGGAGTTATAGTCGCTATTGCGCCCGAAGACCTCGGTCGCAATGGTGTACTCTTTAAGATCATGATCCTGGTTGTCAATCGCCTTCTGCCCGACGAATCGGAGAAAGGCACGCAGGCTCTCCGACCCTTGCAGGGCACGACACTGCAAGACCTTCTCTAACTGCTCAAGCTTTTCTTCTCTGGTCACACTCGTTGAGTGTAACGTGTTACTAGCGGTATGTAACGGACGATTCGACATGACTGAAATAATAGAGTTTGAAGAAGTAACTGCATTATACGCCGCTTTACGCCTAAAGCAAGCGCAGGAGGTGTATCCTGCCTGCGTCAAATCAAGACCACTGAAAGATGAGCTTAAGCGCGGTTTCCTTGGACGGGAATTCTTCCGAGGATTTAAGCGGTCGGTAGAAGTTTAATTAGTAATCTTGACCTCCCCCGGTCAGGGGAGTAGAGTCTTTGTGTTCAATATATCCACATCATAAGTTGACGCTGCTTACCACATAACTGATCTTCAGGCGTAGCTCTGACAGCGTGGGCCGCAAGGATCCTATCCGAGACCTGAAGACACGGCTCCCTGCTGGGATGAATTTAGTTTTAATCCTTGGGCGTTCAGTCTGCTAATGGGACATTTCTCAGGAGAAGGGGACGCCGATGAGTCCCTGCGGGGGCTAGCGGCGGTGCCGACCCCAAGATAATTTACGACTCGATGATCGAGGTTTGGTCATCAACAGGAGGATCAGCTTATGAGAGCGATTCAGAAATTCTCTCTGTGCGCCTTATGCCTGCTGCTGTGTGTGGCCCTCTCACCCAAGAAGTTATTCGGGCAAGCGGTCTACGGCAGCATCCACGGCACCGTGACCGATGCCCGGGGCGGGGCAGTGCCCGGAGCCACTATCACCATCACCAGTGTCGAACGTAAAACTTCCGATACCGTGACCTCGAACGACTCGGGGATCTACGTCAAAGAACGCTTGCTGCCCGGCACCTATGAAGTCAAGGTGGAGAAGTCCGGTTTCAAGCTCGCTGTCATCCCGTCAGTGGTCGTCAATGTTGACACCTCAGCCAATACTGACGTCAAACTCGATCCCGGTGAGGTCAGCGAAACGGTCACGATCTCGGCCGAAGGCGAGCTTCTGAAGACCGACCGCGCGGATGTGGCCACCACCTTCGAGACGCGACAGATCACCGATCTGCCCATCCTCGACCGCAACTACACCAAGCTCATTCTGCTCACTCCGGGGACGCAGCAACAGCAATGGCAGCATGCGGCGAGCGAGAATCCGCAAGGCTCGATCCAAACCACCGTCAACGGCCAGCACTTCAGCGGCACCGGCTTCCAGCTTGACGGCACCGAGAACCGCGACCCGATTCTCGGCATCATCGTCATCAACCCCAACTTCGAGGCGATTGGCGAGACCAAGATCACCTCGCAGAATTATGACGCCGAATTCGGCCAGGCCATCGCCGGCGTAGCGACGGTGCAGACCAAGTCGGGCACCAACAACTTCCACGGCAGCGCCTTCGACTTCCGGCAGAGCGATGCCTTTCAGGCGCGCAATCCATTCTCGCAGGCGAACCGCGACCCGCTGACCGGCAGGTTCGTTCCCGTCACACTGAGGAACCAATTCGGCGGGGCGATCGGCGGCCCCGTCATTCACAATAAGCTCTTCTTCTTCGGCGACTATCAAGGGACGCGCAGTAAGATCGGCGGGTCGCGGCTACTGACAGTTCCGGCTGCGGCCACGCGCACTGGTGATCTGAGCGCATTCCTCGGTTCTGTCATCAAGGATGCTAACGGAAACCCGATTATGGTAACGACAACTACAGGTGTTGTTGTGCCAGCTCAAGTCGGCCTGGCCTTTGACCCGACGACCGGCGACCCAGCCACAGGTACGGGCCGTCGCGCCTTTGCCGATCCGACGCGGGCTACTGCCAGCAATCCGCTTGGCCTGAACATTATTCCCACATCCCGGTTGTCAACGCAGGCCCTCAATATCCTCAAACTGATCCCGACCTCCAACGCGCCGGGCACCGACAACGGCACGCGCAACAACTTCGTGGGCTCCGGCAGCGAAGGCTTCAACAACGATACCTTCGACGTCCGCATCGATGGGCGCGTCAGCGAGAAGCTCAACACCTTCGGACGCTTCAGCTTCGCCGACTACCGGATCAACGGCCCCACGGCGCTGGGCCAGGGCGGCGGCCGTGAGATCGTCTCGCTCGGCGGCACCTCGAAGGTGCGCAATCTGAGCCTGGCTTATGGCTTCGATTACACGCTCAACCCTTCGACGATCGTGGACTTCCGCTTCGGGTTCTTCCGCTACAAGGTCAACGTCCTCCCCTTCGACTTCAAGACCACTCCAGCGAAGGATGCGGGCATTCCCGGCCTGAACTTTGACGACTTCTCTTCCGGCCTGTTTGCGGGTTTCATCAAGCGCGGTCAGAACGAAGATTTGCTCAACTTCGGCTCCGGTCTCGGTGTCAACCGCTGCAACTGCCCGCTGGATGAGCAGGAAAAACAGTTCCAGTTCGTCGGCAACCTGACGAAGATCTGGGGCAATCATACGGCGAAGTTTGGCGTTGACGTCCGCCGCGCCTACAACTTGCGCGTGCCCAGCGATGCGCATCGCTCGGGAGAGCTGACATTCAACGCCGGAGATACCCGCGGGCCGAATGGCACTGGTCTCGGACTCGCGACCTTATTGCTCGGTGATGTCTCCAACATCAGGCGCTACGTGAGCACAAGCACGGATGCGCGTGAGCGGCAGTGGCGCCACTTCTACTACGAGCAGGATACCTGGC
>Ga0207646_10003369_pt1 | contig 18100 bp, 15 predicted proteins | sample KBSK5502metaG_FD_184343 | JGI IMG/M metagenome (GOLD analysis project Ga0207646, IMG submission 184343) | Corn, switchgrass and miscanthus rhizosphere microbial communities from Kellogg Biological Station, Michigan, USA - KBS K5-50-2 metaG... | ecosystem: Host-associated > Plants > Roots >...
TTGAATAGAATTTCTTTGCCGCGTTCCGATTACTGGTTCCCAACTCGAGCCAACAAAACGATCCTGTTTTCGGTTCCATCACTTTGATACCTCCCGGCAAGGTGCCAGTTCACGAATCATATTTGCAGTCGATGAGTTTTGGACGCCAAAACCAAAGCCATTGCGGCCCTGCCCGGAGCGGATGAAATAGCTCGTCTCATCGAGCGGGAGCGTTATGGCACTCGAACAGAAAACGTTCCACTTGCCCTCCTGAACCAGAAACTGCTCGACGTTGGAAAGGTAAAAGGCAGAAACCATGCCGTCGATGGACTTGATATAGCGGGCCGCCGCGCGAATGGCTTTATCTCCGGCGAAATCGCCGACGATCGGTACGACGAGGTTATGGGTCTCGAGGTCCTTGAGGAATGCGAAATTCTCCTCATTTGCCAGGTAACTTCGATGCTCGCCGCGCCCGTCATCCGCCATCATCAAACTCGCATAAGTCACGCCGTTGTATCCGCCGCGGTAACCACCGGTAGCGCCGACAATGGCCGGCGGAATATTCGAAGAGAGGCTGGAGTTGTAATTGATGGAAGGTCCGAACTGGTAATAATTGCTGTAGGCCCAGCGAATGCCATCCAGATCGCCGGACGTCAGCGGAAATCCATGTTTTTTTGTGAGGACATCCTCAATGGCCTTCAGGTTTTCCTCGTAGATCTCCTTATTGCCCTCTGCGGCTGCATAAGCCAGGAAGATTTCACTCGCGGTGGATTTCGCCGTCAGACTGCTCACGCGTTTGCGAGAGAAGAGCCGGGACACGAACTCGGATCGATCTTTGGAGAGCTCGAATAAAGCCTTGTACATGAGATGCACATCGAGATTCCCATGCCGGATGTCGATGATGATGGCCATCGCCGGCTTGAGTGCGGCGATGTAGGTGAAATTCTGCTCCGGCCCCACGCCCAGGTAGACACGTCCGGGTTTTGTCGTCTTCAGGAGTTCCGGGATGACGTACTGGAAACTGGTTTCGTTGGACAGAAGGTTATCCGAACGGAAATATCCATCTTCTTCCGACGAGTCTCTGGACAGGCTCCAGAACTGTTGGTCCGTGAGTTGGGCAGGCGGCGACGCAGCCATGACCCGCGCAAGTGAATCGAGCCGGACATAGCTGATGACGCCAACAATCAGAATTGCCGCAACGAAGAAGAGATGATGCCGTTTCACTGGAAGCGTGTCTGGTTTCATCGTTCACTCCCTTTTTTCGATGGCTGCGCGCTATCGCGCTGGCATTCGCAGCCGCTCATCTGGAAAACGCGAGCAGGACGTTGCCGGGAAGAATACCACCATGATGCGAGTACCCCGAATTCACATACAGCATGCCGTCGACAACCGCCGGTCCGGAGTTGCTCATCGACCCGCCATTGGCTTTCACACCATTGACGGTTGTGAATTCCCGTGCGGTGTTGAATTCCCACAATACCTTACCGTCACGAGTTGAATAGGCGCGCAGCCGGCCATCCATCGTTCCGGAAAACACGGCTCCCGGGATGAGTGTCACAGCGGCGACTTGCGATGGTTTGCAGGGATTGTTGTTAGCGCAGCCTGCACCGGGAACGCTCCACACCACGCGGCCGGTGCCGAGTTCTACGGCGTTCATGCCGCCGCTTGCGCCCGGATTCGCCGTGACAAAATCCGCATTTGCCGCGTAGATATTCACACCGTCTGTAGCGGATCCCCAAAAAACACCGCCGCCGGAACCGCCGTTTGCCACGCGTCGCTGCCAGACGATCTTTCCGCGATTGTCCGGATCAAAACCGAAAATGATACCTGATTTGTTTCCGACGACGATGAGCTGGCGCCCGCCGCCCACATCGACCAGCAAAGGAGAGCCGGTAAAATCAAAGTCCGGGGCGTCTTTATCCGGACAGGCGGCTGCTTCGCGATTCGGAAGACGGCAGCTTCCATTCCAGATGTCATTTTCGGTCACCTGATGGGCCCACCGAACTTGTCCGGTATTCAGGTCGAGAGCGACGAGTGAGTCCGAAACTTCGGTTGAAGGCGGTGCAAAATTATTGCCTGTCCCGACGTACAGGACACTTCTTTTGGTATCGATCGTTGGCGTGTTCCATACGGCTCCGCCGGCGGGACCATACAATTGCGTCCCGATGCTGTTTTTTACTGTCGGAGCCGGTGTCTGGGAAACCGTATAGGTTTTCCAGACTCGCCGCCCGGTCACCGCTTCTAACGCGACAATGTTTCCCCGGAACGAACAGCATGGGTATCGCGGATCGCCGACCTGCGATTCCTCGCGTGAGGAAACGGGCACGTAGAGACGGCCATTATAGAATTGCGGAGCGCCGGTGATGGCCGCATGCGGATGTTCATCCACTTTTACTTTCCAGAGAATTTTTCCGGCTTTGGCATCCGCCGCGTAAACGTTGGCGGCCTGGTCGCCGAAGTACGCGATCAGTTCGCCGTTGGTCCGCTGCTCGAGAGTGATCGCGCTTCGGATGCTTGCTTCGACTTCCAATGTCCAGTGGACGCAGCCCGTCTTCGCATCGAGCACGTACAGTTCACCCTCGGCGGTGCCGATGTACAGGCGACCGCCCGCCACAACCGGCTGCGTACCCGCCGAACTCGCTCCGGGAAAACCAAACGCCCATTTCAACTTGAGGTGCGACACGTCGTCTGCAGTCATTCCTGCAGCCGCAGTGGATTGGAATCGCGTGTTGGTGATGTCGTGGCCCCAGCCGTTCCAGACCGGACCTGCCAGGGGATTTGCCGCCGGAGTAGGGGTTGAGTTGCAGAACGCAGATTTTGGAATTAATCCACTCGAATCCGCAGCGAGATGTTTCTCCGATACGTATTCGGCCAGCGCTCGACGCTGCGCCCGGCTCCGCTCCGCCACGCGCGCTCGCATCGAGCCTTTTTCCAGCGACTCGAGCACCTGCTCGGCGCTCATCCGCTTCATCGCCTCACGGCTCGGCGCCTGCGCATCGGCTGTTGGTCCTTCATGGCAGATTGCGCAGTACGTCTTGTACAGGGCGGCGCCGTCCTGCGCTTGAGCCGAACCCGCGAGAACCAGAATGCTGAGCAAAACAAAGAGGGTTCTCATGCCAGTAGACACTAACTCGCACTAGTGAATCTGTCAAAATAAGAGAGGAAATAAGAGAGGAAAACGGAAATCGGACGAACCCTGCATCTCAAATCCCGAAATCCCGAAACCATAAATTGGACGGGGTCCAATCTGAGATTTCGGGATTTGAGATGTTATCGGCCGTGAACGAGGACTTTGGGGCCGCCTTCGAAGAGCACCTCGATCTTGGTATCGTCTTTGACGGCGGTGGTGACACCGACGCCGAAGTTCGGATGTTGCACCACATCACCGGATTGATATCTTTCTTTGGGGGAATAGGCCTTCGGCGTTTCCGCACTACTTCCCTTCAAGAGACCTTGATAGCGGGTTGCCCGCGGCTTGCCGGGAAGTTTGGCAGCTCTCTTACCTGGCTCCGACGCTTTGTAGGCGTGTTGCGTATTGCACGTATTGCAGTGCACGCGGGCAGGTTTGGTGCCGACCAATGCTTCGATGGTGTGGGCGAGCATCATTTTGCACTTGCCGCACCAGCTATCGACAGTCCCGCCCGTTCGATTGTTATCTCTTTCCATTATTTCTTCCTATCTATATTGATATACACACACCATTCCGATAGCTCGGAGTATAAATTTGCAGCTTTGCTGAGGGCGTGATCTCAACGTCGACCGAGTACTCTATTATACCGCACAGGCACTCGCCCAGTGTGTCGAAAATGCTCAGCGGCCTCTAGGCGCCGCGTATCAGCCGTCGAATCGCATCAAATAGCAGTGTCAGACCAAAAACGAATAAAAACACGAGGAAGATCAGAATCGCCGGTAACGTGACTTTGTTCATCGAGCACCTCGTCCCGGCTGGTGAATGCATTGAGCATGCCAAACGGGAAATTCGGGGACAGACACCTAATTCACCCAAATTCAGCTATGAATCCTGAATCGAATTTGGGTGAATTAGGTGTCTGTCCCCGAATTTCCGACAGTGGTCGGCGGGAAATTGACTGCGTTGTTTATGCGACCTTCGCGATCTGGCTCGGTTCCAACGACAGCGCAAGCACCTCATCGATGGATTTCACGGCGTGAAACCGCATCTGTTCGCGGACATCCAAAGGCAGATCATCCAGATCAGGCTCGTTGCGCTCCGGGAGAATCACTTCCGTTAAGCCGGCCGCCTGCGCTGCCATGACTTTTTGTTTGAGGCCGCCGATCGGCAGGACTCGCCCCTGCAGCGTGACCTCGCCCGTCATACCGACAGTGCTCTTCACAGGTCTTCCGCTGAGGAGCGAAGCCAGTGCCGTGACGATCGTTACGCCTGCGCTCGGCCCATCCTTTGGAATCGCGCCGGCGGGCACATGGATGTGAAACTCGCGGCCGTGGAAGGCACGCTCGTCAATGCCCAATTCGGAAGCGTGACTCTGCACGTACGTCAAAGCAATCCGTGCAGACTCTCTCATCACGTCTCCCAACTGACCGGTGAGCACCAGGCCACCGTTACCAGCCATGGATGCTGCTTCGACGAAGAGCACGTCACCGCCGGTTCCTGTTACGGCCAAGCCGGTCGCAACACCTGGAGTTGCTGTCCGCGCCGCTGCTTCATGATGGACTTTTTGCCGGCCGAGCGCTTCCCGCACTGTTGCCTTTTCGATCGGGACCGGCGTCTGCCGGTCGCCTGAAGCAATCGCAGTTGCAGTTTTCCGAAGCAACGTACCCAGCTCACGCTCGAGTTGACGCACACCGGCCTCACGCGTGTAGTCCGTCACGATGAGACGCAGCACAGCATCATCGATTGTTACTTCGTCGACACGCAGACCATTCTTTTCGATCTGCCTCGGCCACAGGTAGCCGCGAGCGATGGCCACCTTCTCGTCAGCCGTGTAGCCATCAAACCGTATCACTTCCATACGATCCAGCAGTGGTCCCGGAATCGTCTCGGCCACATTCGCTGTTGCAATGAACAGAACATGCGAGAGATCGAGCTCCACATCCAGGTAATGATCCTGGAAAGCATGGTTCTGCGCGGGGTCCAGCACCTCGAGCAAAGCGGCTGAAGGGTCTCCGCGCCAGTCCGCGCCGAGTTTATCGACCTCGTCGAGCATGATGACCGGATTCATCGTGCCGGCGTCGCGCAAGGCGCGCACCAGCCGGCCCGGCAGAGCACCGATGTAGGTGCGACGATGCCCGCGGATCTCGGCCTCATCGCGAACGCCACCGAGCGACATCCGGACAAACTTTCGCCCGGTTGCCCGTGCGATGGATTCGCCGATCGATGTCTTACCGGTTCCCGGCGGCCCGATCAGCGTCAAAATCGCGCCGGATCTGCGATTGTCTGCGAACCCGCGCTCCGCGCGCAGTTTGCGCACGGCAAGATATTCGGTGATGCGCCGTTTGACGTCGTCCAGGCCGGCATGGTCGGCATCCAGCACCTCACGCGCGTACTTCGGGTCGAGACGTTCTTCCGAACGTTTGGACCACGGCACGGCCAGCAGCCAGTCGAGATACGTACGGATCATGGACGCCTCGGCGTTGGATTCGCCCATCTTCTCCAGACGTGCGAGTTCACGTTCAGCCTGCTTTTGAACCGGCTCGGGCATCTCGGCATCAGCGATCTTCTTCCGATACTCTTCGACAATGGAACCTTCGTTTTCGCCGAGTTCCTTGCGAATGGCATCCATCTGCCGCCGGAGAAAGTATTCGCGTTGCTGTTTCTGCGTGCCGGACTCCACCTCATCTCGAATGCGCTGCCGCACGTGCAACTCGGTCAGGCGCTCCTGCTGGAACCGCAAAGCGAGCTTCAAACGGTCTGCGACATCAAGCGTCTCGAGCAGCTCGGTCTTCTGGGCGAAATTCAGATCCGGCGAGTAGCCGGCGGTGTCCGCCAGGGCACCAGGATGCGTGATCGAGCGCACAAAGTCCTTGAGGCGGCCGTCGTCGCCGCGCAGTTCGAGAATCTCCTCGACTACTGCGCGATACTCGCGTTCGAGTTCGCGTGTGACCGTTGGAGGCGGAACGATATCCGGGCGTTCTTCGACGTTTACACGAAGACGGCCATCCGAGTCGGTCTGCGCCGCAGCGGGAACTCCCCGATGGAGACCCATGAGCGACACGGCAAATCCACGTCCCGGCAATTGGACACGTTCTGTCACTTCGGCAACGACCCCGACCTTCGCGTATTTGTTTCCGTGGCGAGGTATCAGGAAAATATGCTTGTCGCCGCCGGTATCGAGTGCCAGCGTAACGGGCATCCCCGGGAAAACAACGGTGTCATCCAGAGAAACCAGAGTAAGTCTTGTCATAGCCCCAACCATATGCATATAGTTGATGATGTCAATTATTGAGGGTCTAAACTGGTATTGTGCCTATGAAATCAAGCAAATCCCCTGCATGCGAGGCGTGGCAGCTGCTCGTTAAATTCTTTTTCACCCGGCGGGCCGACCTGCCCATGCTGGCAGCGAAGTTCGAGCTGTCGCCTGCGCAGTGTCACGTTCTGCATTTGATAGAGCCGGACCGGCCAATCCCGATGGGCAGGCTGGCGGAAGCCCTTGCGTGCGACGCATCCAATGTGACGGGGCTCGTAGACCGGCTCGAATCGCGCGGCCTTGTGCGGCGTCAGCCGTCGGCTGAAGATCGGCGCAGCAAAGTGCTGGAGCTGACTCCGGCGGGAGTTCGTCTCCGTTCAGTCGTGCTGGAGCACATGACCAGGCCGCCCGAGATCTTGCATCGGCTCTCGGACGAAGAGCAGCGAGCGCTGGTGAAAATGCTCAAGCGCCTGCTCGAGCGGGAGGGCCATGATTGAGCGGGTTTCCCTCATTGTTGCGCCGCGAAGCGGCAGCAGACTTGTAGCCCTGCGCGTGAGAACGTGTGAATGAATTGACAGACTGTTTCAGTGCGGACACATTCCCCTCCTTGCAAAGGAGGGGTGGCTGCGGCATTAATAAAAAGGCGCGAAGCCCCCGAAGCGCCGCAGACGGGGTGGTCAGATCGGCGAAACTCTTCAGGCCTAAAGATTTCGCCGATCTGACCACCCCGTCTGCGCGAACTAAGGTTGCTTCGCGACATTTTTTTGATCGCGCATCATTCCCCTCCTTTTCAAGGAGGGGAATAATGCCTGATTCCAATTCATTCACACGTTCTGAGCGCAGGGTACGTGTCGTTTTGAACTCAGCCCCGACGGGGCGAAAGAAGTCGGGGAGTCTTTCGCCCCTCCGGCGCTGGCTTCGCTGAGGCTCGTTCAACCCGGGCTGACGCCCGGGTCTAAACTCTGATGCCGCTTCGCGGCTCTATTTGGACAGTTTAATCCCGCTGCAGTTCCATCATTTTTTTCCAGGAATCGACCCCACCCTGAAGCGGCCGCACCCGGGTAATTCCGTAATTTCTTAAGAGCAGCGCCGCACGGGCACTGGATGCTTCGTTTGGTCAGGTGCAGAACAGGACGATTTCTCGATCGCGCGGAATTTCCTCATGACGTGCCGCCAATTCTTCAGCGGGAATTCGGAGCGCCCCCGGAAACGCGTCCTCATCACGACCAAGACTGCTGCGGACATCGACGATCGTCACCTGCGAACCGCCGCTCAACATGTCACGCAACTCATCGGCGGAGATACGCGCCACGTTAATGCTTTTCAGAAAGCGCCTCCGTTGAAGAACCTTCCAGAGGATCCATGCCGTGAATACGGAGATGGTGATGAACACCAGCCCGGATCCCATCCGGATAGCGTAAGCGGCTGCCAGTTCCAGTTGATCGCTGAAGACATATCCGGCGAAAACGTAGGTACTGATCCAGAACAGCGCACCAAGGCTGTCGAACAGGAGGAATCGGCCGAAGCTTGCGCCGGAGCCGCCTGCCAGAGGCGCGGCAACGGCGCTCAATCCGGGAACGAACTTCGACACAAGCAACGAGCGCAGGCCATATCTAATGAAAAGATTCTCCGTCCGGCGCACGCACGAATCCGGCTCGATCGAAATTTTGCAGACGAACTGGAGCGCTTTCGCGCTGTAACGCCGGCCGATTTGAAACCAGAAGTTGTCCGCGATTAAACACCCGGCGAGGGCGTAGATCAAAACCGACGACAACCTCAGCTCTCCCATTCGTGCGAGAGCCCCGCTCACCAGCAACAGAGGGATGGATGGAATGGGTAATGCGGCCTGCTCCGCCAGCAGCCAGAAGAAGAGGAGAAGGTATCCGTGACGGACAACAAATTCGATCGTCTCGCTCATCCGTTTCCAGTAACCTCTCGATACCGGAAACAGTCGACGAGGTGATCGTTCACCATGCCGACAGCCTGCATGTGCGCATAAATGACTGTAGAGCCGACGAAGCTGAATCCCCGCGTCTTGAGATCCTTGCTGAACGCGTCGGATTCCGGCGAGGTCGCTGGAATTTGCCGCATCGACTTCCAGCGATTCAGCCTGGGACGGCCATCGACGAATCGCCAGCAATAGGCGTCGAAAGTTCCGAACTCTTCCTGAGTTGCGAGAAACGCCCGCGCGTTGCGTACCGCCGATTCGATTTTCATCCGGTTCCGGATGATGGCCGGGTTCAGTGTAAGCTTCTCGATTCGCTTCTCGGTGTATCTCGCCACTTTCGCCGGATCGAACTCGCCGAACGCGCGACGATAACCTTCCCGTTTGTTAAGAATGATCGACCAGCTCAGACCAGCCTGAGCGCCTTCGAGCACCAGGAATTCAAAATGTTTGCGGTCATCGTGGACGGGGACACCCCATTCCTGATCGTGATACTTGATCATCAACGAATTCTCGGTCCCGGCTGGGCCGGCCCAGCCGCATCGTTTTGGTGTCATAACCTTAATTCCTGGCTTATACGGGCACACTTGCGCCGTGAATGAGTCCAGCCTCCTCGCTGCAAAGGAAAAGGATGACGCGCGCAATGTCCTCGGGCTTCGGCCACTTTGTGAAGTCCGCCCCGGGCATTGCCTTCCGGTTTGCGTCGGTATCGATGATACTCGGAAGTATTGAATTCACCCGCACTCCCTTACCTTTGAGTTCTGCGGCTAACGAATCGATCATGGCCACCGCGGCAGCCTTTGACGCAGCGTAAGCGGCCATTCCAGCCGCATGATCCACTGCCGCTCGCGACGACACGTTCGCGATTACTCCACTCCCTTGTTTCAGCATGACCGGCACGATCGCGCGACACAACACATAACCGGAGCGCAGGTTCAGTGCCAGCATCTGGTCGAAGGTCTTTGAATCTGTTTCCCAAAGCGTCGGACCACCAGCAAAGGCGCCGACAGTATTGACCAACACATCGACACGTCCGCTCTTCGCAAGAATCCCATCAATCACTCGACGTACTGCAGCTTCGTCCGTAACGTCCACCTGGTGGCCTTCCAGCGACGAGGCATTCGCACCAGCGGCTTTGTTCAAAGCATCGAATTCCTCCTGCCTGCGATACGTCACAATCACGTGGGCAAGCTCGTCCAGAAAAGACAGGGTCACCGCCCGGCCCAAAGCACCCGTGCCGCCGGCAACCAATACAAGTTTTTCTTTGAACCTATCAGGCATATGATTTTTCCTTTTCCTTATAAAGATAATCTACACGAGGGAGAGCTTATGCAACTTGGAATGGTAGGGCTCGGAAGGATGGGCGCCAACATGGTGCGCCGCCTGATTCGCAATGGCCACGATTGTGTGGTGTGGGCCAGATCGCCGAAAGCCGTAAACGAGTTGGTCCAGGAAAAGGCCACAGGAGCGGCGTCGCTCGCAGATCTGGTCAAGAAACTTCAGAAGCCGCGGGCGGTCTGGCTGATGATTCCCGCAGCAGCCGTTGATGAGACGATTGCCGGACTTCTGCCCCAACTCGACCCGGACGACATCCTCATCGACGGCGGAAACTCTTATTACGTGGACGACATCCGCCGCGCAAAAGAACTGGCGTCGCATCGCATCCATTACCTGGACGTGGGCACGAGCGGCGGCGTGTGGGGACTCGAACGAGGTTACTGCATGATGATCGGCGGTGAAACCGATGTGGTCAAACGGCTCGACCCGATCTTCTCGGCCCTGGCGCCAGGAGTGGGCAGCATACCGCGAACGCCCGGACGAGAGAAATCTGGTGGGACCGCCGAACAAGGGTACCTGCACTGCGGCCCCAACGGTGCCGGCCATTTTGTAAAGATGGTGCACAACGGAATCGAGTACGGAATCATGGCCGCGTATGCCGAGGGGCTGGGCGTGCTGCAGTCCGCCAATGTCGGCAAGAAGCAGCATGGAACGGACGCCGAGACGACTCCGCTGCGCGATCCCGAGCATTATCAGTACGACTTCAATCTGGCGGACATTGCAGAGTTGTGGCGGCGCGGCAGTGTCGTCGCATCGTGGCTACTCGATCTCACAGCGACGGCTCTGCAGGATGACCCGAATCTTTCAAAGTTCGCCGGCCGTGTATCGGACTCGGGCGAAGGCCGCTGGACAATCAAGGCCGCAATCGATGAGGCCGTGCCGGTTCATGTCCTCAGCTCCGCTTTGTTCGAGCGATTCGCGTCACGCGGCGAAGCGGAATTTGCAGACAAACTTTTGTCCGCCATGCGGTACCAATTTGGCGGGCATGTCGAGAAAGCGGTATGACCACGGCCATTTCAACAGGGCCTCTCTCCGCCGAAGAACTCCGTAGGATGAATGATTACTGGTGCGCGGCAAATTATCTTTCCGTCGGCCAGATTTATCTGTACGCCAATCCACTGTTGCGCGAGCCGTTGAAACTCGAGCACATCAAACCTCGCCTGCTGGGACACTGGGGGACGACTCCCGGACTGAATTTCATTTACGTCCATTGCAATCGGGCCATCAGGAAGTTCGACCTGAACATGATTTTTATCTGTGGGCCAGGCCACGGGGGGCCGGGTGTCGTGGCGAATACTTATATGGAGGGCACTTACACGGAGCTCTATCCCCACATTCAGCAAAATGAAGAAGGCTTGAAAAAACTCTTCAAGCAATTCTCATTTCCCGGCGGAATTCCCAGTCATGCCGCTCCGGAAACTCCGGGCTCGATCCATGAAGGAGGAGAGCTGGGCTATGCACTGGTGCACGCCTACGGCGCGGTCTTCGACAATCCGGACCTGATCGCCTGCTGCGTGGTTGGCGATGGCGAGAGCGAGACGGGACCTCTCGCCACGAGCTGGCATTCCAACAAGTTTCTGAATCCCGCGCGCGATGGGGCCGTGCTTCCCGTGCTTCATCTGAACGGTTACAAAATCGCGAATCCGACCATCTTTGGACGCCTGAGCGATGACCAATTGCTTCACCTCTTCACCGGCTACGGTTACAAACCCTATTTTGTCGAGGGTCACGAACCGGAAGCCATGCACCAATCGATGGCGGCAACATTCGATACGGTGGTCGAAGAGATTCGCCGTATTCAGGACGAGGCACGCGTCAAAGGGCCGGCGACGCTGCCTGCGTGGCCGATGATCATTCTGCGCAGCCCAAAGGGTTGGACGGGACCGAAATTCGTCGACGGCAAACCCGTCGAAGGGACGTGGCGCGCGCATCAGGTGCCCGTGGACAATCTCAAGAGCAAGCCGGAACATCTCGCGATTTTGGAAGACTGGTTGAAGAGCTACCACCCCGAATTGTTGTTCGACGGAAGCGGGAAACTGGTTCCGGAATTGGCGGAACTGGCACCCAAGAGCAATCGGCGCATGGGCGCAAATCCTCATGCCAATGGTGGGCTGCTGCTGCGCGAGTTGGAGATGCCCGACTTCCGGGCCTACGCCATATCTGTAGCGAAGCCAGGTAAGGAAATAGCGGAATCCACCAGGATCCTGGGCGCTTTCTTGCGCGACGTCATGAAGCTGAACCAGAAGGCGGCAAACTTCCGCGTGTTTGGGCCGGACGAAACCGCCTCCAACCGGCTCGACGCTTTGTATCAGGTGACGGATAAGATATGGATGGAACCGCTGCTACCTACCGATGATCACCTCTCGCCGGACGGGCGCGTCATGGAAGTATTGAGTGAGCACATGTGCCAGGGCTGGCTGGAAGGATATTTGCTGACTGGACGCCACGGTTTTTTCTCCTGCTACGAAGCCTTCATCCATATCGTCGACTCCATGTTCAATCAGCACGCGAAATGGCTCAAGGTGACTCGCAACATTCCGTGGCGCCGGCCCATCGCATCGCTGAATTATCTGCTGAGCTCACATGTCTGGCGTCAGGACCACAACGGCTTCAGCCACCAGGATCCTGGCTTCATTGATTTTGTGATGAACAAGAAAGCGGACATCATCCGCGTCTACCTGCCGCCCGACGCAAACTGTTTGCTCTCGGTGGCTGACCATTGTTTGCGCAGCCGCCATTACGTCAATGTGATCGTCGCGGGCAAGCACCCGGAATTGCAGTGGCTGGATATGGACGCGGCCATCGAACACTGCGCTCAAGGAATCGGCATCTGGCCGTGGGCCAGTACGGACCGGGACGCCGATCCGGACGTGGTGATGGCCTGCGCCGGCGATGTCCCCACACAGGAAACCCTGGCCGCTGTGGACCTGCTTCGCCAGCATTTCCCCGAGCTGAAGATTCGAGTGATCAATGTCGTGGATTTGATGACACTCCAACCTTCAAGCGAGCATCCGCACGGCCTGTCCGATCGTGATTTCGATTCGATGTTCGGCACGAACAAACCGATCATCTTTGCTTATCACGGTTATCCCTGGCTGATTCACCGGCTGACTTATCGGCGAGCCGGTCACCCGAATTTGCACGTCCGTGGATACAAGGAAGAGGGCACGACCACGACTCCATTCGACATGACCGTGATGAATGACCTCGACCGGTTTCACCTCGCCGGAGACGTCGTCGATCGCGTGCCCTCATTGCAGAAGGTGGGTGCCCACTTCAAGCAATTCCTGCGCAACAAGCTGGTGGAACACAAGCGGTACACGCGCGAGCACGGCGATGACTTGCCCGAAGTGAAGAACTGGACCTGGCCATACTCATGAGCGGCTGCGAATGCAAGCGCGCGCGAAGCGGGAGCGCGACAGACCGTGTGTGACAGACTTCGGCTCGTGTTGTCTTGACGGAGGATTTCACTCGGACGGTATCAGGGTGAACAGCAAAACGGAGCGAGCGGTCACGGTGTAAACGTCTCCGGTTTTAAAGTTGGTGGGTTCCTGGGCGTCGGGAAGGTTGGTATCAAAGAGTAACGACCACTCCGAGCCGCCTGCACATTCGGGAAGAGTAAAAAGCACGCTGTCATGATGGCCGTTCATGACGATCAGCATCGTCGCTTCTTTCCCCCGCTGCTTTATTCCTGTTGTCTGCGCGCGCCCATCGATGAGCATTCCAAAGCAATGCATTTCCGGATCAGTCCACTGGGATTGCTCCATTTCGCTGCCGTTCGCATTGATCCAGCTGACGTCTTTGACATCAAGTTCGGCATTGTATTCGCCGGTCAGGAACCGATTGCGGCGGAGGATCGGATACCGGTGGCGCAAACGCGTCAGGTTCTGTGCGAAGCGCATCAACGACTGTCCGTTTTCGTCGATGTTCCAGTTCACCCAGTTGATCTCATTATCCTGGCAATAGCTGTTGTTGTTGCCGCGCTGGGTTCGGCCGAATTCGTCGCCTGCCAGGATCATCGGCGTGCCCTGCGAAAGGAGCAGTGTGGACAGGAAGTTTCTCTTTTGACGTTCACGCAGGCCGATGATCGTCGCGTCGTCGGTTGGACCCTCGGCGCCGCAATTCCACGACCGGTTGTCCGAACTGCCGTCGCGGTTGTCTTCGCCGTTAGCCTCGTTGTGTTTGTCGTTGTAGCTGACGAGATCGTGTAACGTGAAGCCGTCGTGAGCCGTGATGAAGTTGATTGAAGCCCAGGGCTTTCGTCCCTGATTATTGAAAATGTCGGGAGATGCGCAAAGCCGGGGGGCCAATGCTGAAGCGGAGGCTTGCCTCCTCCAAAAGTCGCGGACGGTGTCTCGAAATCTGTCGTTCCATTCAACCCAGTCCGGCGGAAAGCCGCCAACCTGATAGCCTCCCGGACCGCAATCCCAGGGCTCGGCGATCAGTTTCACTTTACCGAGCACCGGGTCCTGACTGCATGCTTTCAAAAAGCCGCTTCGATTATCGAATCCGTTGGGCTCCCGCGCCAGTATGGTTCCCAGATCGAAACGGAAGCCATCCACCTGCATTTCTTCGACCCAGTATCGGAGACTGTCGGTCACCATCTGGATGATTCGCGGATGCGACAGGTTGAGGGTGTTTCCGGTACCGGTATCATTGATGTAGTACCGCTTCTGGTCCGGCAGGAGCCGGTAGTAACTGGCGTTATCAATTCCTTTAAACGACAGCGTCGGCCCACGCTCGTTTCCTTCCGCCGTATGGTTGTACACGACGTCCAGGATCACTTCGAGTCCCGCTTCGTGAAGGCGTGCCACCATTTCCTTGAATTCGCGAAGGCACTCCGCCGGCGCTGCCGAGTAGCGCGGATCGGGTGCAAAGAAGCCGATGCTGTTGTATCCCCAATAGTTGGCCAGACCCTTCTCGATCAAATAGCTGTCGTTGATGAATGTGTGGATCGGAAGTAACTCTACGGACGTGACACCCAGGGATTTAATGTAATCGACAACTTCTCGCGTGGCCAATCCCGCATACGTCCCGCGCAAATCCTCGGAAACGGCTGGATGCATCTTCGTGTAACCACGGACATGCATCTCGTAAATGATTGTGTCGTAAAAAGGAACGGACCTGCGCCGGCGTGGCTCGGACCAATCGAAGTCCGGATCGACGACCGTGCACCTGGGCATGAACGGCGCACTGTCCCGATCATCGAACGTGAGGTCATCCCCCGATTCGAGCTTGTAACCGAACAGGGCGGGGTTCCATTTCAAATCTCCCATGTGAGCATACGCATAGGGATCGAGCAGCAGTTTGTTCGGGTTGAATCGATGACCCGCATCCGGCTCATAAGGCCCATACACGCGGAACCCGTAGGGTGTACCCGGATGCACATCCGGCAAATACCCGTGCCAGATCTGGTTCGTGTACTCAGGAAGCTCAATGCGCTCCAGCTCGCGCTCTCCGCTGCCGTCGAAGATACATACTTCAACCTTTGTGGCATGAGCAGAGAAGACGGAGAAATTCGTACCCTTGCCATCCCATTTGGCGCCCCGGGGGTGAGGATGGCCTTCCTTCAATTTGGACAATAACTTGAGTTCAATCATGGCGATGTCGGATTAGTGGATCATCGGGCGGGTGGCTCGCATTCATTCAGCACTAATTCCACTAAAAGCTAGCGCAACTGTGATTCCATGCTTCTAGCCCCAATACGGCTCAGTTAAGGACTACAACGGGCTATCAGCGCGAAGATTCCCCTCCTTGAAAAGGAGGGGTGGCCGCGACATCAACAAAAAGCTCCCGTTCCGAAGCGAAGCGGCCGGGGTGGTCAGTTCGGCGGAAGTTTTAAAGATGCATTCCGAAACATTTCGCCTAACTGACCACCCCGGCTGCGCCATTTCGGTGGCTTCGCGTCTTTTTATTAGTGCCCGCCAGGGCGAAGCCTTAGGCATTGACGGCTTGGATGTCGTGCAGGTCCGGCCGGACTTCTACATGATTGCCGGCGCGGGCGGCAACATCGCGGTGCAAGTGGGTCCGGCTGGTGTAATTCTTGTGGACACCGGCTCGGCGCAGGCGTCGGACAAAGTTTTGGCCGCGGTCCAGCGGCTGACGAGCCGGCGGATTCGCTACATTATTAATACCAGCAGCGACAACGACCACGTCGGCGGGAACGAGAAACTCTCCAAAGCGGGCCAGACCATCTTAGGCAATCCCGGGAGCAGCGGCTTCACCGAAGACGTCTACACCAATGGCGGCGCCGCGAGTGTCCTCGCTCATGAGAACGTCCTGACCCGAATGAGCGCACTCAGGTCTCCCTCCGCTCCCTCTGCTCTGTGGCCAACGAAAACCTATTCCGGAAAAAGCTACTCGATGTACCTCAATGGCGACGGCATCCAGGTCTTGCACGCACCCGCGGCGCACTCCGACGGCGACAGCATGGTGTTCTTCCGTCGCGCCGATGTGATTGTGACCGGCAACATTCTGGACACGACCCGCTTTCCGGTGATCGACGTCGCGAAGGGGGGCAGCATTGAGGGTGAGATCGATGCCTTGAATCGCCTCGTGGACATGACTGTGCCGCCGTTTCCCCTGGCATTTCGCGAAGATCGTACATATCTGATCCCCGGCCACGGCTTCGTTTGTGATTTTGCCGACCTCGTCGAGTATCGCAGCATGGTGACGATCGTCCGGGACAGAATCCAGGACATGATCAACAGGCGCATGACCCTCGCACAAGTCAAAGCGGCCGACGCGGCTCAAGGCTACAGGAAGCGCTACGGCGCCGATGCCGGTTCCTGGACGACCGACATGTTTATCGAAGCGGTCTACAAGAGCCTCACTCAGAAGAGCCAAAAACAATGATCTCGAGCGTTGTGCTGGCAGTCGTCCTTCTTCAAGCTCAGAGTGCCAAAGCCCGCGCGCCGATCGATCTGACGGGTTACTGGGTTTCCGTTGTCACGCAGGATTGGCGATGGCGTATGGTCACACCTGCGAAAGGCGATTACGAAAGTGTGCCGATCACCCTCGAGGCAAAAAAAGTTGGTGATGCCTGGGATCCTGCGAAGGATGAAGCAGCGGGCGAGCAATGCAAGTCCTACGGCGCTCCCGCGCTGATGGCGGTTCCGACCCGCCTGCACATCACCTGGCAAGATGAGAACACGCTCAAAGTGGAGACCGACGCGGGCATGCAGACGCGCATTTTCCATTTCAATAATTCGAAGCCGCCGGACACCGCACCGAGCTGGCAGGGAACTTCGATGGCCGAATGGGAAAAATCCGGATCGCTGAAAATTGTGACGACGCATCTGCGTCCGGGATATTTACGCAAGAATGGTGTGCCTTACAGCGCGAATGCGGCGCTGACCGAGTACTGGGATCTGACCACGGAACGCAATCGTGATCAGTGGATCACGATCACCAGCTCGGTGGATGATTCCCAGTATCTGCGCCAGCCGTGGGTCACCGCGCTCCACTTCAAGAAGGAAGCCGATGGCACCAGGTGGGATCCAATGCCATGCTCAGCCCGATGAATGTGATGAAGACTTCTTTTGTGTCTTTGTGCCTTTGTGTCTTTGTGATTTTGACGTCCGTTCCGGCCTTCGCCCAATTTGATCTGAGCGGAACCTGGGCGTCCCGTTCCAACCAGGACGAGATGGAACGCGGCCCCGGTCCGGATCCCGTCGATTACCTCGGCTTGCCCCTCAATGATGATGGCCGCGCGAAGGCATTGAGTTTCAACTACTCGATGCTGTCATTGCCGGAATACCAGTGCGGCTATCTGTCGCCCTTCTACATCGTGCTTGGCCCTTTCGGCCTCCGCATTTCGAGCGAACTGGATCCTGTTACTGGCAAGATCGTTGCCTGGAAAATCGGCGGATGGGTGGATCGCGATGCCATGACCGTCTGGGTCGATGGTCGTCCTCATCCTTCGCCGAACGCTCCTCATTCCTATGGAGGCTTCACAACGGGTGTGTGGGAAGGAGACACGCTCACGACGTATACGACACACATGAAAGCGAGCATGATCCGCCGGAATGGCGCTCCAGTAAGCGATCAGGCGACGATGACGATGCACATCATCCGGCATGGAGATCTCCTCACGATTCGAGCCCTCATGGAGGATCCCGTTTACTTCTCCGAACCCTATGTTCGGAGCCGGATCTGGACGCGGGATCCCGCGGTCAATCTAGCAAACGGTGTGTCGTCCCCATGCGAACCAATCTCCGAACTGCCGCGGGCCGACACCGCCGCCGTCATCCCTCATTACCTGCCCGGAAAAAATCCCTTCATGAACGAGCTGACCCAGAAGCACAACATTCCGGTGGAAGCCGTCCTGGGCGGCGCGGAAACGATGTATCCCGAGTACCGCGCGAAGTTGAAGCAGGCGAAACAGCCATGAGCGCACTCTTCACGCTTCGTCGTCTGGTCACTGCCGGATCGATCGTGGCGGCTGCGGTCGCGG
>Ga0207646_10003370_pt1 | contig 18099 bp, 17 predicted proteins | sample KBSK5502metaG_FD_184343 | JGI IMG/M metagenome (GOLD analysis project Ga0207646, IMG submission 184343) | Corn, switchgrass and miscanthus rhizosphere microbial communities from Kellogg Biological Station, Michigan, USA - KBS K5-50-2 metaG... | ecosystem: Host-associated > Plants > Roots >...
CAAATGCTCAAGGCCGACGTGCGGATCAACGCGAACGAGTGGCCCGAGCCGAATGTGGCGGGCCGCTACATCACGTCCGAGGAGCTGAACGGCATCCTGCTCAACAGGTATCCCGGTCGAGGCGATGAGCTGCGCGAGATCCTTTCGGCACGCTGGGGCACGAGACCGGACCGGCTCATCCTCGGAAACGGCAGCAACGAGCTTCTCCTCCAGGTCTTCCTGGTCTTCGGCGGTCACGGGCGCAAGACCCTGCTCTTCCACCCCACCTATTCGATGCACGGCAGGCTCACGCAGCTCGCCGGTGGGACCGTGGTCGAAGAGATGGTCGGTCTCCCGTACGAAGTGACCGCGGAGCGCGCGCTCGCGGCGATGAAAAAGGTCCGTCCCGAGATCGTCGTCTTCACGACGCCGAACAACCCCACCGGCGGGGAGATCGACAGCGACGTCATCCTCACTGTCGCCGAGGAGTTCCCGGAGACCCTCGTTCTGGTCGACGAGGCGTACTCGGACTTTGCCGGTAAGTCGCTCGTGTCGCGCATGGATGAGTACCCCAACCTGGTCATCTCGAAGACGTTCTCGAAAGTGCTCGCGGCCGCGGGGCTACGCGTGGGGACGCTCATCGTCCACCCGGACCTGATGGGGTTCTTCACCGCGGCCGCGCTTCCGTACAACGTGAGCACCTTGACGCTCGCCGTCGCCGCGCGCATCGCGCGGGATGAGGAGGCAATCGGGCATCGCTTGAAGCTGGCGAAACAAGAGCGGGATCGCGTCCTCGCCGCGCTCCGCAGAGTCCCGGCGATCGAGGTGTTCCCGTCGGTGACCAACTTCATCCTCTTCCGCCTCCGGAACGAGAAACCACCGGATGTGCACGCGCGGTTCCTCGAGCAAAGCGTCCTCATCCGCGACATCTCTATCTGGCCCGGGTGTGACGGGTGCCTGCGGGCCTCGATCGGAACGCCGGCGGAGAACGATCGCTTCATCGCCGCGCTCGACACCGTCTTCGCCGCCCCCGCCGCACGCCGATAGCCGGCGCCACGCTCCTCGTTGACGCGGCGAGCCTCGCATACCGCGCGTATCACGCCGTGCCTGAGTGGAAGGCAGCCGACGGGACGAACGTGAACGCTGCGCTCGGGTTCCTGAACTTCGTCTCGCGTCTGCTGCCCGACCGCAAGCCTTCGAAGCTCTACGTCGCCCTCGATGCGGACTGGCGCCCGCAGTTCCGAGTCGATGCGATGCCGTCGTACAAGTCGCATCGCGTCGCGGGACCCGACGATCCGCCCGATCCGGTCGACCCCCAGATGAAGATCATCATCGAGCTGCTCGACGCATTCGGCATCTCGGTCGCCGCGGCGGATGGGTACGAAGCCGAGGATGTGATCGCCACGATCGCCGAGCGCACGACCGGTCCCATCGAGATCGTGACGGGCGACCGCGACCTCTTCGCGCTCGTGAAGGATCCGAATGTGCGCGTCCTGTACACGCTGCGCGGTGTCACCGAGCTCGGCCAGGTCGACGAGGCCTACATCCGCAAGAAGTACGGCGTGCCGGGGGATCGCTACTTCGACTACGCCGTGCTGCGCGGCGATCCTTCCGACGGACTTCCGGGCGTGCACGGGATCGGCGAGAAGACGGCGAGTCATCTCGTCACGAAGTACGGATCGCTGGACGGCATCCTCGCGGCGACGGACTTGTCTTCGACGATCCGCGCGAAGCTACGCGCCGATGCGGACTACCTCACCGCCGCGCGCAAGGTCGTCTGGATGGCCCGCGATGCGCCGGTGAACGGAGGGGACGGCACGATTCCGCGAAAACCCGCCGACCCCGAGAAGCTCGAAAAACTCGCCAAGCGCTACTCGCTCGGTGCTGCGGTCGGCCGGCTCATGGAGGCGCTCGCGGCCTAAAGCCGGTCTTGCGACGACTGCCACAATCCGGGCGTGCTGTCCGGTCGCACCGCGATGACGCTGACGTTCCTTTTCGCCGACATCCGCGACTACACGTCTTTTGTGGAACAGCACGGCGATGCCCAGGCCGGTCGGCTCATCGCGGAATTCCGCAGGATCGTGCGGGCGCAGCTCGCGGCAACCGGCGGAGGCGAAGTCAAGACCGAAGGGGACAGCTTCTATCTTGTCTTTCGGACCGCGGGGCAGGCGGTGCAGTGCGGCGCCGCGATCCTGCACGAGGCGGAACTCTTCAGCCGGCCCGACCGCGCGCTCCGTGTCGGAGTCGGCATTCACGCCGGCGAACCGGTCGCGCTCGAGGGTCAATACGTCGGCTCCGCAGTGAACCTCGCGGCGCGCATTGGCTCCGCCGCGGAGTCCGGCGAGCTCCTCATAAGCGACACGGTTCGCGGGCTCCTACGCACATCGGGTCTGCCGCCTCTCACCGAACACGCACCAATACAGCTCAAAGGGATCCAGGAGGTTCCGCGCATCTATAGCGTCGATTGGCACCACATGGAATCCATGTCCGCCGGCGAGGATCGACCAGACCGCGCCCTCGCTCCAAAGGTACGAGGACGGGTCGACCTCGCCGCAGCCGGTGTGCTTGGACTTTTGACCGGCCTCGGTGCCGTCCGCGGGCGCCGACCGCTCGCCCTGGCGTTGGCGGTCCTTCTATCGATCGGTCTGGTCGCGTTCCTGACGATCCCCCGAAACCTCTCCTCGCAGCGTCCCTCGATTGTCACGGTGGCCGGCCTGGGGACCGCGGGCTTTTCGGGGGACGGTGGCCCTGCCACGGCCGCGCAGCTGGATCGGCCGATCAGCCTGGCATTCGACAAAGAAGGAAATCTCTATATCGCCGACAGCACGCAGCCGCTGAACACGGCGGGCCAACTCGAGGGATACACCCGCATCCGGCGGATCGATCGCTCCGGGAAGATTCAGACGGTCGCCGGTGGCGGCAGTTTGAGCCGCTTCGCAACTGACTATGCACCTGCCGTGCATTTGGAGGTGGATGGCTCGATCGCGATCGATGCCGCGGACGTGATCTACGTAAGTCAGCCAGACGATTCCCCTTATCCGCAGTTCGTGGCAGCGATCGACTCTGGGTTCCGATTCCAACTCATTGCGGGTTCGTTCGTCGGGGGTGCGGGCTACACGGGAGACGGAGGTCCGGCGATCGGGGCAGCGCTCAACCAACCGCGCGGCCTCGCGGTCGATTCCACCGGGAATGTCTACATCGTCGACAGCCGGAACAACGTCGTCCGCGAGGTCCGGCGGGATCGGACGATCGACACCATAGTTGGGGACGGCAAGCCGGGGTATTCAGGTGATGGCGGGAACGCGAGGTCCGCCGAGCTCTACGCACCGGTCGGAGTCGCGATCTCGCCGGATGGGAGCATCTTCGTCGCGGACACGAACAATCACCGCGTACGACGGGTCGATCATGGCGGCAACATCGCCACCTTCGCCGGGAGTGGCCGAGCGGCATTTGGCGGCGACGGCGGTCCGGCTACCTCGGCGGATCTGAACTTGCCGACGGGTCTTGCCTTCGACAACGCCGGCAACGTCTACATCGCCGACAGCGGCAACAACCGCGTGCGAAAGGTCTCGCCTAACGGCACGATCACGACGGTCGCGGGCGATGGCACGTCGGCCGTCCTTTCTGCGCCGTACGCCGTCGCGGTGGGTCCGGGTGGTGTGCTGTTCATCGCCGACGCCGATAACCATCGCGTCGTCACGCTCCAGGGCGGCTGAGTCGCCGTGTCACGCGGCGGCGGGAAGGCTGAACCAGAAGCGCGTCAGATCGGGCGCCGACTCAGCGCCGACACGTCCGCCGCCGAGCTCGACGAGCGCTTTGACGATCGCGAGACCGATCCCCGCACCGCCTGTCGCCCGGTCGCGCGACTTCTCAACGCGGTAGAAGCGCTCGAAAACGTGCGGTAGGTCGTCGGCGGGGATGCCCGGCCCGGAGTTCGCGACGCTGACGAGGACGTCGGTGTCGCGGCGTCGAGCGCTCACCGCGATGCGGCCACCCTCCGGCGTGTAGCGCACCGCGTTCTGCAACAGGTTCGCAAGCACCTGTGCGAGGTGATCGGGATCGGCGCGCGCGCCGATGACGGCCGGAAGGTCGAGCTCGATCCGGAGTGCGCGCCGCTCGAGGGCGGCCGAGTAGAGCTCGACCGCGGCGACGATCGCGGCGCGAAGGTCGATCTCACGCAGCTCGCCCGTGCCACGTGCCGCGACGTCACCTTCCGCGAGTGCGTCGATTGACCGCGACAGCCGGACCATGCGATCGACCTCCTCGTGCAGTGACTCGAAGGTCGCGCGGTCCGCGGTCATGACGCCGTCGCGCAAGGCCTCGAGATAACCCTGAAGGTTCGTCAGCGGGGTGCGCAGCTCATGCGCCGCGTTGGAGACGAACTCGCGGCGCATGCGTTCCTGCTCCTCGATCTCGCCCGCCATGCGATTGAAGGAGTCCGCGAGCGAGCGGATCTCCTCGGGCCCGCGCGGGCACACTCGCACCGCGTGATCGCCTTGCGCGATCAGCTTCGCGGCGTCGCTAACCTCCCGCAGTGGCGAGGCGACGCGTCGCCCGATGAAGATCGCCAAAGCGACGCTCGCGATCGCCGCGACACCAAGCGCCGCCAGGAAGAAACTCGCCACACTTTCCTGGAACATCGCCTGCGCCGCCGCGAGGGTCTCGCCGTGATCGACCATGAGCTGTGCGAACGACATGCTCGCGAACGCGAGCGTCCCGATCGTCAAGATCAGCCCCACGACCACCGCGACTGCGATGACCGCGACCGCGATCTGGCCTGCCAGTCCTCTCACGAGTCGAGGAGCGCCCGGTATCCCGCGCCGCGGACGGTCGCGACGTAGCGGGGCTGATCGGGATCATCACCGAGCTTGTCGCGCAGCCGCCGGATGTACACATCGACGGTCCGATCGAGCACCTCGGCCTCGTCTTTTCCGTACAGCGCGTCGAGGAGCACCTCGCGCGTCACGATGCGGCCGCCGGCGCCCACGAGCGCCGCGAGCAAGCTCAGCTCGGACTGCGTGAGCGCGATGCGCTGCCCGTTGCGGCGGACCTCGTGGCGATCGAGGTCGATGGCCAGATCGCCGAGCGAGAGCAACGTTCGCCTGGGCCGCTTACGTGGCTCGGCGCGTCGCAGGAGCGCCTTCACGCGGACGACGAGCTCAGCGGGGGAGAACGGCTTAGGGAGGTAGTCATCCGCGCCGCTCGCTATTCCCGAGATGCGATCGGCCGTGCCGCCACGAGCAGAAAGCATGAGCACGGCGACATCGGATTCCGCGCGTGCCGCGCGCAGGACCTCGAACCCGTCAATGGCCGGGAGCATCAGGTCGAGGACCACCAGGCGCGGTGCTCGCTCTCGTATCGCGGCGACCGCGGCGAGCCCATCGGCCACGGTGATAACCGCGAACCCCTCGCGCTCGAGATACATCCGTACGAGCTGCAGGATCTTGGGGTCGTCGTCGACCACAAGGATTGGCGCCTCGTCGGATGCGGTCGACACCTCTCGCATGTTCGCACGCTCGCAGCCTTTGATGACGTTTCCATGACACGGCTGTCATCGCCCTCATGCGGTGTCGCGTTCGTCGCTCTTCTGCTCCCCGCCTCGGTCGCAGCTGCAGCAGAGGGCTCGGCGGGCGCGGTCTACACGCTCACAAACGCCGCCGCCAACGCCGTCATCGCCTCTGACCGCTCCGCATCCGGCGCGCTCACCTGGTCGGGCACGTTCCCGACAGGAGGAAGCGGCGGACCCCCTCGGTTCGCAGGGCGAAGTGGTCACCAGCGAAGACGACCGCTGACTCTTCGCGGTCAACGCCGGCGGCCTCCTACCATCACCCCTCGTGGTCGTCCATCTGAAGGACCGCGGCTGGCGATGGCTCGCCGTTGTGGCGATCGCTGTCACCCTCGCGCTCTTTGTACTCACCCCGGTCGTCGCGATGGCAGGCGCGCCGGTGGAGCTTGTCGTCGCGCTTTCGAACATCTCGCTCGTGACGCTCGTGGCGTCGTTCGCCCTCGTCGTCTTCGTGACCTCACGTCACGCGGAGTGGGCACTCTGGATCGGCGCGTTCGGCCTCGGTGCCGAGATCGCTGCAGCACTCCTCTTGCTCATCCATGAGCCGCAGCCTGCCTATCTCCATCCGGAGTGGGCGTGGTATTGGCCGGTGGTCAACACGGTCTATTTCGGTGGGCTTTTGCTCGCGGCCGCGGCGGTCTTGGGCGCCGCGATCGCTCTGGTCGCGATGCGGACGCGAGCCGTGGCGCTCGGGCTTCTCGTAGGGCTGGCTGCTTTTGCGATCAATCGGATCGCACCGTATCGCTGACGTGATCGTCTATCCCGCGATCGACATCTACGAAGGCCGCGCCGTGCGCATGACGCGCGGCGATTTCGCGACGGTCGAGCAGGTCGCGGCATCGCCCCTCGAGGCCGCGCGCAAGCTCGTGGCCGACGGCGCGGAGTGGCTGCACATCATCGACCTCGACGGATCGCGCACGGGCAAGCCGGCGAACCTGGACCATCTCCGCGCGATCGCCAATCGCTTCACCGTGAAGATCCAGGCAGGCGGCGGCATCCGCGACTTCGACACGGCCGAAGCTTTCGCCGAGGCGGGTGCGACGCGCATCATCGTCGGGACCGCGGCCATCGACGATCCCGAGCTCATCGGCCGTCTCGTCGACCGCCACGCCGACGGCATGGCCGTCTCGGTCGACGCGCGCAACGGCATGGTCACGACCGACGGCTGGACCGAGACGACAAGCGTCCGTGCGGTCGACCTGATGCAGCGCCTCGCCCTGATCGGCGTGCCGACCGTCATCTACACGAACGTGTCGATCGACGGCACGCTGCAGGGTCTCGACCTCGCGGGGACCGAGGCGGTGGCCCGCGCCTTCGGCGGCGACGTCATCTACTCCGGCGGCGTCGGCTCGCTCGACGACATCGCGGCGCTCACGAAGCTCCGCCATCGCGGGTTGCGCGGCGTGATCGTCGGGCGCGCGCTCTACCTCGGCCGCTTCACGTTGAAGGACGCGCTTCAGGTCGCGCGCGACGGCACCGCGCGCTAAGCGAGGAACTCCAGCAGCAGGCGATTCACGACCTCGGGGCGCTCCTCCATCACCCAGTGACTTGTGTCCGGCACGTATTCGATGCGCGGCGGGACGTCGAAGAAGCGATCCATCCCGTACGTGAGCTCGATGCCGAGGGCGAAGTCGTCCTCGCCCCAGATGAGGAGCGTCGGCGCGGCGATCTTCTGGGTCGGGACGCGAGACCGAACCGCGGCGCGGTAGTAGTTGATCGCGCCGGTCGCGGCGCACGGTGCGCTGAACGCGCGCGCGTACTCGTCCAGGTCGGCCTCGCTGAACGTGCCCGGCTTGGACGAGCGCCGCAAAGCGTCTTTGAGCGCCTTCGCGCCGTTCCGCCGGAGCGACCACTCCGGCAGCCATGGGATCTGGAACGCGAAGATGTACCAGCTCTTGCGAACCTGGGTCCAGTTCGAGCGGAGCGCCCTCTGCATGACCGCTGGATGCGGGCAGTTCAGGACGACCAGGCGAGCGACGGCCTCGGGGCGCAGCGTCGCGAGCGTCCACGCCACGCCGCCGCCCCAGTCATGGCCGACCACGTGGGCGCGCTCCGCACCGAACGCGTGGATGAGCGCAATGATGTCGTTGGCGACGACCGAGGTGCGATACGCGGCGATGCCGTTCGGCTTGTCGCTCGCGCCGAAGCCCCGGAGGTCCGGTGCGACGACCCGGAAACGATCCGCGAGGGCGGGCATCTGCTTCCGCCAGGCTCGGGATGTCTCGGGAAAGCCGTGAAGCAGGAGGACGAGCGGGCCCTCTCCTTCCACCACGCAGTGAAGGCGCACGCCGTTGACGTCGATGTCGCGGTCCACCTGGGCATGCTGGCATGCCCGATGCCACTGGGTCCGGGTGATGTCTAGCGACCTCGCATTCAGCGTCGGGCTCCTCGCGGGATGGCTGGCACTCGTCGTCTGGCTGACCTGGCCCGACCCGCACTGCAAGTGCTGCCCCGAGCGCGAACACGCGCGCCAGGCGCGCGATCGGAAGATCTAGCCGAAGATCGCGAGCGGCAGGAAGGCCGAGACCACCCAATTTGGCTTGTCTACGACCTCGCTGATCTTCAGATCGACGGCCACGCTCGATAGCACGTAGGCCTCTTCTCGCGTGAGCCCACGCTTATCCACCAGATGCCGGATCATCGCGCGGATCGCGTCCCGTGAGGCCTCCATGAGGTCCGGCGCGATGCCCGTGGTCACGTAGTGGTGGCCGCCGCTCGTCCTCGGTGAGAGCGGGCGCGTCGTCTCGAACTCCGGTCCGGCGAGCGGGCGATCGCGCTCGATCGAGAAGCGCAGCGTGGCCGTCATGGTCGTCTCGATCGCCGTGATGCAGACCTCGCCATCACCCTGTGCGGCGTGGCCGTCGCCGGCCGAGAAGAGCGCACCCTCGACCGCGACCGGCAGGTAGAGCGTCGTGCCTGCGGTGAGCTGCTTGATGTCCATGTTCCCGCCCCTCTTGCGCGGCGGGACCGTGCTGTGCTCGCCGGGCTCGGCGAGCGCGACACCCATGACGCCGAGGAACGGCTCGAGGGGGATATGCACGCCAGCTCGTAGCTCCGCCGACACGCCGTCCAGCTCCCACATCTTGAGATAGGCCTGCGGAAAATCGTCGGGGAGCAGTCCGCCGCCAGGGTTGAAAGCCGTATAGCCGAGATCGCCCGGGACGAGCCTGACGACCTCGATCTGCAGCGCGTCGCCCGGTCGCGCGCCCCGTACGGCGATCGGCCCGGTAAGCGGGTGGCCTTTCACGGCGCGGGGTTTCATGTCGGCGGACGTCATGCCACGGCGGAAGTGTCCGTCGGACGAATCCCGGCACTTCATCACGACGGTGTCGCCCGGGTCGATCGTGAGCTTTGGCGGGACGGTGTTATCCCACGCGTAGTGGACGACGTCCGAGTCCAGCGTGTGCGTGCGCGTCACGCTGGCGATGCCTCCGGCGCCTGCGTCGGCGCGATGAGAAAGATCCAGATGTCCCACGCGACGTGGCTCACCACGAGCGCGCCGAGCGGCACACCGATCGCGCGCAGGAATCCCCAATACGCGCCCGCGATCGTCGCGGCGCCGATGAGCGTCGCGTTCTCGGTCACGATGTGTGCGCCGCCGTACAGCGCCGTCGCGGTCAGGTAACCGGCGCGGCCCTGCACGAAGCCGCGCCAGAAGAGCTCCTCCGCCGGACCGATGACGAGCCCGAGGCGCGCCGCGAGCTCTTCCTTGGGCCGCAGCGAACGCAGCGCGTAGATGTCGCCGATCTGTTCGCCGCCGCGCGGCATGACTTCGCGCGCAACCGCATCGCCAACGCGGAAAATGCCGTACAACCCGGCCGCGGTCGCGAGGCCGAAAGCGATCTCACCCGGTCCGACGTGGACGCGCCGTGCGCTGCGGTCCGTCGCGAGGGCGAGGCCGCCGAGCACGAGACCGGTCGCGGTCATGCGGTCCCAGAAACGCGCGCGAGGCCCGCGGAAGGTGAGACCGAATGCCGCGAACGCCGCGCCGATGCCCAGCGCGAGAAGCTTCACGAGATCAGCGGGCGAGAAGGGCGGCGATGACCAACCCGATGACCAGGAGATAGCCGAACGCGGCGTGGAGTTGCGCGGTCTCGAGGTCGATCATCGCGATCGCGCGCTGCTGTCCTGTAGCCCCGAGCTCGGACGAGCGGATCTGCCGGACGAGGAGGGGCAGCGACAGCATCGCGAGCAGCGTCCAGGTCGGGAGCAAGCCGACGACCACTGCCGCCGACAGAGCGAGGTACGCGCCCACCACCAGCGCGACGTAGAGCCAGTGCGCCGCCGCGCGTCCCGCCTGCACCGAGAACGTCTTCGCCCCGGCGCGGGCGTCCTCACTGATGTCGCGCCACTCGTTGCCATGCAGGATCGCCGCGACGAGGAGACCGACCGGGATGCTCGCGGCGACCGCGCTCAGGTCGAAACGTCCGCTCACCGCGTAATACGAGCCGATGACCATCAGCGGCCCCATCAAAAGAAAGACGAGCGGGATCCCAACCGGACCGAACTTGTATTGGAACGGCGGCGCCGTGTACGTGTAGCCGCCGATCAGGCCGACGATGCCAAGCGCGACGATTGGCCACCCGCGAACGCTCACCAGATAGAGTCCGACGAGCGTCGCGACGAGGAAGGCCGCGATCGCGAACCGGTATGCGCCACGGTCGGTGATCCGTCCCTTCACGATCGCGTGGCTGGCGCGTGGCGACACGATCGTGTCGACGCCCTTGCGCACGTCGTAGATCTCGTTGGTCACGTTCGTGCCGACGTGCAGCGCGACAGCCCCAACGAGGGTCGCAAGGAAAAGTCCCGGATCGAACGCACCGCTGACCGCGGCGAGCGCACCGCCTGCCGCGACGGGAACGGTTGAAGCGGTGAACGAGAACGGTCGCGCGATCTCCCAGAGCGCGCCGAGCTGATCGCGCGTCCGTTGTCTGAAAGTCGCGCGCTGCTCGGCCAACGCGACCCGCGCGGCCGAACCGACCTCAGCGGAGCCGTACAGCACGGCGGCCTCGAGAAGCGCCTGTACCTGCGCCTCCTCTTGCACGACCGGCTGCAAGAGCGGCAGATTCATTCCGGCCTCGTGGTAGGCGTGCGCGCGCTCGGCGACCTCGCGGCGTGTGCCGCAGAGGATGTACGCGTCGAGCAGCTCGTCGGCGATGAGCGCGCCAGCACCGGTGTAGTCCTCCGCGCGCCACTTCGCCGCGATGCGGTCGCGGTTCTCTGGCTCGAACCCGGCGCGCTTCAGGGTGACGTCCGAGAGGATCGACATCATGTAGATGACGAACGGATCGCGCTTCGCGCGGTTGAGCGCGTCGCGCCTGGTCTCGTCGATGAACGTGAGGAGATAGCCGGCGACGTCGATCGCCTCGGGATCGCGGCCGGCCTCGCGCGCGGCGCGCTTCATCACGCGCAGGAGCTTGCGAAGTCCGGGGATCGACTCGGCCGGGCGCGCCAGGTATCCGTCGCCGGTCTGTCCGGCCACGACCATCATCGGCGAGCGGTAACCCGCGATATAGATAGGTACACGGTGCACCGGCGGGAACATGGGCTGGAGCGGCGGCAGGCCCTGCTTTCCCGCGGGAATGCGCTCGCCGGCCCAGAGCTTGTGCAGCGTGTCGATCGTCGCGGTCGTCTTCGTCGCCGCTTCGTCTGGCGAGTAGGGGATGCCCATCTGCCCCAGGCGGAGCGGCAGCGCGGAGCCGAGACCGAGACGGATGCGCGACGGGGCCATCTCGTCCAGCGAGCTCACCGTCATCGCAATGAGCACGGGGTGCCGCGTGAATGGATTGAGCGCACCGAGGCCGATGCCGATCTCTTCGACCTGCGACGCGACCGCGCTCGCATATGTGACCGCATCCCGCTCGAAATAGCTGTCGTGGAACCAGACCGACTCGAGTCCCGCGGCGCGCGCGCGCTCAGCCCAGCCGACGGCGTCCGATACCTTGCCGCGCGAGGCGAACCCCAGGCCGACGCGACGAGCGAGCGACATCAGGCGCGAACCCCGGCGAGCAGGTCCTGCGCCATCTCGATTCGCTTCAAGCTCCTGTCTTTGCCAAGCACCTCGAGCGACTCGTACAGCGGAGGGCCCACGTCGCGCCCCGTGATGGCGATCCGGATCGCGCCGTTCAGATCCCGCCGCGACCATCCGAGCTGCTCCGCCAGTCTTTCGAGCGCGGGTTGGATCGCGGCTCCGGTGAAAGGCTCGAGCTCCGCGAGGACCGCGCGAGCACGCACGAGCGCCTCCGCTGTCGAGACGCGGTCGCTCCTCTTCGGGATCAGTAGCTTGGAGTCGTAGCCGATGTCGTCGGTGAACAAGAACCGGATCTGGTCCTTCGCGTCCTTGAGGGTCTTCATCCGCTCCTGGATGTGCGGCGCGATCCTCGTGAGGATCGCACGGTCCCACTCCGCCGGCACAAATGGCTCGAGCCGGCGGACGAGCTCGTCGACAGACAGCTTTCGGATCCAGACGCCGTTGAAGAAGTCGAGGCGCTCCTTGTCCCACTTGCCGCCCGCGCTCTGGACCTGCTCGATCTTCCACACGCGGATCAGATCGTCCATTGAGAAGATCTCGTCCTCGGTGCCGGGTGACCAGCCGATGAGCGCGAGATAGTTGATGACCGCTTCAGGGAGATACCCGTCCTCGCGGAACTGCGACACGGCAGTCGAGCCGTGGCGCTTGCTGAGCTTCTTGCCGTCGGGTCCGAGCACGGAGGGGAAGTGGGCCATCGGCGGCACGTCCCAGCCGAACGCTCGATAGATCAGCAGGTGCTTCGGAACGGAGGCGATCCATTCCTCGCCTCGCATGATGTGCGTGATCTGCATGAGGTGATCGTCGATCACCACGGCGAGGTGATAGGTCGGGTAGCCATCCGACTTAAGGAGGACCTGGTCCTCGATGGTGTCGGCCTGCCACTCGATGTGACCGTGCACGAGGTCGTCGATGGCGAGAGTTCCTTCGTCGGGCGCCTTGAGGCGGACGACGTGCGGTTCGATCTTCGCGCGCTCCGCCGCTTCGGCGGGCGGGATGGTGCGGCAGTGCCGGTCGTATCGGGTCAGCTCTTTGCGCGCTTCCTGCTCGGCACGGAGAGCCGCAAGCCGCTCCTTGGAGCAGAAGCAGAAATACGCGGCGCCTTTCTCGATGAGCTCTTGAGCGTGCGTTTGATACAGCGGCAGCCGCTCCGACTGCAAGTAAGGCGCGTGAGGCCCACCTTCCTGCGGCCCTTCGTGCCAGCTGATGCCGAGCCAGTGCAGCCCGTCGTAGATCGAGTCGATAGCGCCTGCGACCAAGCGGTCCTGATCGGTGTCCTCAACACGAAGGATCAGCTTCCCGTCGCGCTGTCGCGCAAACACGTAGTTGTACAGAATCGTGCGCACGCTCCCGATGTGGAGAGCACCGGTGGGAGAAGGCGCGAAACGCAGACGGACACTCAATACGACCTCAGTTTAGGTCGGTATTCTGGTTATGTATGACCACCGAGTTGCGCCGCGACCGGCGCGAAAAGCAGAAGCGCCAGAAGCAGCGCCAGCAACAGAAGCGCCGCGGGTCCGGCGGCATCACGAATCAGCTCGTCATCGGCGCGTTCGTCATAGCTGCGATCGGCCTCGCGTTCTTCGGTCTGAGTGCCGCCGGTGTATTCCAGCCTCCGGCCGCAGCGATCGATCTCAATTCCGCCGATTACCAGATTCCGGCCGGCGCGACCATCGGCACGAAAGAGCCGTTGCTCCAGCCTGAGCACATCGTGCCGCCGGCGAAGGGCAGCTACAACACCGTCCCGCCGACCTCGGGGCAGCACTACAACCAGGCCGGGCTCGCGCCTACGACTTGGGGCATCAAGGACTCGAATCTGCCGAACGAAGTCACGACACACAACCTCGAGCACGGCGGGATCGTGATCGGGTACGCGAACCTCACGCCGGCCGAGACGGATCAACTCAAAGGCATCGTCCGCGCGTTGATGAACGGCACCTATCGCAAGATCGTCCTCGAGCCGTACCCGCTGACCGACGCGAAGGTCGCGCTCACGTCGTGGGGTTGGCTCCTCAAGCTGCAGAGCGTCGATCAGATCCAGATCGTTCAGTTCACGCGTGCGCACTATTCCGACCCGAACTTCGCACCGGAGTGGAACGTCCAATAGCTGACGCTGCCGCGTAGCGCGCGCGTAGCAACTTGTACCAGTCGGCGGTACCTCCGTACCTACCCGAACTCGCTTCTTCACGCGCGTCCTCGCGCATGCGTTCATTAGACGATGACGACCACGACCAATCCGGTTCCGCGCGACGGTCCGCGCGACGACACGATCGGTCTGCAGCGCTGGCTAAGAACGGACGCCGCCCCCATCGTCAAGGCGTGGTGGCTGAAGCAGGCGCGCCAAACGCAAAGGGGTCTTGTGGTCGCGGCCGTGTTAGCGCTCGCGGGCACATTCAGCCTGTGCGCGAGCCTCAGCCGGCCAGCCGCATTGCCGGCCTCCATCAACGCGGCGCCGAGGGCCACCACCAACAACGCTCCTCCGCTCGTGCGGGAGGCGTCGGCGCCAGACACCGGGAAGATCTGGGTCGCGACGAAGACATGGCAGGGAGCGGGCGCTAAGGACACCGAGATGTTCACGGTGACCGGCCACTGGAGAGTGGACTGGATCTTCAGCCCCACCTCATCGGCTGGCGCGTTTCAGGTCTTCATCTATGCGGCGGACGGCCTCACGCTCATGCAAATCGCAGCGAGTAGTAAGGACGGCGGTTCGGACACCAGCTTTTGGGCCGGACCTGGGACCTACTTCCTGAGGATCAACTCAAGCGGTGGCGACTGGAAGGTCGGCGTACAAGACCTGCACTAGTCGCCCCAAAAACGCTCGACTTTCCAGGGGTCCCCGCGGTTGTGATATCCATTGCGCTCCCAAAAGCCGGGCTTGTCCGTCGAGCTGAACTCGATCCCGCGCAACCACTTCGCGCTCTTCCACGCGTAGAGGCGCGGCACCACGAGACGCGCCGGGTAGCCGTGCTCCGCGGTGAGCGGCTCGCCGTTCGCGCGCAGCGCGATGAGGCAGTCGTCGCGGAGGCAGAACTCGATGGGGATATTCGAGGTGAAACCCTGTTCGCTGTGCGCGATCACGAACTTCGCCTCGGGGAGCGGCTTGGCGAGCTCGACGATCTTGGCGAAGGGAATGCCCTCCCAGTGCTGATCGAGACGCGACCATGTGGTGACACAGTGCATGTCCGCGGTGACCGACATCTGGTCGAGCTCCTGGAACTGTTTCCAGTCGAGCTTGATCTCGTTCTCGACCTTGCCGAAGACACGGAAGTCCCAGCGCTGCGGGTCGAAGCGCGGCACGGATCCGTAATGCAGGACCGGCCACTTCTCGGTGAGGTACTGGCCCGGTGGCACACGGGCGGCGATTTTCGCCGGTAGCTCGCTCTTCTTCGTGAAGAACTTCATCAACCGAGTCCCGCGGCGCGCCGCAGCATCTTGAATGTGTAGATGCCCGTGTCGTGGCCATCCGCCCACTCGGGCGTGAGGCCGTAACGGCCCACCGCGTAAACCTCCTTCAGGGTCGTCTGCTGCTCGCTGAACTTCGTATCGCTGTTCACGTTACCCGCGAAGGTCCCCTCGCCGGAGCAATACGCGCACGGGCACGCGCGACGAAGGCCATCCCACTCGTATTCGGTGAGCTGCCCGTCGTCCCACTTCACGCGGAACACCCTCTTGTCGGCGACTATTTCCCAGTCGGTCGGTCGGTGGAAGACATCTGCCACACCATCGATGATACGAACGTGACGGCCACGCTGGACGACTTCCGAAAGATCGAGATGCGCGTCGGCCGGATCGTCGCGGTCGACGACTTCCCCGAAGCACGGAACCCCTCGTACAAGCTCACGATCGACTTCGGTCCGCACGGCACCCGTAAGTCTTCCGCGGCAGTGCGACAGTGGTATGACAAGCGCGCATTGCTTGGTCGTCTTGTTGTGTGCGTGACGAACTTCCCGCCGCGCCGTATCGCGACCTTCGACAGTGAAGTACTCACACTCGGAGCGATTCAGTCCGATGGCCGGGTCGTTCTTTTGGAGCCCGATAGAGAGGTCGAGCTAGGAAGTCCGATCGGCTAGATCGGGAAGGCGCGTTGCGGGTGGCACAGGAGAGCAGCGTCGGGGTCTTCTGAGCGAGCGGCCCCTGGCGAGCGGTCCATCGCGATCCCACGAGGGGCCGAGCGAAGAAGAGCCCGGCGCTGCTCACAGCCGTAGCCCGGACTCGACCCGCGACGCGCCGTGTAGTGGGAGTTCACCACTCGAAGAAGACGAGCCGGTCGAAGGGCCAGAAGCGAAGGATCACTTTGCCGATGATGCTCGCGACCGGCACCGGACCGAAGGTGCGCGAGTCGGACGAGAACGTGCGGTTGTCGCCCATCACGAAGATCTGCCCCTGCGGGACCGTGAACGGGTAGACGATCTGCGGTGCCTGCGGCAGCGACGTGCCGTGCGCCTGCGAGATATTCACCTGCTGCCCGTTGACGAAGACGTTCCCGTTGCGCAGGTCGACCGTCTCACCGCCGACGGCAATGACTCGCTTCACGTAGGGGATCGTCGCATCGGGTACGGGCGGGTTGAACACGATGATGTCGCCGCGCTGTGGCACACCGAAGCGGTAGTCGAGTTTGCTGACGAGCACGCGATCGTTCTGCTCGAGGGTCGGCTCCATCGACCGCTGGCGGACCTCGGTGACCTGGACGACGAAGAGGTTGAGAACCACCGAGATGACGACCGCGAGAGCCAGCGCCTGGACGATCTCGAGGATGGCGCGCCACGAAAACGGCGATTCGCCGACAGGTTCGTACTCGGGACGAGTCACGGTCTGGGGAGCTGCCACTCCGGACCAGTGTAGGGATGGACGGCGTCGACGCTAGGAGAACGCCGGGATCAATTGCTCGCGCGAACGCTCGGTCATCTCCGCCGCTCGCTCCTTCGGGAACGCGCAGAGATATTGGTCGAGGCCCGCTGCGGCGTAGGCGCGGATCTTTTCGATGAGGGGCTTCCCATCGCCCTCGAGCGTGCTCGCGCACCAGTGCGAACGCTGGAGGCGCGCGTCACGTTTCAGTATCCGTTCGATTTTCTCGAGCTCGTTGAATGAAGCCGCCATCTCCGGAGGTGTGAGGTCGGCGCCGCCGACGCCGTGCTTGCCGAGGTCGAACCCGTCGGCGTAGCGCGCGGCGAGCCGCATGACGCGTGGCCCGGCTCCGCCGATCCAGATCGGCGGGCGAGGATGTTGGGTCGGCTTCGGCGCGCAGACCGCGTCGTCGATCCGGTAGTGCTTCCCGTGGTAGGTCGCGCGGTCGTCCTGCCACAACCGCCGGGTGATCTCGAGACCGTCGCGGAGCTGCTCGACGCGGTCGCCGGGCGATGGAAAGTCGTACCCGTAGGCGCGGTACTCCTCCTCTTTCCATCCCGCGCCGACACCAAACTCGAGCCGACCACCGGACATGTGGTCGACACCGGCTGCCATCTTGGCCTGGAGCGCGGGGTTCCGGTACTGGATCGCTGCGACGAGCACGCCGAGCCGGATCGTCGTCGTGTCCCGCGCAAGCGCGGCGAGGAGCGTCCAGGCCTCAAGGCAATTCCGGTCCGGCGTCCCGCCCGTGCCGCCGAAGAAATGGTCGCTCACCCAGAACGAGTCGAACCCGGATCTCTCAGCGCCCTGCGCGAGATCGCAGATCTGGGGGTACGACCATCCCGCGGCGGGCGAAACGATGACCCCGAGCTTCACTATCCCGATGCTACGGGCCAAGAGGGGAGCGCTCGCTGAGCTTGGCTTCATACACGAAAATTGCCGCGTGAGAACGGCGGCTCTCCTGATCGCCGGGTCCGTCGCGGTCGTCGCTTGCGTGTCACCGGCGAGCACGAGCACCACGCCGACGCCCACGGTCACTTCCTCCGCCACCGCAGCGCCGTCCGCGACCGTCTCGCCGTACCCGACGATGGTGCGGGGCACGACGCTCGTCCCGCCGATCGCTTCCCACGCGCAGTACGGCGATATCGGCATCACGCTCGACATCCCGGATCGCCTCGGTCAGCCTGCCGAGGACCTTGTCTGGCACATCGATCCCTTCAAGCCGCCGGTTGGCTACGCCGCGCGCATCGCCTCCGTACTCGGTGTCAGCGGGGCCGGCACGGTTGGTGACATGCCCGCTGGCGCGGCGCCCGGCTCGAACGGTCCGTGGCGGCTCTGGTTTGGGGACAAGGTGCTCGCGGTGAACGAGACGAGCGGCGAGCTCTATTACTTCGACCCGAACGCCAACGACGGCGCGCCTCCGCCCGGCTCCGCGCAGCGGGATCCAGCGGACGTCCTGCGTCTGCTGCTCGGCTCGTTCGGATGGAGCGCCGATCTCACGCCGACACCCGGCGGCGTCACCGCGTTCCGCGGTACCGAAGTCACTGCGCGCGCGGAGCCGATCATCAGCGGCTCGTGGCTTGCGCCGGGATTTCGTCAGACGGCCGCGCTCTTTCCCCGTTACGCGAGGCCCGGAGATCCGAGTCAGCGCGGTCCGTGGATCTACGGCTCTGATCACATG
>Ga0207646_10003372_pt1 | contig 18079 bp, 16 predicted proteins | sample KBSK5502metaG_FD_184343 | JGI IMG/M metagenome (GOLD analysis project Ga0207646, IMG submission 184343) | Corn, switchgrass and miscanthus rhizosphere microbial communities from Kellogg Biological Station, Michigan, USA - KBS K5-50-2 metaG... | ecosystem: Host-associated > Plants > Roots >...
GTAACCCAAACGTCTCTCCGCGGCTTACCGAAAAGTCGATAGCCTTAACCGCGTACTGTTTGCCGTAGATCTTGGTGAGACTCCGGGCGTGAACAACAGAGGTCAGAGGTCGGGGGTCAGAGGTCGGCAAATTCCGGCCGGAACCAGTTGAAATGGAAAGATCAGATGTCTGTGAATCGGGTGCTGGCTCGTCTGACATCTGATCTCCGACTTCTGACCTCTGATTTCTAAGCTTTCGCGGCGCGTTTCTTCCAGTCCGCCAAAAACTGGTCCTGGCCCTTATCTGTGAGCGGATGTTTCAGCAACTGCTCTAATACCTTGAACGGCATGGTCGCGATGTCGGCGCCCATCCGGGCCGCTTCGATCACGTGAATCGGATGGCGCAGACTGGCGGCCAGGACCTCTGTCGCCCAGCCATAGTTGTCGTAGATCTCGATGATCTCTTCGAGCAGTCGCAGACCGTTATCACCAATGTCGTCCAGCCGACCAAGAAAGGGACTAATGAAGGAAGCGCCGGCCTTAGCGGCACAGATGGCCTGCGCGGCTGAGAAGCAAAGCGTCACGTTCACCTTGATTCCTTCCTCGTTAAGAATCCGGGTTGCTTCGAGACCATCGGCGGTCAGCGGGCACTTGATTACTACGTTGGGCGCAATCTTCACGTACTCGCGACCCTGTTTGAGCATCTCGTCCCTTTCGGCGGTGGCTACTTCGGCCGAGACCGGCCCGCTGACGATCTTGCAGATTTCCGCAATGTGTTGCTTGAAATCAACATTGCCTTCCTTGGCGATCAAGGTTGGATTAGTCGTCACGCCGTCGGCCAGACCGAGGGCGGCTGCTTTGCGGATCTCTTCCAGATTTGCGGTATCGAGAAAGAACTTCATAAAGGCCTCCTAAATTTGTACTGGGACAAATATAAGCGAAACGGGAAGGGAATTACAGCGGACAACCTACATGATCGGCGGCAAAGTCCTCTGTGGCTGCCCGATACCGTCTACACGACGACCATATCGTGTTAGATCCGGCGCTTCCGTGTGTCGAACTTCATACTCTTATCACTATCCGAGTTCATGGAATGCGAATTGCGGATAGCGTCGGCGCAAAGACTTCTCTCCTCAGCTTTCAAACAAGGAGATAGCCATGAAAATCAGCCACATTAGCCGCCTAGCGATGATGCTAGTACTGGCCGTCGTGTCCCTGCTAACCGCGACCGGCCTTGCGAACGCGCAGTCGGAGGATCGTGACGATCGTCGCGTGCGACGGGAAGAACAGCGGCAGGAGAGAGAAAAGCAGCGCCAGTCTCAACCTGAAGCCGGCCAGCGCCGCGGAGAACAGGATCAGCAGCGCCGTCAGGCCGAGGAGCAACGCCGCAATAGCGAAAGACAGGCCCAGGACCAGCAACAGCGGCAAGCGCAGGAAGCGCAGCGTCGCCAGGCGCAGGAAGCGCAGCGCCGTCAGGGTGAGGAACAACGGCGACAGATTGATCAGCAGCGCCAGAATGAAGCCGAGCAGCGTCGAGCTAATCAGCAGCGCCAGTTTGAAGATCAGCAGAGACGGCAAGGCGAAGAACAACGCCGCGCCGGCGAACAGCAACGGCGTCAGAATGAACAGACGCGGCAAGCTGAAGAACAGCGACGGAACATTGAACGGCAGCGCAGCCAGGGTGACGACCAAAGGCGCCAAGGCGAATGGCAACGCCGCCAGTCTGATGAACAACGGCGCACTCAGGAGCAGCAACGTCAGCTGGACCAACAGCGCAGACAAAACGAAGAGCAGCGCCGGCTCAACGAGAGACAGGGTCAGGATCAAACGCGCCGGTTAGAGAATCAGCGGCGTCAAACTGACGAGCAGCGTCGCTTAACGGAAGAGCAGCGACGGATACGCGAGCAACAGGTTGGCAACGACCGGAGGCAATGGGACGGGCAGCGAGGCGACGCACAGCGACGCCTCGAGGAACAGCAGCGCCGCTCGCGCAACAGCCAGAACCCTCAATGGCGTGATCAGAACCAGGGACGCCGGTTGTCCGATCAGCAACGAGATGAATGGCGGCGTCGCGAGGAACAATCCTGGCGGCAACGGCAGAACACTTTTCGTGCTCGGGACGCTGAGCGACAACGCTGGCTGCGCGATCACGAGCGACGGCTACAACAACAGCGACGCATGAACCAGTGGCGGTTTCAGCAACGGTATTGGGAGCGCTTGCGTCAGGATCAAATCCGTCTGCAAAGCTTTACCTATTACGATTATGGCTCACCGAGTTATCGGTACTATCGCGACGGCCAGTATTACGACCTGAATCAATATGGCGCCGATATGCTGCGACGAGCAATCAACGCCGGCTATGAAGAAGGTTTTCGCGCCGGTCAGGCTGATCGTCAGGACGGGTGGCAATACGATTCCGAAAACTGCGATGCTTTTCTGGATGCCAGTTACGGATACGACGGTTACTATGTCGACATTGCCGAGTATCAGTATTACTTCCGCGAGGGTTTTCGCCGTGGTTATGAAGACGGCTACTACGGTCGTTATCAATACGGACGTTACTCAGACGGGAAGTACGCCATCCTCGGCGACATACTGAACCTGATTCTGGATCTCACGAGGTTCTGATCAGGCCACTACAAACAACTCAGCCCGGTTTCGTTAACACCGAAGCCGGGCTTTTTGTTACTCGACTTCCAGGACGTTTCGCTCTTACGGAACTGTTTCCGACACGACTTCCGAAGGCGGACTTACATTGCCGGCAGCGTCAATCGCGGTCACGTAGTAATAATAAGTCTTGCCGGCTTCGACGTTTTCGTCAGTGAAGGTGGTCTTCGTATACAAAGCCGGCGTCAGCTTTGTCCATTTCTCTTTGGGAAGATTCGCATCGGTTGAGCGATAGATTAGATACCCGGCCAGATCACCTTCCGGATTCGCCGGCCAGAACAAAGCAATTCGACCAGGAGCAGGGGCAGGGGATATCTGTCCGGGCGCCGATGGAGGATAAATATCGACCGGCGCAAGTTCGATGCTATTCGAGTTAAGGCTTTCAACTGGTTTGGCTTCCGTCCCAAGCGACACCGTCCTGACTACATAGATGTATCGTTCGCCGAATTTGAAATTACGATCCTGATACTGGGTCGTCGTCAGGGGCGATTGATTGATGGGGTTCTGACTTACCTCCGGCTGTGATGCGGTCGCTCTATAAACGTTGTAGCCCAGCAGATTCACCGGCGTCGAACCATCAATGTTCGCAGTTGGGGCTGTCCAGGTAATCGTCAGTACATTCTCTGATAATTCCTTCTTGACTATCGTTGGTGGCTGCGCAACTTTTGCGGCTGGTTCAATCAAAAGGAAATTCGAGAAGGCTGCGCGCTGTCCCGCGGCGTTAACGTAACGAACTGCGTAGCGCAGGCGAGCCGGTTCACCCGCCAACTCCAGGGCGTCTACATAAGTAAGTTCCTCCTGAGCTTTTTTGATCTCTTCATAGGTGACCGAACCGATCAGGATGGCCCGCGTGGCGAATTCTTCCTCGGTCATCGGCAGCGGCGCGTTTGGCTTTTCGGCCACCCGATACACGTCAACCCGGCGGATGCTTTGCACACTTCCTTCACCTGCGTTGCGCCGCGGCGCAGGCCAGCTCAGGATCACCTGGTTCCCGCGCTGCGCCCCCGACAGTAGTTCAGTGCGCTGCGGGATTCTCTCGATTGGTGGTAGTGGCGGCCTTCGCTTCCCACAGGTCGGGGCCAGCGTCAACCAGGAAATAAAGAACAACAGGATTAACTGACGGGCCGCCGACTTATGCATTGAACTCGAAGGTTGTGATGGTGCGGACACTTTAGTTGGCGAAGACTGGCGTGGCAAGAATTTAAAGAATGTACCGGCTGAGATCCTGGTCCTTAACGGTATCGGCGAGCATCAGTTCGACATAAGCAGCGTCGATTGTCTTGTTCTTTGGTTCAAGGTCCGGGCCTTCAAAGCTGATCTCATCCAGCAAACGCTCCATAATTGTGTGCAAACGCCGAGCGCCGATATCTTCGGTATTTTGATTAACGCGCGCCGCAAAATTTGCCACCGCGTCGATGGCGTCGTTGGTGAAATCAAGCTTGACGCCTTCAGTCTCCATCAGCGCCAGGTACTGGCGGACGAGGGAGTTCTTTGGCTCGACCAGGATGCGCTTGAAGTCTTCGATTGTCAGTGATTCCAATTCGACCCGAATTGGAAAGCGCCCCTGCAACTCCGGAATGAGGTCCGACGGCTTGGAAACATGAAACGCTCCGGCCGCTATGAAGAGGATGTGATCGGTACGCACCATGCCGTAACGAGTGTTTACGGTCGTCCCCTCGACAATCGGCAGGATGTCGCGCTGTACACCTTCACGCGACACATCAGGTCCGTGACCTGATTCTCGACCCGCGATTTTATCGATCTCGTCGAGAAAGATGATGCCCGACGACTCGACTCGCTCCAGGGCCGCCCGCGCGACCCCGTCCATGTCAATCAGCCGCTCTTCCTCTTCCTGCATCAGGTAGTCCATCGCTTCATCTACGCGCATCTTGCGGCGTTTGCTGCGACCCTGAAAAAGGTTACCGAGCATGTCCTTCATGTTGATGCCCATCTCTTCAACGCCCATGGGCCCGGCAAATTCAATCGTAGGAAAGCTCTTTTCGCGCACTTCGATCTCGACCAGACGGTTGTCCAGCTTGCCCGAGCGAAGTTGTGTCCTTAGCTTCTCTCGGGTGCGGGCAAAGTTTTCGTCCTTTGGCTCAGCATCCGGCACCAACACCGGGGCTGTCGTCTCGCCGGAATCAAAATCGAAAATGGGATTCGATGAAGACGATTTTGGCGGCGGCAAAAGCAGGTCGAGGACCCGTTCTTCCACGTTAAGCTCAGCCTTGTCGGCGATCTCCTCAATCTTCTCCTGGCGGGTCATCTCGACAGCGATTTCGGTCAGGTCGCGAATCATGCTTTCGACGTCGCGGCCGACGTACCCGACCTCGGTAAACTTTGAGGCTTCAACTTTAAGGAAGGGTGAATTCGACATCCGTGCCAGGCGTCGCGCAATTTCGGTCTTGCCCACACCCGTCGAGCCAATCATGATGATGTTCTTCGGAATGACATCCGCGGCGAGGTCGGGCGCCAGCTTCTTGCGGCGCACACGATTGCGGAGGGCGATCGCGACGGCTCGCTTTGCAGCGTTCTGTCCCACGACGTGCTTGTCGAGTGCGGCCACAATTTGCCGCGGCGTCATTTCATCCAGACGCGCTTCCTGCTCTTCCGTTTCACCTGCCAGGTAAATCACCATTTCTTAACTCGCGTAGATCAAATGAGATGTCGGCCCGCCAACTTTCGCCGGTGGGCCGGCACTCTTAAAGTTCTTCGATCACAATGTTCGTGTTGCTGTAGATGCAGATCTCGCCGGCGATCCGCATGGCTTCCAGGGCCACTTCACGAGCGGACATTTTCGTGTGGGCCACCAGGGCGCGGGCCGCGGCGAGCGCGTACGATCCGCCAGAGCCAATAGCGAGCACGCCGTCATCCGGCGAAATCACATCGCCGTTGCCCGACAAGAGGAACGAGCTCTTCTCATCAGCGACCACCAGTAAGGCCTCGAGGTGGCGGAGGATCTTGTCGGTCCGCCATTCCTTACTCAGCTCTATGGCTGCCCGTTCCAGATTCCCGTGATACTGCTCGAGCTTTCCTTCAAAGCGGGTCAGCAACGAAAACGCGTCACCGGTAGCCCCGGCAAAGCCGGCAATGATTTTGTCGTTGTAGAGGCGGCGCACCTTTTTCGCGCTGGACTTCATGACGGTTTCGCCCACGGTGACCTGGCCATCGCCGGCCATGGCCACGCGGCCATCCCGCCGCACCAGCAGCACCGTGGTGCTGCGCACTTCCAAAGATTTTTTCCCGCTCATCAGTGAAAGAGCACTATAGGAACTGGCGCGAAGAATAGTCAAGCCATGCGCCCATCAGGATTTTGTTCTCTATTGGGAGCGAGAGTCGTGTTTGCGTTATTATGGAAACCCTTTGCATATTTGCCACGTTAATTAAAGGCCATGGAAGAGCACAACAGACCTCGCATCGGGATTACGATGCGCATTGAATTAGAGACCGAGCGGTTCTATCTCGCCCGGTATTACAGCGAAGCCGTTGAGGCCGCCGGCGGCTTGCCCGTACTCATCCCCCTGATTCCTAAAGCGGATTTCATCAATGGGGTTGTCGACGGCCTGGACGGCCTATTGCTTCCCGGCAGCGACTCAGATATGGACCCGCAGCGCTATGGAAGAGACCCCCATCCCAAGCTGGGCAGCGTTCATCCGATCAAAGATGAAACTGATCTGCTGGCGCTCGCGCGCGTCGAGAAACTAAACATGCCGCTGTTCGCGATCTGCTTTGGCATTCAGTCTTTGAATGTTTCGCGGGGCGGGACATTGATACAAGACATCGCCAGTCAACATCCGCCCGCCATCAAGCACGAACAGGGCGCACCGAGGGATCGCCATTCGCATCGCGTGCGGCTCCTGGAGGACGGCATCATAGGACAAATCGCAGGTTCTGAATCTGCCCCGGTTAATAGCCATCATCATCAGGCAATCGAAAATCTGGGAAGGGACCTGGTGGCAACGGCCTGGGCGCCAGACGGCATTGTGGAGGCGGTCGAGGATCCGCGCAGCGATCGGTTCGTGCTCGGAGTGCAATGGCACCCCGAACTTGGCTGGGAGCGGGACGAGCTTTCGCGGGCGCTGTTTAGCCGGTTCGTTGCCGAGTCGCGGCAATTTGCGGAGGGCAAATCAGGAACCCTGGCAACCGCAGCACAGTCATGAATCTGACTCAGACTACTTGCGAGTGAAGTAAGAACCCGATGTCAAAGGCAAGAAACTTTCGGTTGATAGTGGTTTCCCTCCTGGTCCTGGCCTGCTCAGCTGCTTCGTCTTCGCAGCAACCGCGAGAGCCACTCGTGGGAAAGTTGAGCGGCGATATGATTATCGATACGTCGGGTTTTTCAATTGCCACCCTGGCGCCGGTAACACCTGAGCAGGCGAAGAAACTGCCGGCGGCTTTGGCCGCGGAAGATCTAGCGTTCTCTGGAACGGTGAGTTGGTATGCGCGCGAGCGCTCAGCTTCTTTCACAATCGTTTTGCTCGAATTGGCCAAAGGTGAAATCGTCCTTTATGTCGATCTCGATAGTGATGGCAAGTTTTCTGCTGAGGAGGCTTTCAGTTTGCCCGGCGGTAAACCCGAAGCAGGTGGTGACTTTCGTCTCAAGATTCCGTTCAAGATGGGTCCATACACGCACTACCCATTTCTGGTCCGTCGATTTCCGAAGGGCATGGGGCCTTCGCAGCCAGCCGGTAAGCGCGTCCTGGGATACACGTTCCAGGCCTTTGCCCAGGGAGCTGTGGATATTGATGGCCGGAGCATCCTGACTCAATACAGCGTTAATCCCGACACGAAGACGGTCAATGTAACCAAAGGATGGCTCAAGGTTGATTGTAACGGTAACGGCATAATTGATATGGGTGCATGGTCGCCCGAAGCGGATTTTGCAAGAGATGAGACGGTAGTTTTTCGCGTCGGCGACCGTTACGTATCGACCGAATCAGTCGACCTGGAAACGGGAAGGATTGTTCTTAAAGATCATCCGGCTACTGATTACAAACGAATCGAGCTGGCACTGGGATTAGAGCTGCCCGATTTTCCGTTTGTCGATCTTGAAGGCAAGCCGCACAAACTCTCGGAGTATCGCGGCAAATACGTTCTGCTCGATTTTTGGGGAACCTGGTGCGGCCCGTGTGTCTGGGAGATTCCTCACTTGAAAGCTGCGTACACCAAATATCAATCCAGGGGCTTTGAGATACTGGGCATGGATACTGAGCACGACCCGGGAAAGATCAGACCCTTCGTCCAGGAAAAGGGAATCGCGTGGACTCAAGCCACGACAGAAAGTATTGAGGAACTCGTCAAGACAAAGTTTCGCGTACAATCCTGGCCGCGGGAGATTCTGCTCGATCCTGAAGGAAGAATTCTTTCTGCCGGCATGAGAGACCATTTGCCTCTTACTGGTGAGAGACTGATGGCAACTCTCGACAAGATATTTGCGGCAAAGTGAGGCAATCGGAATCGCAACTCCACAATCGATCAATTTGATGAACCTCAAGGACAAAGTCGCGGTCGTTACCGGCGGCTCTCGCGGCATCGGTCGAGCTGCGATTGAATGCTTTGCGGAGCTTGGCGCTAACGTCGTCGTCAATTATTTAAAGGATGAAGCCGCCGCGACGGAAGCAGTCAACGTAGCCGGGAGCCATGGCGTAAGCGGAATGGCCGTGCAGGCCGACGTATCGCTCGCGGCCGATGCGGAACGCTTGATCAATGAGACCATCAAGCGTTTTGGCCGGATTGATTTCCTGGTTTGCAACGCCGGCATTTGGGAAGGAGCGGCAATCGACGAGTTGACCGAAGCGGTCTGGGATCGAACGATGGATCTCAATCTCAAAGGCACCTGGAGCGTTTGCCACGCGGCTGTTCCTCATATGAAGACGCAGCGTTTTGGCCGCATCGTAATCGTAAGCTCGACCGCCGGCCAGCGCGGCGAGGCAAACGTTTCCAACTATGCTGCGTCAAAGGGCGCGCAGATCGCTTTCACCAAATCGCTGGGCGCGGAGCTGGGACCGTTTGGCATCAATGTGAATTCTGTTGCGCCGGGATGGGTTGACACAGATATGTGCGCGGATGTTTTCGCGGACCCGAGCTTTCGCAAGTCAATTGAAGATTCAACTCCCGTCGGCCGCGTCGCCACGCCCCGCGATATCGCCTGGCCAATTGTTTTCCTGTGCAGCGAATGGGGACGCCACATCAACGGAGAGATTCTGAACGTGAATGGTGGCTCGGTGTTGTGCGGTTAACCAGAAGTATATGAAAGACAATCAACGTCCGATCACCCTGGGAATTGAAAGACTGCTGACCGAGAAGATCGATTTGCTGAAAGGCGCGCGCGTGGCGCTCGTCTGCAACCAGGCTTCAGTCGATCACGGCTTTCGACACGCAGCCGACCTCTTTCACGAGCATTCGGAAATAAATCTGACCGTGCTATTCGGCCCGCAACACGGTATCCGTGGCGACGTGCAGGACAATATGATCGAGACCGATCACGCAACCGACAGAAAGACCGGGCTGCCGATCTATTCGCTTTACAGCGAAACCCGCGAACCAACCGAAGAGATGCTGCGCGACGTGGATATTATCGTTTTTGATTTGCAGGACGTCGGCTGTCGTATCTACACATTTGTTTACACTCTCGCCAACTGCATGCGCGCTGCCGGAAAGCTCGGTAAGCGAGTGATCGCTTGCGATCGCCCCAACCCGATCGGTGGCATGCAGGTCGCCGGTAACGTTCTCGATCCCGCCTTCGCGTCATTCGTTGGTCAGTTTCCAATACCGACGCGACATGGAATGACCGCCTGCGAACTTGGCAGCATGTTCAATGACGAATTCGGCATCGGCTGCGAACTGGAATCTGTCACGACCAGGGGCTGGCGGCGCGAACTTTGGTATGACGAGACAGATGGGCCATGGGTGCTGCCTTCGCCGAATATGCCGACGCTCGACGCGGCGACGGTGTTTCCCGGCGCCGTACATCTGGAAGGAACCCAGATGTCTGAAGGGCGGGGAACTGCCAAGCCATTCGAACTGATTGGGGCGCCCTACATCGAAGCGGATGAGTTTGCCGATGCGCTTAACGGACTTGGCCTCGACGGCGTGTACTTTCGTTCGTGCGTGTTTATGCCAACCTATCAAAAGCATGCCGGCCATGCCTGCGGCGGCATCCAAATTCATGTGACGGATCGCGAATCCTTCGAACCGGTCATCGCCGGGATCGCCGTTGTCAAAACCGCGTATGATATGTACCGGGACGATTTTCGCTGGAAGGATCCGCCGTACGAATATGAGTACGACCGCAACCCCTTCGATATCATCTCCGGGACATCCCGGATGCGGGAAGCGATTGAGCGAGGCGACTCTTTGACCGCCATTGAGTCGTCCTGGCAGGCGCCACTTCAGGAATTTCGCCGCACACGCGAGCGTTATCTTCTTTATTGATAAGGTAAGCGGTGGTTGAGCCGACAGCTAAAGCAGTCGTTTCGAAATGACACTGGCGAACTCGGCAACTTGAGAACGTACTTTAGGTGGGGACTGTCGTGATCGGTAGCCATGGGCGACGCGAGCGGTCTAATACAAGGAGAACACTTTGGTCGCGAAGTCAGCTGAGCAATCTGAAAATGTTGAGACGCCGCGCGTCGCATGGTTGATGGGTCTGGCCGCCTGGGCAGTTCCCGGGTTGGGTCACCTGTTGCAAAAGAGGTGGGTCCGCGGTCTCTTGCTTGGAGGTGGGGTGTGGGTGATGTTCATCACCGGACTCGCATTGGGCGGACATCTCTTTACCGTAAGCAGTAAGGACCAGGGCCTCGCTGCGCTGGTTCAGTTTCTGCCGATGAGCGCGAATGTCGGGACTGGTCTTCTTTACCTTATGTGTTGGATTACCAATACCGGCTTTGCCGAACAGGCCCACCGCCTGACGTATGAATATGGAAATACCTTTCTGTTGGTCGCGGGTCTATTGAATTACCTCGCGGCGCTTGACGCGTTTGATATTGCAGCCGGGAGGAAAGAATGAGGCACGTCTTCTGGATGGCGATCTTTGCCGGTCTGACAGGTGTGGTCTTTGGTGCGGTAGCAAAGGGCACCGACCGGCAGCGACTGATCTACGGACTGAAAGTCTTTGCTGAGTTCATGGCGATCGCGTTCATCCTCGGCTGGATCCTCTATTTCCTTCCTATCCGTTAACGTAGCACTTTACCCTGCCCGGAAAGGGCCAGCATGGCTTTGATTACCACCGACGCAATCGTCCTGCGCACTTACAATCTCGCTGAGGCCGATCGCATAGTTCTCTGCCTGACTCGGAGTGCGGGATTGGTGCGAGCCGTCGCCAAAGGCGCGCGGCGAATGAAGAGCCGGTTCGGCGCGGCCCTGGAGCCATTCACTCTGATTAAGCTGGCATTTTATGAAAAGGAGAACCGCGAGCTCGTCTCGATGTCACAGGCTGAGATTCTGAAGTCGCGGTTCGACCTTGCGAGTCAGCCCGAAGCGGCTGAGGTGCTCGCCTACATGGGAGAGCTGGTTGCCGATTTTGCGCCCCCGCACGAATCGAATGAAAAACTGTTCCGCATGGTCAGCGCCTGCATCGATGCCTTAGCCGCAACGCCCGGCGACATTCAAATCGTCATGCGTTACTTTGAGGTGTGGCTGTTGCGAATCGCAGGGCTGTTCCCCGACGTGCGCTCTTGCGGCGAATGTGGGGCCCGGATCGCCGAGGGCGAGTCTGCATACCTGGATGTTGAAGTAAAACCTCACTGTCGCGGTTGCGCGCACGGCAGCACCACGCGCCTGCTCCCTGACACACAGCGTAGCCTGATTGGGACTCAGCAACTTGCGCCTGCTGAGTTCGCGCGTACCTTTGGCCCGCTGTCCGCGGCCTGTGAAATGGAACTGGCAGACCTCACGCATCGTCTCATTGTCAGAGCGTTAGAGCGGCGGCCGCGCACGCTGGTCGCGTCCCAAAGATAATCAGGTCGGATAAGTAAACTCGCACGAGCGGGAACCGGATAGGTACATGGCGAACAGGAGACTAGTCGAGCGATACATTCTGCGGGCGATCTTTCCTTACACTGTGGCTTCGCTTGTTCTGCTAACCACCATCCTTTTTGTCCAACAGACCGGCCGCTACTTCGAAACCATTTTTCACGGCGTCGTGCCTTCCAGTCTGGTTTACGGGTTGGCGCTGGCGCTCCTGCCAACCGTACTGGTTTTCACAATTCCAATGGCGGTCCTGTCCGGAACGATCATTGGCCTCGGTCGAATGGGCAGCGACAGTGAACTGGTTGCGATGCGCGCCGCCGGAGTCAGCACGTGGCGAATGCTTTGGCCGGCGCTCGCCCTGGGACTGATTGCCACAGGTGCAACGTTCGAGTTGAACTTGAAGGAAGCGCCGCGAGCTCAACAGCAGCTAAAGTCGGTCGGGGTGCGGACTGCTTTGTATAAGCTGGATTCGCCGGTTGAGCCTCGCACCTTCACCACGGATATTACCGGCTATGTAATTTATGTGCGTGATGGCGACAAGGAGCGCGGGGAATGGGGCCGGGTTTTTATTCAGTCGCAGGAGGCAGATAAATCCACGCTTCTGATCACTGCCCGTTCGGGCCGCATAGACTCTTCCGCGGAAAAATCAGAACTCGTGTTAGAGAATGCGATGAAGACGCGGCTGCCGTCGCCTGAGTCTCGCGATCAATCTTATGTAGTTGAGCGTCTGGATCAGCTCCGGATCCTTTTCAACACCGGGCGTAGCTCGTTGCTGGCACACCTGCAAAAGGTCGATTCAGATCCTGAACAAATGGGATTAAGCGAGCTGCAGTCGTTTATCTCGCGAACCAGCGGGGCCCAACAAAGAGAAGCCGGCATAATCCTGCAGAAACGGCTGGCGTTTTCGCTCTCGCCCCTGGTATTTGCATTTTTTGGCGCAGCGTTGGCGTTGCGCATGCGCCGGGGAAGTCGTGGCTTCGGAGTTTTGGTCTCGCTTCTTATCATGTTGATTTACTATCTGGTGTCGCTCGGCGGAGATCAGATGGCGCGCGCCGGGTCGTTGCCGCCCATTATCGGCGGGTGGCTGGCCACCGTGCTGACCCTGTCTGTGGGAATTGGGTTGCTGGCGGCCAGACAACGCGAGATCGGATTCTGGTTTAGACGAAAGGACGCGCCGAAACTTAGGGTGAACGATCGGCTTGATTCGCCCGTCGCTCACACAAGCGTCAGTTCGGGCCGCTGGGTCACACGGTTTCCCACCTTGCTGGACTGGAGCATCATCCGATCGTTGGGCTTGAGTTTCCTTTTCGGATTCGTAGCGCTAGTACTGATCTTCAACATTTTTACGACCTTTGAGCTGTGGCGTTTCATCGCAGCAAATCGCGCCAGCGTCAGACTCGTTACCCAGTACCTCTTTTATTTATTGCCACTGGTCAGCGTCGAACTGCTTCCGGGAAGTGTGCTGGTCGCGGCGCTGATGACCTACGCACTGGTCGCACGCCGCAGAGAAGCAGTGGCTTGGTGGGCCAGCGGTCAAAGCGTCTATCGACTGATGCTGCCCGGTCTCAGCTTTGCGATTCTGATCGCCTTTGGATCATGGTTCGTTCAGGAACGCGTGATGCCTGAAGCAAATGTCCGCCAGGACAGCTTGCGCGCGAGAATCCGCGGGAACATCGCGCAAGTTGCCAGCGGTTCCGAGCGACGCTGGCTGGTGAGTGCCGACGGTTCACGCATCTACTCCTACGAATTTGATGAGCAACGACAGGTACTGCTGAAGCCGTCTATCTTTGAGTTTGATAACGAACAGGTCGAGCTGAAACGTGTCACCACGGGCGAGGAAGCGAAGTGGCTGCCCCGCGGAGAGTTTGAAATTGATCGCGCGCAGTGGATGAATTTGAACGAGCCGCGGGTGACGCAGCAGTCAGCCCAACAACTAAAAATCACCGGAGTAGATCCGCCATCGGTCTTTAAGCCGACGGTTGACCGGCCTTCACAGTTAAGCGCCGAACGACTGCGTGCCTACATCAAGACGTTGAAAGCTCGCGGCGCTGATACCGTCGCGCTGACAGTGGCTCTCCAGCGAAAGTATGCGTCGCCCTACAGCGTGATTGTGATGGCTCTAATCGGAATGCCGCTGGCGATTTCTTTCGGTCGCAAGAGCACAGTGGTCGCGTTATGTTCAGCGGTGGCTGTAAGTCTGGCGTTCTGGCTGGTGTCCGGCGGCTTTCAACAACTGGGCGAACACGCGCTGCTGCCGCCGGGTCCGGCGGTGTGGACGCCGATCGTGATCTTTGCGTGTGGCGGTTTGTATTTCATTTCCCGAGTAAGGACGTGAGTGGGAGACAAACTTCAGAAAGGTCTGGGCAATCTCTGATCCTAGTAGGATCGGTCGGTTGTCTTGTTTCGCGGCTTTGACGCTCTGATGCGCGGCAAGTCTCTGACTTGCCGAAACACCCCTCCCCACGTTTTGGGTCTGTGACCTGCCGCAGAAGTGGTCGCAGACCTTGAAGGAGTTGGTAATCAAGCTTTCCGGCAGGTCAAAGACTTGCCGCGCATCGGTTGGCGTAGCCGCGGCGGAGCATCGGACGACTTGATCAGAGTGTCCTTCCGTTTGTCGTGGGATGTGGCAGGATGGATCGCGGACATCCTTGTCCGCATTGAGCGTGGAGCGCGAAACAGCCGGACGCCCGACATGAGGCGGCGCATCGGCTGAGGGCGCGATGCTTACTTCGGGATCATCTATCCGCATCGCCTAATGAGTTGGTGTTTTTGAGGTTGACGGTAGTTTCCCCGGTACGTCCGCGAGTAACGTATGACGGATTATTTCTTCTTTAAGCGCCTCCAACCTTTCAGTATTCTTCAACGTACGTAAGAGTTCATAAGCCCTGGCAACTTCGTTGTCGTGTCGCAAATCGACGAATACATCGATCATTTGTTTGCGTGCTTTATCACTAAGATAAAAGAAAAGCGCAGGCACTGCTTCAATGACCGCGCTCACGACTACGGCAGGCCAGCTCGTGTTTCCGTTATTTCTAAAAACAAGCGTATAGAAAATGACTCCGAAGCCGACGGTCGCAAAAATCAGGCTGAAATAAAAACTGTTCCTGTACTGAAGAATCGCATTGTTATAGACCCTCTTGATGGACTCGTTGTAGTCGAGGTAGAGTTGGAATCCGAGCCCGGTCTCTTCTGAAAAGCCGCCTCGCGAGCTATCCGCTTCGATCTCGCTCTCGTTGAACGTGAGAGTCGTGTTGACTTCGGTCTCAATCGGCTTGAGCAACGACAATCGTCGAGTAAACGGCATGAGGTCATGCAAGAGGCCGAGGAAACGCTGCGCGCCTAGGACGCTTGCGAGAAGCAAAGCGGCAAGAACGGCAATCAAGAACCAAACCGTTTGTCCGAGAGCCATCCACCACGTCGATCGATATTGGAACGCATAGAGGCCCCCATGTTTCCCAGCCTCGGAAGAGACTATATAAAGGAGATACAAGCCATAAGCGCCGAGCCCGAGGATCCAAAGCTTTGTCTTACTTAACTCCAAGTGTCTTACTGATCCTGTCTCTTCCTCCCCATTCGTTATGGGAATGTCCCGACCCAAGCTGAAGTCGAGTGGCTTATCGGGATCGTAGTTTTTGAGGGCGTGCTCTTCGAGAAAACGGTGAACATCATCCGTTACGGCCAGATCATCTACATCGGCTGGCACATAAACGGTGCCAGTAGATTGATTACCGCGATTCCAGAATGGACTGCTTTGTAGGATGTCTTTAAAGAGATTGAGCTCTTGATCCGTGAAGCGCAAATCACGTTCAAAGTCTTCTCTCGTAATCACATCGAGTTCTGGCTCTAGCGCTAACCGATTGTGAAGATAACCCAGATACGTTTCCAGAATTTGCTGAGCGTCCCTTCCGAGGTCGGATAGGAGTTGTCCTAAAAAGGTTAGCTGGTAGTATTTCCTTCCTGAGCCTGCGTTTCGAAAAGCGATGCTTCCGCCCAAGGCGCCAAGGGAGGATTCAACAACTCCTTTTCCAAACTTGTTGTATAACGCAATAGCGGTGATGGTTTTCTTCTCTTCCCGCGAGTAACGCCAGATTTCATTTAGTATCGAGCGCTGGCTGTCGGTGAGGCGTTTCCTTAAATCATCAAGGGTGGGCCGCTCTCTGTCAGTCATTTTAGGTACGACATCTTACACCCGTTCCAATCCAACTAGGCAAGAAAACTTGCAAGCATAATCAGAAAGGCGGGAGTGCTATTCGCGCTGACGCGCTCAGGCGGACAGGATGTCCGCGCTCCCAAAGAAAAAAGCCGCGGAGAAGGAAACTCCGCGGCCTTCGTTTATGTTGGTGTCAGAAGCCCGACCGTTAGGGAGGGCTTGTAACGTTAGAATTGCTCAGGTAGCCCTTGCTTACGCGCGGGCTTCCGACACGAAAGTGGCACGGGCGTCTCGCCCGTGATCACGCGCAGGATGCGCGTGCCACTACGTTCCCGTTTCCCAGCTCGTCATATACTCAATCTGTTCTGAAGTCAGCGTGTCGATCGAGAGTCCCAGGGCCCGCAACTTCAAACTCGCAATCTCCTGATCGACTTCCTTGGGCAGCAGGTGCACGCCGGGCTCCAGCTTGCCTTTGTTCTTCACCAGATATTCGACCGAGAGCGCCTGGTTGGCAAAACTCATGTCCATCACGCTAGCCGGGTGACCTTCAGCCGCTGCCAGATTAATCAGACGACCTTCGCCGAGGACCATAATCCGCCGGCCGTCGTCCATTTTGTACTCCTGAACGAATGGCCGCAGAGTCTCAGGCTCTCCGGACAGCTCGCGCAGCGCCACCAGATTAAGTTCCAAATCGAAGTGGCCGCTGTTGCACACGATCGCGCCGTCTTTCATCGACGCAAAATGATCGCGATCAATCACGTGACGGTTTCCGGTGACGGTCACAAAGATGTCGCCAATCCTGGCGGCAGCCGAAATCGGCATTACTCGGAATCCATCCATCACTGCTTCGACAGCTTTGATGGGATCGATCTCGGTAACTACGACATTCGAGCCCATGCCACGCGCGCGCAGCGCCACGCCCTTGCCGCACCAACCGTAACCCACGACAACCAGGGTGCGGCCGGCCAACAGAATATTCGTGGCGCGAATGATCCCGTCCAGCGTCGATTGACCGGTGCCGTAACGATTGTCAAAAAAGTGTTTGGTCTGCGCATTGTTGACGGCGATCGACGGAAAGGAAAGTACGCCGGCCTTCAGCATCGCTTCCAAACGAACAATGCCCGTGGTGGTTTCTTCCGTTGTGCCGACAATCTTTTTCGCCAGCTCGGGTCTTTCCTTGATGAGTGTTGCAACGACGTCTGAGCCGTCATCGATGATGATGTCCGGTTCAAAATCGAGAGCTGCCTGCACATGTCGCCGGTAGGTGTCGGTCGTCTCGCCCTTCATCGCGAAAACCGGAATCCCGCAATCGGCGACCAGCGAAGCCGCCACGTCATCCTGAGTGGAGAGGGGATTGGAAGCGATCAGCATCGAGTCGGCCCCGCCGGCTTGCAGTGCCCGGGCCAGGTTCGCCGTCTCAGTGGTGATGTGCGCGCAGGCCACCAGGCGCACGCCCTTCAACGGCAGTTCAGCGCCGAATCGTTCCCGGATAAGACGGAGGACGGGCATTTCGCGTTCGGCCCAGTCAATCCGTTTCTTGCCTTGAGGAGCGAGCGAAATATCTTTGATGTCATGTTCAATTGCGCGCATTGCAGTACTCATTTGGTTTTCATTCCTTTAGGTCTGTGATGGTTTGTGATCGCGGTACAGTGCCGAGTCTCCACTTCAACGAGTCCGGGTTCGGTACCGCTAAGAGATTACACCCCGGCCGCCGCTCGTAAAGCGTCCGCCTTGGGAGTTTGTTCCCAGGTGAACCCGTCTCCGGTGCGGCCAAAGTGCCCGTAGGCAGCGGTCGCCTGATAAATAGGTCGACGAAGGTTGAGTTCTTCGATGATTGCCTTGGGTGTCAGCGGGAAATGATCGCGAACCAGATCGGAAAGCTCGGCCTCGCCGATGCGGCCGGAGCCTCTGGTATCCACGTAAATGGAGACCGGCTCAGCCACGCCGATCGCATAGGCAAGTTGCACTTCACATCTTTCCGCCAGACCCGCCGCGACGATGTTCTTGGCAATGTAACGCGCCATGTACGCCGCCGAGCGATCCACTTTGGTCGGGTCCTTGCCAGAGAAGGCGCCGCCTCCGTGTGGGGCATAGCCGCCGTAGGTGTCGACAATAATCTTGCGGCCCGTCAAACCGGAATCTCCCTGAGGACCTCCGGTTACAAAGCGTCCGGTGGGATTGATGTGATACTTCGTATTGTCGTCGAGTAATTCGCCCGACACCGTGTGTTGGATAACGTGTTCGCGAATCTCAGAACGCAGCTGCTCGTTGGTTACTTCCGGCGCGTGCTGCGAAGAAATCACGACCGCATCG
>Ga0207646_10003374_pt1 | contig 18079 bp, 12 predicted proteins | sample KBSK5502metaG_FD_184343 | JGI IMG/M metagenome (GOLD analysis project Ga0207646, IMG submission 184343) | Corn, switchgrass and miscanthus rhizosphere microbial communities from Kellogg Biological Station, Michigan, USA - KBS K5-50-2 metaG... | ecosystem: Host-associated > Plants > Roots >...
CCGTTCGGGAAAGCGTGCCGCCGAGGACCGGGAAGTCGGTGCCGGCAACATGGAGCACGAGGCCGCGCGGATCCGGACCCGACCAGCGCCAGGCCGGAACGAGCGCCACGGAGGCGACGCCCGCACGAGGGACGCCTCCCTGCACCTCCTGGATCAACACCGCGACGCCGGCTCCGACCGCAACGGGCGCGCCGCCGTGGCGGAGGATCGCTCCTTCCGCTACGCGGCGCTGCCACACCGTCGGATCAGCGGAGTCGCGGCGCAGCGGATTGCCGAGCAGATCGAGCCGTGCCGCATCGGGCCCGCGCAGCGACAGCGTGCAGTCGCCCGCCACCGGCGCCGGCATGCCGGCTACGGCAACAGTCAGCATGCTCGGGTTCGCGGCCGTGCTCGAGCGGATCGAGTATTGGCGCGTCCTCTGCCGCAGCCAGTCGCCGGCGAATGCGTCGGTGGGCGGCGCGCCGGGGAGGTCGGGAAGCGCGACCGTAACGAGGAATGCGTCGCCCGCCGTTTGGACGTTGCCCACCACGCCGCACATGGTCGAGAACGACCGGTCGTTCCAGTAGACGCGAAACGCGCGCGTATCCGGTGCCTGCTCCTGGCGCGCCGGCGGCCATCCCCAGCGTAGGAGGACGCCGTCGGCGACATGGCGCTCGTCAAGCAGCGCCGCGTCGTCGGGATCGATCCACGGATGTGCGCGGTCGAGCCAGCGCGCGGCGATGAGGTTCGGAGCCGGTGGACCGATGCGATCCGCGGCGTCGATGGTGACGTGCTGCGACCAGTCGCTGATGCGGCCAAACACATCCCTGCCGCGGACGCGGTAGCTGTAGTAGCGCGTGGCGGCATCGATCGATCCGTCGATGAAGTCCTGGCTCTCCACGGGCCACCCGTCGGGGACGCGGTGCGCCGGCGGGCGCGCCACCGAGCGCATGATCGGCCGCGGAAGTCCGACTGCATCAACGGTGAGGATGTCCCAGTCGCCGTTCGCGGGATCGCCCACCGGCTCGTCTCCGTCCGCGCGGCGGGCAATGTCGTAGGCCACAGCGTCGAGCGGCAGCTTCGCCATCGGAAAGAGATCGAACGGCCGCCGCGGCGCTGGCTGCGGCTGGAAGATGAGCCCGATGACCTGTTCGCTCGAGCCGTTCTTCGCCAGCGACGGCATAGTCATGCCGGAAAGGGGGCCGGGAGGATCAAGCGCAGGAACGTTTCCGAGCGAGATGTCAAACGCGATCCACTCCTCGGTGACCGGCCTTTGCACGATCTGAAGCGAGCAGACCTCCGTCACGGTCGGCGTGGTACCGGTCACCACGATCGTGGTGATCGACGGCGCGGACAGATTGATTGTGACGAGCGCGCCGGCAGCGGCGGTGCGGACATCGATCACCGTGTCGCCCGAGATGGCGATGACGGTCAACGGCTCGGGTCCGTCCGACCGCGCGGTGACCGCCGCACGCCGCGTCGCGGGCACCTTCAAAATGATCGACACGCGCTCTGATCGGCCGTCCCGATCGTCGCCGCGCTCGACCGCTCCGATATCGATCCCCGGCACTCGCCGCAGGTCGACGCCGCTCGGCACGTCCAGGCCCCGCAGCGGCCGCGCGCGGAGCGGCGCGGCCTCGCCCGCGCGGACGGTCACCGTGGTTACGACCGGCACGCCAGGGCTGGGTGGCGGCGCCGGTGGCCCTGGCGCGTTCGGGTCGGGAGTCGTGCACACCCACTCGGCGTGCGGCTCGCCCGGCCAATACGCGACGACCTTGTAGTCGTAGCGCTCGCCGGGAGCCGCGGTACTGTCGACCATCCCGAGGCCCAGCAGACGCGCGAAGTCGGGATCAGTTGCGCCGAGCAGTGTCAGATCGACGGCAGTGATCGAGATCGACGGGTCACCGGCGTTGGCGGGCTGCGACACGAGCGAGGCACCTTTCAACGCCTTGCGCATCAGCACGCGGAAGTCAGCGAACTTCGGCGGCCCGAAGCGCTGCGCCGAGAGTGCGGACAGCGGATTCGCGCCTACCGGTACCTGGCCGGCGCGCATCCGATCCGACGCCTCATGCCAGTCCTCCTGCCCTCGTCCCGCATCGGGGCTGTAGGCGTGCGGGACTGCGTAACCTGGAGTCGTCAATGGGAAGCCGATCTGCCGCGGGTTCAGCGGAACGGTCCAGCCGAGGTTCACCTCGTCCAGCACGAGCGTCCAGCGGACGCGCAGGATTCCGTAGTCGCCCGCCCACACCTGAAAGCCGTCCAGCGCGTCGCCTTTCACCACCGCCGTGACGATCTGGCCGGCGTTCTGAAACGTCAGCCTCGCCGTGCCGGACGCGACGCGCTCGTTGCCCGACACGCCCCAGATCGTGACATCGATCGGTGGGTCGTCGGCCCGCATCGGCGATACATGCACGAAATCGACCTCAACGCGCCGCGCCAGTCCGTCCGCCGGCGCGAAGCGACACGTCAGCGCCGACCAGGCGGGCTCGAGGACCGTCACGACGTTCGGCCCGAGCTGGACGGATGTCAGGCTCGGTGGATTGTCCGCTGTCGTCCAAGTCGTGTCGCCGATCGACGCCGTCGCATTCAGCGGCCGCGCCGCCTCATTCGAGAGGTCGAGGACGCGAGGCGCGCCTGGGCGGTGAGCGCGGCGGAAGATGTTGAAGCCGAGGGGAGGGAACCCCTTGTTCGATCCGATCGTCCACCGCAGATGCGTTCCGGACCGCAGCGTCGCGTGACGTTCGACGCCGAGTGCGACCAGCGTTACGCCCCCACCTTGAAGAGCCACCGTCCTCCCTCCTCACGTCTATAGTGAACTACGCCGCCGAGGGGCACCACAATGCCAACAAACAATGCCGACATAAAGATACGTCAAAGGATTGAGGGAGATGCACTCAAAACGAAAATGTGGGCCAAAAGGTCGTCGTGCGCGTTCGGAACTCGTTTGCGCGAACGGCGGCGCGGGGGAGTGCGTAAGGCTTCCGGTCCCAAACACGGGTCGGGCCGGAGGATTGCTCCTCCGGCCCGAGTTGCCCTAGCGAAATCGCCTGCCGTTCTGGATCGTCTGCCGCTTCGTCCACGCCTCGACAGCGACGAGGTTGAAGCGGTACAGCCGCCCGACCCGCACGTGCGGGACGTCGAGCTTCCGGGCCCTGAGGAGTTCCCAGAGCCGGTTACCCGGCCGCTTCGGGCTCTGCGACTCGATCCCGAGAAAAGCGAGCGACCTCGACCAGCCCGACGAGCTGTTGGCCCACGGCCACCCTCCACTGCCGGAGGGTCGACTCTGAGTCACTCTCGCCGGTCGCCTCACCTCTTGTCTTCGTGACCGAGTCGAGACGTCGGGAGCTGGGGGAGCCGCCGGAATCTCCGGCGGGTCGTCCCCGTGCTCGGGGATGATCGTCGCCCTACAGAATGATTGGTGTCAAACGAAATCTGATCTCAGGCTTGGTCGGAATTGGCCGGCCGCACCATTTTTCGGCTGATCAGCACGCGTCAACGCGCAGGGGCCGACGTGCGAGCCGTGTCAGTGCGAGCGTTGTCGTTCGTGGAGTTACGGCTTGAAGTGGGCAAGTGCAGCGACCCCGTCAGCAAACAGGTCGGCCGCGTGTCCTCCCAGCTCGGCGACCTGGCGGACCAGGTCGCGGGCCCGCGATGATGAGGAGTCGCGCGGCCGCCCTCTCCGGCAGACGGGAAATTCTACGCCACGGGTCCTTCGCGGGTTGGCCCTGCCTCGGGAGTGCCGTGTCGCCCTCGCCGCCATAGACGCCGAAATGTGATTTCAGTTACGAGGGGATGGTCGCGGGTTTGCGCGGCGGGACCGGTTCAACGGCTCTGAGGACGTCGGGCGCCCTCCACCCGAGGAGTGGCGCGCTCCCGCTCGGTCGTTTCCGTACGACTCAGTGACGTAGGAAAACTTTTTCTACGTTCCCGCCGAATTCTCTTGCCGCGACCGGAAAACCAGGTAGCCTGATTCCTGATGCCGTCGGTGCTCCTCGTCGACGATGAGCCAGCAAGCCGCGATGTCCTCAGCATCATGCTGGCCCACGTCGGATTCGACGTGACGGTGGCCGCCACCGGGCAGGATGCGCTCCACCTGGCCGAGAAGGGGCCCGACGTCATCCTCCTCGACTTGCATCTGCCGAGCCTCGATGGCTTCGAAGTCTGTCGTCGACTTCGTGCGCTGCCGTCCACCCGACGCATCCTGATCTGTGCGATGACCGCCCTGTACCCAGGCAGCGCCGAGAAGCACGAGATCCTGGATGCCGGCGCCGACGCCTTCCTGCGCAAGCCGATCGAGCCCACGGAGCTGCGAGCGACGCTCAGAGCCCTCCTGGCGACGTCGCGGTCCGCGCGCCGGATCGAGTAGCTCGGCGCTCCGAAACGCTACCCAAGTCGTCCGAGCTGTCTGTTGATTTCGGATTCCAACTCCTTCCTGCTCTGCCGGAAACGCTCCCAGCCTTCCTTGACCTCTTGCTTGAGTGCTCGTTTCGCTTCCTCCGAGCGCGTATCCCATTCACGAAAGCTTTCGGTCCCCAGGCTTTTAATGAATCCACCGCGCTCGAAATATTTCTGGATCCGTGGCTCCAGCCTTTCTCTCGAAGTGAAGAAGGGTATGCCGCGCGTGCCCATCTGTTCGAACGTGTTCTTTACGTAGTTCGCGGAGTTCACTTCAATGAGGTTGCGGTACAACTCCCACGCAATCTCCGCATATTTCTGCGGCTCAATCACCGTTTTGCCTGTTTCGATTTCGAAGAGCAGTGGTTCGAGCGGCTTCGTCACTTCGTTGAACCAGTTCTGAGCGTTCGTCAACAGCGCCTTCAGGAACTCCTTTTCGCTCGTGTATCTCTGTTTAAACGCCCAGTCAAAGAATGCCATTGTGGCCTCCTCACCTTCCCCGAGACGATGGCATTGCAGGCGATGAGCCAGTTACGCCGTGCGCCTACTTCTTCCGAGCATCGCCCGGAGCACCTCGTAGCCCCGACGGATTTGTGCGGGTCGGTGCCCTCGCGCGACCAGAGCAAGGATCTTCTCTGCGTTTGCGTTCGGTACGGGATGGCGGGATGTTCCGACATCCGTCAGCAGTGAGAGCGGAACCTTGAGGGTGACGGCCACGCGATAGAGACTGTCGACCGAGATCGACTTCTCGCCGCGCTCGACCTCCCCGATGAACTTCCCGCTGAGTGCCGAACCCTCACCGAGCCGCTCTTGGCTGAGCTGGTGTTGCTTCCGCAGCGCGCGCAGCCGCTGACCGAGGAACTTTCGCACGTGAGGGATCGCGCGCTCGCTCATGCTGCTTCACCTCTTCCGTTTCGTTCGATCACCGCCGATTCGGAGCAGGATCATATCCGCATCCGCTGGCATCGCCCGGACACTCCAGGCTCTGGGGCGATCGCAAAGCGATGATGCTTGAGGCGAGCACCCCTCTCATCTCGACTTCCTGTCAAGAAAGCGGCGATCACACCTTTGGCATATGTACGGACGATACCCGCTCATCGACAAGAGCCACCGTTCCAGCCAGCCCCGACGATAGTCACGATCGACGGATGTCCTCCCACAGTAAGGGCACCGATGTGCCGGCTTCTTGTGAGGCTTCGCCACTGCCGAGAGTGTCCCTTGTCCCGATCGCCAAGACACTGACGCGTGAGGCGAGGCCGCGATCCTCTAGGTCGGGCGGTCGAGCATGGCGTCGAGGGCCTCGAGCGTAAAGGGTTTCGACAGCAACCCAAGCTCGAGATCTTCGACCCGGCGCCGCGTTTCGTCGCTCACGTCTCCGGTGACAATGATGATGCGGATTGATGGGTCGAACCTCCGAATGTGACGGAGGGTCTCGAAGCCGTCTACACGCGGCATGCGAAGATCCAGGAGTACGAGCTCCAGGCGCTGGTGCTTCACGATCCAGAGCGCCTCGAGGCCGTTGGTCGCCTCCCACACGGTGCAGCCGCGATTCCGCGCATGGTCGCACAGCATATTCCGAACGCGATCGTCGTCCTCGACCACCAGGACTGAACGGATCGCCGAGGCCGAAGCAATCACTCCGCATCCCCCCTGTCAAACCTAAAGCTCTGGTTCAGGGAGAACGATGGTAGAGGAGGCTCCCGATGAAGTCAACACGGGCGGTCGACACACCGCAGTACGTGCCTCTCGAAAAACGAGTCAAAGGGACGCTCGGCCACCCCTCCCTCTTGTCCGAGGGGCCGAGGCCAAGCGGTGTCGGGCTGGCCAGTGATCGCCCGGGAGGCATTTCCGTGTTTCGAGGGATCTTATGGTAGGAACGATGACCTATCGATGGAAATCCGTTTTCGGGCTTTGTCGAGAGTGCTCAGCGACCACCCGCACGGCCGGCGCAACGCTTCGTCGCGCTCTCAATGAACGCTTGAACCACCCGCGTCGCCTGAGTAGAGTGTGGCGCGTCGATCCTCGTATGAGGGGTTGACGGATGGCGGAACTCCTGTTCGTCGTGGCGCGCGAACGGCCAGATCTCTACGAATTCCTCCTTCGAGCGTTCTCCGACGCCCCAGAGGTTGATGTGCTCCTCGATCGCCGGCTCGGCGAGCGCCGCCGCCGACATGACCCGTGCGGTGTCGAACGACGGCGAGAGGAGCGGCGCCGTAACCGGAATGACGACTCCGTCAGCGGCTTCGGCTGGACCCTCGTCCGATGTTGAGAGCGCGTGCGGACGTCTGCCGTTGAGCCGACACGCGGGTGGCGCGGCAGCCGCCGAGCGTCCGGCGTCGGGCGTCCGGATCCGGTTCGTCTCGCCCCGCGGGCGGTTGTGGTGGAGTCACTGAAAAACGTCGCAACGTCCGTCAGCCACCTTCAGGGTCGACAGGCGACCAGACGATCTGCGTAGGCCATGAGCGAAGTCCTCGGTAGGATGGACCCCGGGGCTCAGCCGGGGTACGAGGTCGCCGGTGGGCGGGAGCCGCGACGGCAGGGCGTCCGACTCCTGCTGTGCTCGCTGGTCCTGATCGCCCTGGCGTACGAGGCGGCCCTCCTCTTCGTCCCGGGCCTCCGCGGCTACCGCCTCGCGATTCCGTACGCGGTCCCGATTTTCGACACCCCGTTCGTCCTGGTCGCGGTCGGCATCGGCTATCTCTGCCTCGAGCGCCATCGCTTCCGGCAGGACTTCGGCTCCGCGGCCCTCGGCACCAGCCTCTGGCTGGCCGCGCTCCTCGCGATCGCGCACATCCTGGCTCAGCCGGACTACCCGATCAGTCCCGGCGTGAACGCCGGCGTCGCGCCCTACTTCTTCTTCCTGAGCTACCTGACGGCGTTCGCCGGCATCGGTCTGGCGACGCACTACGGCGATCGACCGTTCCCCCTGCGCGACCGGCAGCGGATCACCATTGGCGTTGGCCTGTTCGGCCTGAGCCTCGTGCTCGTCGCCGGCGTGCTCTGGCTCGGCCCCCTGCTTCCGTCGATGGTGGCGAAGCCGGGACGCCTGACGCCCTTTGCCATCGCCGTGGCCGCCGCGACGAACGGCGTCGTGGGTGCGTGGGCGCTCGCCGGCGGCCGGAAGCGCCTCCTCGCCGCACAGAGGGATTTGGTGGCGAAGTTCTACCTGCTGTCCGCCTTCATCTGGTTGTTGGGCCTGGCCGGGTTCCTCACGTACCCGTACCGCTATGCCGTGAGCTGGTATCTGGCCGGCTTCGCGCGCCCCATCGGCGTCGTGGTCGTCTTTCTCAGTCTCCTGCGGGAGCAAGTGTGGCTCTATGCCGAGCTCCACGCGAACCTCCGGCGTCTCAAGGAGACGCAAGCGCAACTCATCCAGGCGGACAAGCTGAGCGCGCTCGGCACCCTGGTGTCGGGCGTCGCCCACGAGCTCAACAACCCCCTGTCGACGATCCAACTGAGCGCACAACTCCTGCAACGGCGGGCCGATCTTCCCCCGCCGGTGCACGCCCGACTCACTGTGATCGCGGACGAGTGTGAGCGCGCCTCGCGGATCATCCGCGCCCTGCTGATCTTCGCGCGACGCCGGCGCCCCGAACGCCAGCGCGTCGACCTCCACCGCGTGATCGCGGCGACCTTGGCCCTGCAAGCGCCCGCGTTCGAGCTCGACCACATCGCGGTCGTTACGGAGCTCGAGTCGACCGTGCCGCCGGTGTGGGCCGATCCGTACCAAGTCGAGCAAGTGGTGCTGAATGTCTGTTCGAATGCCGCGCAGGCGATGAAATCCGCCCACGGCCGTGGCGTGCTCACGGTGCGCACGGTGCGACGCGGTGGCGAGGTCCACGTCGAAATCAGCGACGATGGGCCGGGAATCCCCGAGGAGCATCTCGGTCGCATCTTCGATCCCTTCTTCACGACGAAACCGGTGGGCGAGGGGACGGGGCTCGGGTTGAGCCTCGCGCTCGGGATCGTCGAGGAGCACGGAGGCAGAATAACCGCGGCAAACGTGCCGGGCGGCGGTGCACGATTCACGATCACGCTGCCGGTAGAGGCCAGCGGAGAGCCAGCCGGGGCGCCCGCGCCGGAGATCGTCAGCACCGCGCAGAGCGTCCGCATTCTGATCGTCGAGGACGAGCCGAAGCTCCGCGAGGCCCTCCGCGACGTCCTGACCGGGTTCGGGCATCGAGTGGATGAGGCCGCGACGGGCCGTGAGGCTCTCGGCCGACTCGAGCAGGAGGCCTACGACCTCATCACCCTGGATCTGCGACTACCGGATATGCCTGGCCGAGAGGTCTGGCAGCGAATTCTCGAACGCGGGCGCCACCTCGCGTCGCGAGTCGTGTTCATCACCGGGGACACGATGAGCGCCGAGGTCCTGAAGTTTCTGGAGGAGGCCGGCCGCCCGGTACTCAGAAAGCCGTTCACCGTCGACAGCATCCATCGTACGATCGCGTCGGTCCTCGGCCAGCCACGCCCCACGTGACCTTCAGGCCCCGCTTGATCCCGTCGCCGTCACGTGCGGTACCGAATCAGTCGTTGCCGAGAACGGTATTCCCCCACCATGGCTTCGACACGGCGCCGCGCACGGCCTCGGCAAACCCGGCGAGCAGCGGGTGTGGCCGCTCCGGGGCCGATTTCATCTGGGGCACCGTCCTCGCCGAAGCCAGTCAGCCGGAGGCCAGCCTGTGTCAGGGCCAGGTGACACGCGGGATTGACTCCGTAGTTACATCGGTAGTCCTCAACGGTGCTCTCGGCGCCGTACAGCGTCGCGGCGTGGCTCCCGGGGACGATGTCGACCGTCCCAGTGTACGCAGACTGGCAGTCGGAGGGAGCGATGTTTTCGCCCTGGGGTGGAGCTGACTTCGCGAGACTTCTCGGGGCGTCGCTGCTATGAAAACTGCATTCCTTGCGGAACATCTCGCCGCGGTGCTCGGCCAGGAAGTCCAGGACGGCCGTGGCCTGCGTCGTCGCGGATTGGCGCCTCGGTATCAGACCAGCCGAAACACCTTCCTCGTGGTCAGGCAGGCGTCACAGGGCGTCCCGGAGTCGAAGACTCTGACCGTCTTCCCGATCCTGACCAGGATTGGCTCGACTTGGCGAAGCAGGACACCCGTCTTTTTGGCAATACATTCCGCGCACAGAGAGGCGTCGGTGATGATGAGGGTGATCAGCTCGACGTCCGCGGAGCCCCCGCTGATTGGCCAGATGCGTGGATATGCGGCAATCGCCAACTGCAAGCCTTGCCCGCACAGCCCTCGTGACTCGTCGAGCACGGCGGCAAGATCAGCGTGGAGCGCGACACATTTCGCCAGCAGTTCGGGCGTGGTCAGCGTAGCACCAGTGTTTCGCATCCGGCCCTCCCCAGAGCGAGCCAATCACAGCATAAGCGACGAGACTCCGCAATCCGTGAGACTACCGACCGGGCCCGGCAGGCCGATTGATGAGTCCAATGCATTGCTACCGAAAGCTGCGATGAAAACCTACGCCACCTTCGGCTCGATCGTCACCTCGTAACCCAACCGTTCGAGCCGGCGCACGAGGCCCCGCGTGGACCGGCGCTTCTCGAGCCCGTCGAGGTAGGTGTCGCCAAGGTCCCGGTACGGCGCGTCGCCGGATAGGATGTGGTAGGCCATTATCAGGATCTTGTGCGCGATGGCCATCGCGGCGGGCTTGGGGCCTCGGCGTGCGCGCAGCTGATAGAACTTGTCTCTGAGGTAGCTCCCTTTCTTGCGCGACGCGGCGACGGCCGCCTCGACCAGCGCCGTGCGCAGGTGCACGTTGCCCTTGCGGACCGGGGCGCGTTTGTATGTCCCGGCGCTCTCGTTGTTGCCGGGACAGACCCTGGCCCAGGCGGCAGCATGCTTGGCGCTAGGGAAGACCCGCATGTCCGTGCCCAGTTCGGCCACCAGCACGGCAGAAAGCACACGGCTCACACCAGGAATCTGTTGTAAGCGCTGGCAGTGCTCCTGGTACGGGGCGAGAGCAGCATCAATCCTCGCGTCCACCACGGCGATATCGGCTTCGACGGCCTCGAGCCGATGCAGTTGCAGGGTGAGCATGAAGCGATGGTGGTCCTCCAGGCGGCCGTCCAGGGCGAGGGCGAGGACCTCGAGCTTTTGGCGGAGCTGGCCCTTCGCAAACTGGGCCATCTCGTTGGGGTGGGCCTGCCCTTCCACCAGCGCGCGCAGCATGAGCATCCCGGAGGCCCCGAACACGTTGGACATCACGCTCGACAGCTTGATGTTCGCGGTCTCCAGCAGCTTCAGCAACCGATTGCGCTCCGCGGTGCGGCTCTCGACCAGTTTCCGCCGATACCGGAGCAGATCCCGGAGCTGTCGGATCGGCTTCGGAGGGACGAAGCTCTTGGCGATCAGCCCGTGGCGGGCCAGGTTCGCCAGCCACTCGCTGTCCTTCACATCGGTCTTCCGCCCCGGGACGTTCTTGATGTGATGCGCATTGCCGCGACGATCATCTCGAAGACGTCTTCGAGGAGCGCGTACACCGGTTGCCAGTAGATGCCGGTGCTTTCCAGGGCGACCCAAAGGAGGTTGTGTTCGCAGGAGTTGCGTTCAATGTCGTCTTCATCGCGGCCATGACGGCGCGAATTGTCCTTCGGGGTGTCAGATATTGTTTCTCTTGCAAAGTCGGGGACGCAACCATCGAGGGCGCAACCGAGGATATCATCTCGCTACTGAACTTTACCTTCGCTCCTCCGCAGCGAGCTTTCGGATCAGAAACGTGTTGGAGCGCTCCCGATAGCGCACACCCATATGGCCATCTTCCAGCACTTCAACGAGCTGCGCGCCGTTGCGCAGGATCAGCTCAAAGATTTTGCGTTGCGGCAACACGTGCGTTTCCATCTCCGGGCGCTTTCCTTCATTCTCGAGATAATCCGCGAGCTGGAAGCTGTAGTCGAGACGATACGTTGGCACCTGGAAGTAAGCATAACCACCCGGATGGAGCGCCCGCAGCAACTGTTCGATGATGAGCGCGATCACCGGCGGCGGATTGTGTTGTAACACAAGCAGCGAATAGACGAAGTCGACCTTGGGTAACCGGCTCAGATCCTCAACGGAGTGGGTCTGTTTGAACACAACATGGGTCTTCCCCATACCACGCAGATCTCGCTCGAGGCTGCGCAAGTGGGGCAACGAAATGTCGTAGGCATACACCTGAGCGAAATGGGATGTCAGCCAGCGTGTGACACGGCCCACTCCACAGCCATATTCCAAACAGGTGCGCAGCGTGCTCATCTGGATGCCATTACGCTCCAGGGTACGCCTGACCCGCTCAACATCCGATTGGCCCGTGCGGTAAAACTGGTCGCGTGTCCGCTCGATGTTCGCCATCCGATACTCGTCGCCGGCGATCACCGACCAGTAGGGCTCGGTTTCCCCAAGATGCTGCCAGGCCTCTTGAACATGACTCACGAGCGCTTGCAGTTGCTCGTTGTCGTCGACTTCCTCGATCTGCATGGGCGGTTCATCACCGCTCAGGGGCGTCACGTGCATAGGCGGATTACAGGAGCGGTAGGCGTCAGAGGCCAGCATGCGCCAGCGTAGCTGCGAGAGAGATGGATGCTCCTTTCGGGACGCCTCGATCTCCGCATCGTCCGCTGGCTCACGGTCGAGGATGGCCCGGTAGGCTCCGATGATCTCACTCCGTGTGAGCAGGGGCACTGCTCTGCCAAGCCGCTGTTCGATCAGCTCCTTCCCATCACGCAGCAGCGCTGCGGCATCGTACAGGAACTTACTCATACGCGTTTGCGATCGATGCGAATTGGGCATCGCCACTCCTAATGCGCATATACCGACATACGCATAACGGTAAGTCAACGGCCTTTTTACGCTTTTTTACCGCCCGCTGATAAATGCGTGATCGAGTCATTTACGGTCGTGTTCAGGACAACAGCCGGATCGGCACGCGGGGGATGCGCGGCGTGGATGAACGGCGGCAGCGACATACTGTAAAACAGCTGTGCTAGGGGGGTCGTATGCTCATCATTGGCTCGGCTCCTGCCGACTCGCACAAGAAGCGACGCGGGCGTCGGAAACCGTCAACCGGTCGAGTCAACCGGTCGATTTGCCAGCAGTCGATTTGTGAGCGGCGAAGCCGCTAGTACTCCACACACACGCGATGCCGCAGGCCGGCGCAGTAACGCCGGTGTCCGCCAAGGCAGGGCGACCTCGCGTTGTGTCCGCGGTCTCCCGTTGCCTTGGGCGGACGATGCGCGATCGGCGAATTCAGCAGCCCGCGTTCGGTGTCGTACAGACCGCGGCGCTGCTTGCGCCACGCCGCACGCCCTACGCTGACTGCCGTAACCGCGTGAAGACCCGATTGCGCGCCGGATCAAACGGGATGGAACCCGAAGCCTGCGCAAAAGATGCGCAGCTTCGGTTCGTCGCTGCCGAATAGGCCACGGTCACGGTGGATGGGCGACGCCAGACAGACCGTCGTTTCACACACCGTCAGCGTCAGAGGCGAAGCCACTCGCTCCCGCGTTTGAAGTTCCGATCGTGAAGAGCTGCGTTGCGCTGGCCCCTGGGATGCGGACGACACCGTCGCCGCTCGGGGGTGGACATCGCTGCGGGGTCGAATCAGAACTACGTCTTCAGCTTCGCGCCGACGGCTAGCAGTCCTGAGACAAGTTTAGCGATGCCGTTTGTCTGCGACAACCGCCGCAGCGCCGCCATACCCTGGCGTGAACAACTTCTGCATTGTGTTCGATACGTCATCCGTGCCGGACACGATTGCGATATTGCCAGCGGATTCGGTGTCCCAATCGCGGTTGGTTACGAGCGACCGTCGTCTGGTACATGAACGTCCCGAGGCCCACCGGCGGCGTCGGGGCGCAGTTGACGACGGTCGTACCGCCGGAGTTGATGATGGTCGCGAAGGCAGTCGCCGGGGCTGCTCCGACTTGGACCGAGCGCTCAACGGCAGTACGGCGGCCCCGAGCGTCGAAACGTTCGACACGTTGTTAATTGTTTGGGTGAGTGCTCGTCATACAGCCGTCAAGCGGGGCATTGATGTACGGCATCTGGATGGTCCCACTCGCCCATTGCGCTGTGACGGCAACATACGTCGTGGGGCAATCAATCCCGGTCGCCACAAGGAGGAAGTTGAACGGATTGCCGGTCACGTTCGCGTTGAACATGCCGTCGACGCCAATGCCCGTATTCGTGCGGACTCCTGGGTACGACCCCGATCCGTTGTTCGTCATAGAGGCCCCCGTACCCCACCCCTGAAACGCCGCCAACTCGCGAATGCCTGCGGCGAGCACCATGTCGATATGGGCATTCGGTCCCGTCCAGATCGTATTGTTGTTCACCGAAGACCCAGTGAAATCCGCTCCTGTGACGGTCGCGTGGTCCGCCGTCACTCCCCAGTACGCGGAGTTGCCGGCGTTGAGTATCTGATTGGACGAAACCTGAGAACGCTGAACAGCGGGTGTCGAACGGAAGAGCACGATCCCCGCGTCCGTGACATCGACGATCTGATTGTTCTGGGCGGTTGTGTTCTCGCACTCTAAACTGAGCCCGTCGGAGGGTAACAGCGGGTGCGTTGTTGCATAGCCAGTCACGAGGTTTCCAGAGACCGTGATACCACCACAGGGTTCCGGCGGGTCAGCGGCCGCTCCCTGCGCGAGCAAATTCGTCCACCCCGTTGGGTCGGATATACGGTTGTTCTGCACGACGGTCCCAGAACCCCTCGCCAAGACATTCACGCTCGGACGGTATGGTGAAACAGTCGTATCTGGGCCGAGGTAGCCACGTTGCCCCTCAACCCAGACGTTGAGGAGTTGGGCCCCGGAGTTGGCATCCGGACTGACCTGGACCACGGGTCTGTTAGAGATCGAGGATCGCACGAGGCGAGCCATCTCGGCATACCGGTTCGTGGACTGGTACCCGGCCGTCGCTAGCGTCACCCCTGTTGGGATGATCAAGGTTGAGGTGATCGGCACGACGGCTCGGCAGGCGAGGAACACCGTCGACCCGGATGGAGTCATGTTCAACTTGTCCTGGAGCTGAGCGCCGGTTCCTTGAAACCCGGAGCACGGGCCCTCTGCGTCGGTCGGAATTGCGATCACCGGATTACTGCCGAAGAAGTACGTCGCACTCGAACCGCAGATGCTGGGGACGAGGTTCGTGAATGCCGCGCTTGCAAAGAGCGAGTCAATCATCGCAGCGAAGTCGCCGTGTCCAACCAGATAGTTATAGCAACTGGTGAACCCGGTGGCGTCGGGTTCTTGGTTCAAAATCCCGCGATAGGCGGTCAAGACTTTCGCCGCCGGACTGTAGTTGAGGTTGGCGTACTCGGGGGAGGGTCCAAGATAGAACGTTTGCCCATTCAATTGGAGGTTCGACTGTGTGCATCCCCCCTGGGTCAGGGCGTTTATGTAGCCGTTCCACCCCCCCACGTCGGGCATCCGCCCCAGGACTTCGGTGTACATTTTGGCGATGAACTGACCGGGAACTGTCGCAGTCGTATTTGCTAGATACGGAACCTTCCAGGTTGTCGACGCACTGCCCAAGAAATTATTGCTGATGAGAGATGTTCCGTTCATCAACCAGATAACGACGGTATCTGACGCGCAGGTGGTGTTCCGCCACAGAATGTCCGCCTTGCCGTCACCATCGAAGTCGCCGTTCCCGACCACCGACCACACCGTCGACACGTTCCCGAGCGGGCCGATGCTCGAGACACTAGCCCCATTCATCAGCCACATCACGATATTGCCCGCGGTATCACGCCACAGAATGTCCGCCTTCCCATCACCGTTGAAATCACCGTTCCCGACCACCGACCATACGCTCGACACATTTCCAAGCGAGGCCGTGCTGATAACGGCCAACCCGTTCATGAACCACATCTCCAGAGCACCATTCGTGTGCCGCCACAGGATGTCCGCCTTGCCGTCACCGTCGAAGTCGCCGTTCCCGACCACCGACCACACCGTCGACACGTTCCCGAGCGGGCCCATGCTCGAGACACTAGCCCCATTCATCAGCCACATCACGATATTGCCCGCGGTATCACGCCACAGAATGTCCGCCTTCCCATCACCGTTGAAATCACCGTTCCCGACCACCGACCATACGCTCGGCACATTTCCAAGCGAGGCCGTGCTGATAACGGCCAACCCGTTCATGAACCACATCTCCAGAGCACCATTCGTGTTCCGCCACAGAATGTCCGCCTTGCCGTCACCGTCGAAGTCGCCTATGCCGGCGATTGTCCAGTCTGTTGATCTCGTACCCGGTGGTCCGCTGCCAATGACAGTCGTGCCACTGACCAGCCACATTTGAAGAGTTCCTGAATTGTCACGAAACAGAATGTCGGCTCGGCCGTCACCGTTAAAGTCCTTGCAACAGAAGAAGGGGATAGCCCAAGCGGAGGATGGGCCAAGGCAGAGCAACACGCTCATCGCGATGACTACGCGACATGCCGACGAAAGGGCGAAGGGCATGCGCTGGCAGCCACAGCAAAAACGGCTCCTGATGCAACAAAGAGCATTCATTCACCTACTCCATGTCCCCAGTCGTCCCTAACTTCTCAATTGACTGGATACTAGCGACGGATTATCCCGGCGCCGACTACACTTAAAGATCCCCTGTCCGAGTGCCCGAGCGTCGCTTAAGGTCCCAAAGGTGTCAAGAAGTATTTCCGGCTGGAATTTCCGGTGGGATCCGCGTGCAATCGAGTGCCATCGTGTCGAGAGGCCGCCCTCGCCGCTCGACCGCGATGCTTTTGTGGAATAGAGGACGGGGGCGTACGGGCGGGTTTGGCTGCGGCGCCCCGGTCGAATCGGACGGGGAAAACGCCATGAGAGTGGAGTCAATATCTGACGTGGTCGATCAGACCGCGGACGTTTCAGCCGACTGGCTGCGGATTTCCCCGACGATGAAGCGTTTCCTGCGCCACTGCCCGCTGGAGAGGGTTGCCGCCATCTGATCAAGGAACCATTCTGGCCATCCATCTCCCGCGAGGAAGGCCGTCCCTGCTGGTTTTAACTCCCTTCTCAGTTACCATGACGTTAGAGAGGTTGAGCGTACGTCCAGTGGGACTTCAACGCACCTTCGTCGACGGCGTACATCCAGTACAGCGGGCGGCGATACTCATCGAAGTGGGCTGCCGAAGGGGGACCACTACTACCGTGCAGATCACGGACGTCTTTTTCTAGACCAGGAATACGTATGCGATCTACGCGAACGTTCGGGGGGCAACCGTCAACATTTTCGTCCCCGGAGATCACTTTCGGGCCGATCGTGCTCCAGGACATGATCAGGGGGGCGAGTCGCGATGGACAATTTCAAACCATCAAGACTGAGACTTACGGGGAGAATCTCTCGTGGAGACCCGACTAGGAGCTGGCGTGGTACTTCGTCCTTCAAATGGCCGCGAGCCTCTTGACGGCACGGCTCTTTCGGCAGATCCTCGCGCGCATAAGACGACTCGCGCGGCCTCCGACATGACCGAACCGCCCGCCCAACGCGGAGAACAGGGTCGACGGCCGGCGGCGGGAGTATCCCGCGGAGAGTACTCACAGGCAGCAGACTCTCTGCCAGATGCGGGTTCGGCGGCGATGGCGCCGCCCGAACCTATGCGAATGAGCGGCAGGGCGCTGCGGACGTCACGTCGCGACGCGCCCGAATCGACCGAGGAAACAGATGGGGTCCATATCGGAATCCCGGCCTTAGCCCGCACGAAGCCTATGGCTTCGTCGCCGATTTCTCGATCTACCTGGACCGCGCCAGGCGCGGCACGGTGTGGGGCGCTCTTTGCTCACTTGGCTCATCGAGCTGGGACGCGAGTACGGCTATCACAAGCTCGCGCTCTCCGACTTTCCGACGAACGCCGCCGGCATGCCGCTCTACACGAAGCTCGGCCTCGGTATCGTCGCGATCTACGAAGAGCAGGGACAGCCCGACGGCCGTTGGGTCGACACGATCATAATGGAGAAGCTGCTGGAGGGTTGACACACGACCGATGCGTCGACATCGCACCCGACTGAAACCCGCAGTTCTCAAGTGCTGCATGGCGATCACATCCGTCGTGGGCGCTGCCATCGTGGCCGAGCTGGCGTTCCGGGCCGCACTCTTTTCCGGCATTCCGCCCATGAAGCGCTATCGCGTCCCGGAGCTCTATGCCTACGTTGAGAGCGACGACTACTGGAAGCTCTATTTCATGCTCGACGGAAAATACAAACCGGCCAGGACTCCGCACCCGTTGCTCGGGTGGGTCGGCGACTTCGACAGACGGACCTACGTCCATGTCGAGTACGCGAGAATCGAGGACAAGCAGCCGGTCCTGCTGTACGGCGACTCATTCGCCTCGTGCGCCGTAGCTCCAAAGGATTGCTTTCAGGGCATCCTCAACACGGATCCCGAGTTCTCGACGAAGCACTTTCTTTTGAATTACGGGGTCGGCGGCTACGGGGTCGATCAAATCTTTCTGCTCTACCAGGAATCCATCGGACACTATTCTCACCCCTTTGTCATCGTCAGCATGCTGACGGACGATCTCGACCGAAGTGTCCTATCGGTCAGGACGGGCCAGAAGCCGTTTTACCAGCTCGTCGGTGACCGCCTCGTTCTGTCCGGCGTCCCCATCGACCCGTCGCCGGAGTCGTTCTTTTCCAAACACCGCCCCCGAATCACGTCCTACTTGTTGCGGATGTTCATCTACAGCGATGCCTTTCAAGCGT
>Ga0207646_10003376_pt1 | contig 18063 bp, 14 predicted proteins | sample KBSK5502metaG_FD_184343 | JGI IMG/M metagenome (GOLD analysis project Ga0207646, IMG submission 184343) | Corn, switchgrass and miscanthus rhizosphere microbial communities from Kellogg Biological Station, Michigan, USA - KBS K5-50-2 metaG... | ecosystem: Host-associated > Plants > Roots >...
CCGGCATCAACGGCGAGGCGCTCAACAAGATCGTCACGAACTTCAATGCGAGCCAGAGCGCCATCAAGGTCACGACCGTCTTCCAGGGGAGCTACGACGATCTTCTTTCGAAGCTGAACACGGCGCTCGCATCGAACGCCGCGCCCGCGCTGGTGCAGGTCTACGACATCGGCCAGCGCTACATGTACGACAGCGGCCAGGTCGTGCCGATGCAGGCCTTCATCGACCGCGACAAGTTCAGCACGGCCGACTTCGAGCCCGCTGTGATCAACTACTACAAGTACCAGGACAAGCTGCAGAGCATGCCGTTCAACGCGTCGTCCTCGATCTTCTACTACAACAAGGACGCCTTCACAGAGGTCGGGCTCGATCCGGCGAAGCCGCCGGTGACGTTCACCGAGATCACCGAGGCTGCGAAGAAGCTGACCAAGAAGGACGCGAGCGGCCAGACCGTGCGCTACGGCTTCGGTCCCTCGATCTACGGGTGGTTCTTCGAGCAGCTCCTCGCCACATCGGGGTCGCTCTACGCCGACAATGGCAACGGGCGTGACGACCGCGCGACGAAGGTCGTCTACAACAACGCCGCCGGCAAGGCGATCCTCGACTGGTGGAAGGCCGGCATCGACGGCGGGTACTTCTACAACCCCGGGATCGACAACGCGGGCGCGACCACCGCGTTCCAGTCCGGCAAGACCGCGATGTACCTCGAGTCGAGCGCGGCCCTCCGCGGCAACATCAACACGGCGAAGTTCCAAGTCGGGACAGGTCTCTTCGCACGGCCCGACAACAAGCCCGCGAACGGCGGCAACATCATCGGCGGCGCGTCGCTCTACATCATGAAGAGCCGTCCGGCCGAAGAGCAGCAGGCCGCGTGGGAATTCGTGAAGTACGCGATGACCCCCGCCGTGCAGGCACAGTGGCAGTCGGACACGGGCTACTACGCGATCGTTAAGTCCGCATACAACGAGGCTCCGGCGAAAGAATGGGCGACGAAGTACCCGCAATTCCAGACGCCGGTGGATCAAATCCGCAATTCACCACAGAACCGGATGACCAATGGCGCGGTGCTCGGCATCTTCGCCCAGGCCCGCGCACGGACCCAGAAGATGATCGAGTCGGTCTTGCTCGGTCAGGCCACGTCGCAAGCGGCCCTTGACGCGGCAGTCGCGGAAATGAACGACGCGATCGATAAATACAACAAGGCGAACAAATAGCCACACGAGATGAGACGGTGCGGTCGGTCGGCGACCGCACCGTCGATCTCCTCGTCATCGGCGGCGGGATCATCGGGGCGGGCATCGCGCGTGACGCCGCTCTTCGCGGGCTCGAGGTCGCTCTCGTCGAGCAGGCCGACTTCGGCTCGGGCACGACATCCCGACCGACCCGGCTGATCCATGGCGGACTTCGCTACCTCGAGCTCTTTGACTTCGCTCTCGTCCGGAGCGACATGCGCGAGCGCGAGATCCTTCTTCGGATCGCGCCTCACCTGGTCTTCCCGCTCGCGTTTCTCCTCCCCCTCTACCGCCCGACCTTCTTCTACCAGCTGAAGCTGCGCATCGGGATGCAGCTCTATGACGCGCTCTCGCTCGACAAGAGCCTGCCGAGGCGGCAGCACCTTGACCGAGCCGCGACCCTCGCCGCGGAGCCCTCGCTCGAGCCGGACGGACTCGTCGGCGCGTGGCGCTTCTACGACGCGCAGGTGCCTCTTGTCGAGCGACTGGTGGTGGAAAACCTTGTCGATGCATCAGAACGCGGCGCGCACGTCCTGAACCACGCTCGAGTCATCGACTTTCTTCGCGAGGGCGATCGCATCCTCGGCGCCCGCGTGCGGGACGCGATCGCGGGGCGCGACGTCGAGATCCGCGCCCGACACACTGTCGTCGCGACCGGTGCGTGGCTCGACCGCACGATCGCGCCGCTTCGCAAGCGATCCGATCCGCTTCTCCGCCTCACCAAAGGCGTTCACATCGTCACGCGGCGCGCGGTGCAGCAGGCGCACGTCCTGTTCGCGAGAAGCGATGGGCGCCTGTTCTTTGTCGTCCCTTGGCGCGACGCGACCATCGTCGGCACGACGGACACCGATTACACCGGCGATCCAAGCGACGTCCTGGCAAGCGAGGAGGACGTCCGGTATCTCCAGGACGAGGCGCGCCGGGCCTTTCCGAGCGCGCCCTTCGACGAGATTCACTTCACCTGGGCCGGCGTACGCGCCCTCGTTCGCGAGGAGGGCGTGAGCGAAGGGCAGGTCTCGCGAAAACACGCGCTCTTCGATCACGCCAAGCGCGAAGGCGTCGAAGGCGTTCTGTCCGTCGTCGGTGGGAAGATCACCGCGTACCGGGCGATAGCGGAGGAAGTCGTCGACACGGTGAGCGGCACGCTTTCTCGGGACGCGCGGTCGCGGACGGCGGAGGAGCCATTGCCCGGCGCGCGGCCGGTCGACCTGGCCGCACGGCCGGGCGACCTCGCGCTCGAGGCGGTGACGCGCGCGCACCTCACTTCCATCTACGGCAGCCGTGCCCGCGAGGTCCTCGATCTCGCCCGGTCCGATCCATCGCTCGCGTCGCCCCTCTGCCCCCACCACCACGGCATCGAGGCGGAGATCGTCCACGCTGTGCAGAACGAATGGGCGCACACGCTGGGCGATGTCCTGCTGCGTCGCAACGCACTCGGTCTTGCGGAGTGCCAGGCCCTTGACTGTGTCGAGCGCGTCGCGGACCGTGTCGGTGCGGTGCTCGGCTGGGACGGGGACCGAGGCCGCAAGGAGATCGAGGCCTACCGCCGAGAAGTCGAGCCGATGCGGCGTTTCAGCACGGAATGACCGCGGTCCTCGCGCTCGATCAGGGGACGACCGGCTCGAGCGCCATCGTCTTCGATGAGGCGGGCGCGATCCGGGGCAGCGCCGATCGTGAGATCCGCCAGTTCTATCCAGCGTCCGCACACGTCGAGCACGACCCAGATGAGATCTTCGCGACAACGGTCGCGGTGGGCCGCGAAGCCCTCACGCGCGCCGGCGTCGCCGCAAAGGACCTCGCAGCGATCGGCATCACCAATCAGCGGGAAACCACCGTCGTGTGGGAACGTGAGACCGGACGGCCGATCCACCCCGCGGTCGTCTGGCAGAGCCGGGCGAGCGCCGCCATCTGCGATCGACTCCGCGCCGAAGGTCACGAGAAGCTCGTGCGCGAGCGCACTGGACTCGTGATCGACGCGTATTTCTCCGGGACGAAGATCCGCTGGATCCTCGATGAGGTGCCGGGCGCCCAGAAGCGAGCCGAGGCCGGGGAGCTCGTGTGCGGAACCGTCGACACCTGGCTCATCTGGAATCTCACCGGCGGCCGAATGCATACGACGGACGTTTCGAACGCGTCGCGAACCCTGGTGTTTGATATCCACCGCCGAGCGTGGGACGACGACCTGCTCGCGCTGCTCGGTATCCCGCGATCGATGATGGCCAAGCCGGTGCGGTCGAGCGGAGTCGTCGCCGAGAGCGAGCCGCGTCATTTCGGCGCGGCGATACCCATCGCCGGGATCGCAGGAGACCAGCAGGCCGCGCTCTTCGGCCAGACGTGCTTCAACGGCGGAGAGGCGAAGAATACCTACGGGACGGGCTGCTTCCTTCTCGTGAACACGGCCGACCGGGCCGTGACCGCGAGCGGCGGGCTCCTGACGACGATCGCCTGGGACATCGGCGACGGCGTGCGCTATGCGCTCGAGGGAAGCGCGTTCATCACCGGTGCAGCGGTGCAGTGGCTGCGCGATGGCCTCGGCATCATCGCGACGGCCGCGGAAACGGAAGCCCTCGCGGCGAGCCTCACTGGCAATGACAACGTGTACCTCGTGCCGGCGTTCACTGGCCTCGGCGCCCCGCACTGGGATATGTACGCGCGCGGCCTGCTGATCGGCATCGAGCGCGGGACGACCCGCGCACACCTCGCACGTGCGACGCTCGAGAGCATCGCCTACCAGACGCGCGATCTCATCGAGGCGATGCGCGGGACGGGTCAAGCGATCGAGGTGCTCCGCGTCGACGGCGGCGGGACCGTAAACCGCTTCCTCATGCAATTCCAGGCCGACATCGCCGGCATTCCCGTCGAGGTCGCAAAGGTCCCGGAGACGACAGCTCTCGGCGCGGCATTCCTCGCGGGGCTCGCCACCGGCGTTTGGCGCTCATCCGGGGACCTTCGCAGCCGGCGTTCGGTCGCCGCTCGGTATGAGCCGAAGACATCTGTCGACGAGCGCGACAGCTTGTATGCGAGCTGGCTGCGCGCCGTGGACCGCGCTCGTGGATGGGCCGCGCCATCTGAGGTTTGACTCCACCGGTCGAACGGAGTACCCCAGCGGCGACTCGCGCCCGCGATGTGTGAACGTCCGCTGCGCGGGCCGGCCGAAGGGGGGTGGGCGCCCGAATCTGGGAGCGGATCCGCATGACGCGCGGACCGGATCGTTCGCGAGGGGGAGAGCTAAACCGTTCACGCTCACCGTCACGCCCGGCGGTCCGGGAGCGACACTCGTGCTGGTGGTATCGGGGCATGACGTTCAACGAGATCGTGATCGAGCGTCAGATCGCGTTCTAAAAAGGGGGGAACGAAAGTGGACAAGATCAAGCGGAGGCAGCTGATCAAGGGCGGCGCAGCGGGAACGATCGCACTGGGTGCCCTGGCAGTCGGCGCATCAGCGGCAAGCGCCAACGAAGGGAAAGGAGGCGCTATCGCGATCCACATTCATGGCGTCCTCAACGGCGTTGGCGCAACGCCGCCTGCCGCGACGCTCGCCATCAACACCGACGTAGCTGGCCGTCGAGGCGATCTTGCCGGCGCTGGGTGGGACAGCGGCACGAACAACACGACAGCGGGAGGTATGGTGCCTACCGCCGGTCCGTCGTCGGCCGATCCGTCGGGCACCGCCGGTCCAGTCGCCGCCTGCTACTACACGGCAGCAGGGAGCCTCGTGGGCGACGTCGTAACGCTCAAGGGTCGATCGCTTTTCACGAACAGAGCGTGGCCCGGAACAGCCGACGGAGAGGACCCGAATAAGGCGGACGCGCGCGCCGATGGCCGCGAGTTGAATGCGACCGTGAACGTGAAGACCGCCGCCATCACGTGGTCACTCTCGCCTGCCGGGGGCAGCTTCGGTGGGACCGGCACGGTGGTGATGTTCGCCGGTGGTCGCTCGGCAAAGGACGACTAAGACCACAGCGGTAAGGCCGGCCATGCGAATGACCCCCGGAGTCTTCTCCGGGGGTCAGTCTTCCCTCGTCTCCTGCGCGCGACGCCGCCGCTAGGCCATATCCAGCCCGACCTTCCAGCCGATGAGCAGCGGGACCGTCTCCGCGAGGTTGTAGAGGAAGTGCAGATCCGGACGCGCGAGCGGCAGGACCCCGCCGATGAGGCCTTTGGCGCCCTAACCCTTCGGGACGCGCTCGGGGAAGTCCGACATGATCCCGTCGACGCCCCACTCGGCGAAGAGCGCGATCTCGCGTGGCTCGTTGACCGTCCACACATTCATCTTGACTCCCGCCCCGTGTCCCGCCTTCACGAGCTCGGGCGTCAGGTACGCGCGATTCGGGTGCAACGCCCAGAGGCGCATACCGCGGGCGCTCTCCACGAGCGACGGCCGATCCGGAGAGTCCGCGAAGATGAATGCGCGACGCACCGCCGGTCCCGCGACCTTTGACCCTTCGAGCGCGGCCCACCAGAAGCTCGAGACGTACGCGTCGGGATCGCGGCGCTCGGCCAGGAGCTTGCCGACGTGAGCACCGGTTTCATGGGCGGCCTTCTCGCTCATCTCGCATTTGAGCTCGACGTTCACGCCCATCTTGCCGCGGCAGAAGTCGAGCACCTCTTCGAGCGTCAGCTTCAGGTCGGGTCCGGGTCGGTCGTGAGAGATCAGCAAGCGACCATCGTCGGCGAGCCACACATCGGTTTCGATCTCATCGCATCCGAGGGCGTGCGCCTTCTCGAACGACTCGATCGTGTTCTCGGGCGAATGTCCCTTGGCTCCGCGATGTCCGATCCGGCGCATCGTCTTAGCGTCCCACATCCCTGCGGCCCATAGCGACGATCGCAACGGCCGTGCCGGCTGCGCCAATCGCGACGAGAGTGGCGATCCCGCCCCAATCGTCCTTCGACATCGGCGTTCCGTACAAGGCGTAGAGCGAGATGTTGCTCACCCACTCGGGCCACTGGAAGAGCGGCGTGAACTGCTGAGCGAAGTACCCCACCACCGCGAGCGTGCCCAGGGCGGCCACCGCCACCCGTGGCCGCCAGCCCGCGAGCGCGTGGCCGATCCCGGCGAACGCGTACGCGACCGGGAGCACCGCCGCGGACGCGAAAACGAAGCGGCCGCCCGGAAGGCTGATTCCCGTGGACGTCGCGGTCAGGTAGACAGCGAGCGAGCTAACGGCCACCACAACCAGACAAGCCACGAGGACCGCCGCGATTCGTTCGACCACGATCCGCCCGCGCGAGACCGGCGCGCTCAGGATCATCTCGAGCCTGCCCTCGTTGTCATCAGCGGCCCAGCTATTCACCTGCGCGACGACGAACAGCGAGATCAGGAGGAGGATTGTTCCAAACCAGATCACGCCGACGAAATCCGCGTATGCGTTGATGCCAGCGCGTTCGAAATACGCCCGGAGCACCGGAACGTCCGAGCTTCCGAGCGCGTCGACCATTGTCTTCGTGATCGAGGTGAGGAAGGCCGCGAGCAGCGCCAAACCCAGCGCCCACGCGACGATCCACACACGCTGTTGATCGACGATCGCGAGGACCGGCAGACGCAGAAAGGGGTCTCGCGCGGGACGCCGCTCGACCGTCGTCTTGCCCGGCGCACCGCGAAAGAGCGGGCCGCCGACGTCCCGAGCCACGAAGGCGAGGACCGCCAGGACGACGAGGACCAGCGCAATCACGGCGAGCGCAACGGTCGCGCCGGCGTCGAGGGAGCCGCCGCGGAGTAGCGGGGTGCTCCGCTCGTAAGGGTAGAACGGTGAAAGCCAGCGGGTGGCACCGACATCGATGCCCGATCGGGCGGCGGCATTGAGCATGAAGAGCACGAGCACGACGACGCCCGCGATCCCGGTCGCGCTTCGCCGCGTTGTCACAAGCTGGGCGACGAGGAGCGCGAATCCGAAGACAACGAGGGTCAGGACTAAGATCGCGATCCCCTGCAAAGCGAGTGGGCCGAGAGGCAACGGCTCCTGCCCGATGGCCGCACCGATCGCCGTCCCGGCGAGCATGACGGCGATGGAGACGGCCGCAACCGCTGCGAACCCAGCGACACGCGCCGCTATCAGGCGCATCCGGGAGACTCCGGCCGAGAGCCACAACTCGATCAGGCCGCGCTCTTCGTCGCCGCGCCCCGCGCCGGTGCCGGCAAGCAAGGCCCAGAACGCGTAGATGAGCGCGGCCGAGCCGAACCAGCGCCACACGAGGTAGCCCGCCATCGTGTCGAGCTGGGCCGGTGCGGGCAGAAGGTAAGTGAGCTGGCGCCCGAGGAGCTCCATCTGTTGCGCGAAGAGAGCCCTCGCCGCCGGGTTGTCGCCGGCGATCTGCGCGAAACCGATCGAGTTGAGAAGCCCGCCGATGGTTCCGACAAGCGCGGTCATGAGAAGACCGGTGCGGTGCGAGCGGACGGCCAGCCTGAGGAGCGTCACTTATGCCCGCTTCGCGGGTTCAGCTCGCTCGTGCGTCCGGCCGACCGCGGTCGGCCTCCCGCCCCCGCTCACTTGTAGAACCCGAGGAAGATCTCCTCGAGCGACGGCTCGCGACTCTCGAACTTGGTCACGCGCGAGGTGGCGAGCGCGGCCAGGAGCGGCTCGAACTCACCGCGAAACATCCCACTCACGCGGTGATCTTGAATGGCGACCTGTTCGAATCCCGGGATCGCCTTGATGCGCTCGATCGGCGGCGGTCCGGCGAACACGATCTCGATGCGGTGCGCCCGCATGCCGGCGAGCTGGTCGAGCTGGCCAACCGTCGCAAGGTGGCCCTCGCGCACGATGCCAACGCGATCGCAGACGTGCTCCACCTCGGAGAGCACGTGCGACGAGATGAGGATCGTCGTGCCGCGGGCGCGAGCATCGCGGACCAGCCCGTAGAACTCCTGCTGATGCAGGGGATCGAGACCGCTCGTCGGCTCGTCGAGGATCAGCGCGGCCGGCCTCGGCGCGAACGCAAGCAGGAGCGCGAGCTTTTGCTTGTTGCCGTGCGAGTACTCGCGGTACTTGCGACCGAGGTCGAGATCAAGTCTTTTTGCGACGGCCTCGACCTCGCCGCCGGTGAGGTCACCGCGAAGACCTGCGATATACGCGACGATCTCGGAGCCTCGCCAGCCGCCAAATTGCGGCAGCTCGCCGGGCACGTATCCAATCTTGTGCTTGAGCGCCACGGCGTCGCGATGGGCGTCGAGCCCGAGGATCGTGGCGGAGCCCTTCGTCGCGTGTATGAGCCCCATCAGGAGCTTGATCGTCGTCGTCTTCCCCGCCCCGTTCGGTCCGAGATAACCGAAGACCTCGCCCTCTTCGACGGTGAGGTCCAGGTCGAAGATGCCGTGACCGGCCCCGTAGTCCTTGGTGAGTGCCTTGGTTTCGATAGCCGTCGTCACTTCCGTCTCCTTTCGCGCACGCGACGAATCAGTGCGGGAAGCTCCGCGCTCAGGTCCTCGACAATGCCGGCCATCTCTTCCAGGCGGCGGCGGGCGAGACCGGGACCCACGGCGTGAGCACCCTGGCGCAGTCGGTCAGCGAAGATCCGTGTCTGCGCGTTGCGCGCCGCCATGATGGCGTCGGGGTCGAGAAGCGCCTCATACAGGAGACGCCGAGAACCACGTGCCCCGACGGCGCGCGCGAGGCCGATCGCGACCAGCTGTCGGGACGCAACGCTGGCCCCACTCTTCGCGATGTCCATCTCGTCGGCCATCTCGTCTAGCGAGGCCGGTGAGCTACGCAGCAGCAGATACGCGTACGTGCGCCCGGTGGTGCGCGTCAGTCCCCACGTGACCATGGTGTGTCCGAGGTCTTCGATGAATTGATCGCGGAGGGTACCGGTGTGCACTAGATTCTGTTTCAACTGAATATATAGATCATAGCGCGCACGCGCCGGGGAACGGCTTTACACGTAGCTCTCCGTGTGCACCCACCGCAGGCGCCCGCCCGCCCCGACCGCGACGGTGACGAACGTGGCCCCGCCGAGAGCGTGCTCGTCGAACAGCTTCATGCGCCGCGGCCGTAGGCGATAGAAACGGTAGGTGTCGATTTCGGCGTAGGCCTTGAAGCGCGCCGCATAGAGCTGCTCGGCCGCGCGGGCGTCGCGGCCGCGGAGCTCGCGCGCCGTCCCAAAAAGCTGGATCCCACGGTCGCTGCCGCCCCAGGTCTGTGTGGAGCGGTACACGGTGATCGCAGTCGACGGATTCGCGCGGATGTTCCGCGAGTGGCGCGCCTCCGGTGCGGACAGCCAGACGATCTCGAACGACGGGCCCCACGCGAAGTAGGCCGTGTTCACGTGGGCGCGCGCGCCCGGCGACACGGTCGCGATAGCGCAGAGCTTCGATTGGTCCAGCAGCCGGCGGGTCATCGCTACGAGGCGGCGTGTGGCGGGATGCTTCGCGATCCGGCGCACAGGCATCGGACACATGATGGGGTCGCGCGGGCTACGCTTTCGTTCCGTGGCGGACCGATTCGTCACCCGCGGATTCGTCGGGCGCCGCGAGCCCGCCGGTTCCGCTCAGGCCGGTCGCATTCCGCCTGGTCAGCACGTGGTCAAGGACTTTCCCGTTCTCTCCGCGGGCCCGACCCCGCGGACGCCGCTTGGGTCCTGGTCCTTCCGGATCGAGGGCCTCGTGAAGGAGCCGGCCTCGTGGGAATGGGCCGACTTTCAGAAGCTCCCGGCGCAAGACTTCGTGAAGGACATCTCGTGCGTGACGAAGTGGACAAAGCTCGACACGCACTGGCGCGGAGTGAGCGTCGACATCCTGCTCGAGCAGGTCGAGCTCGACCGGCGCGCCGGCTTCGTGACGGCCTTCTCCGATGGCGGCTATACGACGAACGTTCCGCTCCCGGAGCTCATCAACGGCCAGGCCTTCGTGGCGTACGAGTACGACGGCAAACCGTTGGCGCCGGAGCACGGTGGCCCTGCGCGCCTGGTCGTCCCACATCTGTATTTCTGGAAGAGCGCGAAGTGGGTTCGCGGCCTCCGCGTCATGGAGCGCGATGAGCCCGGATTCTGGGAGTCGCTCGGGTACAACAACCACGGTGACCCGTGGAAAGAAGAGCGGTATACAGGCGACTAGGCTGTGAAACGTCTGCTGGAGTGGCAGATCGCCACCGTCACATCCATCAAGGTCGAGACGTCCGAGGTGAAGACGCTCACGCTCGCCCTACCAAGCTGGACGCCGCACCGTCCCGGGCAGCACTACGACGTTCGCCTGACTTCCGAGGATGGGTACTCCGCGCAACGCAGCTACTCGGTCGCCTCGGAGCCGGAGCGCACCGGAGAGATCGACCTTACGGTCGAGCGGATCGGCGACGGCGAGGTCTCGCCCTACCTCGACGACACCGTCGTCGTCGGCGATCGCTTCGAGGTCCGTGGTCCGGTCGGCGGGTACTTCGTCTGGGATCGCTCGGTCGGAGGCTCCCTCTTGCTGGTCGCGGGCGGATCCGGAGTGGTGCCGCTCATGGCGATGCTGCGGCACCGCACGGCTGTGGGTGTGAAGGACCCCGCCTGTCTCCTCTACAGCGCGCGGACGTACGAGCAGGTGATCTACGGTCAGGAGCTCGAGATGCTCGCGCGAAAGAACGGCCTCACGGTCTCATACACGCTGACGCGGAGCCAGCCCGCAGGCTGGAAGGGGTACGCGCGCCGGATCGACGACGCGATGCTGAAAGAGGTGAGCGGCCCGCTTGGTCGCAACGCGCTCGCGTACGTCTGCGGCCCGACCGCGCTCGTCGAGGTCGCGGCGGACGGGCTCGAACGCGTCGGGCTGCCGGCCGACCGCATCCGCACCGAGCGCTTCGGGCCGAGCGGGCAGTGACCGAGACGAAGGACGACGACCTCGTGCTCGACGGGAACGCCGTCGCGGGGACGCTCGCCGAGATCTACGGCGACGAGATGACGACCGTCCTCGCCGAGTGCGCGAGCTGCGGAAAGGTCGACCCTGTCGGCGGCCTCCTCGCGTACGTGCACGCGCCGGGCATCGTGCTCCGCTGCACCGCGTGTCAGACGGTAATGATCCGGATCGTCAAGACGCCGAAGCGCACCCTCGTCGATGTGCGCGGGAAGCGCATACCGCAGCCGCCAAAGACCTAGCGCGTAGGATTCCGGCCGGAAGTGGGAATGGAACGACGGGCCGAGCGCCGTCTAGTCACGTGCGTCTTTATCGACATCGTGGGGTCGACCGACCTGGGACAACAGCTTGGTCCCGAGAGAATGCAGCGACTTCTCTCCGACACCTTCCGTGAGATCAGCGCGATCGCGACGGCGGCGGGCGGCACGATCGAGAAGTACATCGGCGACGAGGTTTTCATCCTCTTTGGCGCTCCCGTCGCGCACGTCGACGACGTCAGCCGGGCCCTGCGTGTCGCCGATACGTGCGCGCGACTGCCGACATCGGGACACGACACCGTTGCCGTGAGGATCGGCGTTGAGACCGGCGAAGCGCTCGTCGACCTTGCGGCGCTCGAGGATCGCCAGCGGATGGCGGTAGGAACATGCGTGACTCTGGCGGCGAGGCTCCGGGGACGCGCAGACGCGGGTCAGGTCCTTGTCGGGCCGACCTGCCATGCGGCGGCCACCAGCTTCGGCGTCTTCGCGGATCTCGGCGACCTCGATCTCAAAGGCTTGGGCAAGGTGTCGGCATGGCGACTCCTGGAGATCGTCGATGAGTCCGACGCACCGCTCCGCTTCGTCGGCCGGAATGCGGAGCTGGCCCGCCTGCGAGAAGCGTTCGATCGCGCGAAGAGCGGGCGAGCGACGCTCGCCATGGTGGCCGGCGAAGCGGGGATCGGCAAGACCAGGCTCGTCGAAGAATTCGCGCGATCAGTTACCGACGAGGCTCGCCTTCTCCGCGCACGCATCCGGCCGGGAACCGAGGTCGGCGCATCCCCCTTGCAACAGCTCATCACGGACGCGGGCGACGAGACAATTCCGGGCGCCGTCGCTCACAGCGCCGGGCTTACCACGGACCCCCGACTGCTCGCGCTACCAATGGCCGATCGCCGGAACGAGATTTACGCCGCTTGGCGCGACTACCTCGCCACGCTCGCGCGCGAGCGTCCGCTGATCGTGTGGCTCGAGGACGTGCATTGGGCGGAGAGCGAGCTCGTGCGACTCGTCGACCGACTCACGTTCGCCACCCGTGCGGCCTTGTTGGTCATCGCGACCGCGCGGCCCGAATTTCCGGCCATGACCGCCCTGCGCCCCAGCGAGGACCATCTGATCATCGATCTCGCCCCTCTGGACAATGAAGCCGCGACCGCGCTCGCGCGCGCCGGAGGCGCTCGCGACGCCGCTCGCGTCGTTCGGGCGGAGGGCCATCCGCTTTTCATCGTCGAGCTCGTTCGCGCCCGTGGCGCTCTCGGAGCAGACCTGCCGGTCAGCGTCCAGGCGGCGATCGGCGCACGCCTTGACGAGCTCGCCTTGGGGGATCGCGATCTGCTTCAGCGCGCGGCGGTCGTCGGCGAAACGTTCGAGGTCCACGGTGCCGCACTGCTCGCGGAGCTGGACCCGGCGGACGCGGCCGGGATGCTCGGGCGGCTTGCGCACCTGCGCTACGTCCACAGGGTCGACGGCGCCTTCCGGTTCGATCACGCCCTCGTGCGCGACGTCGCGTACGCCCGCCTGCCGGTCAGCACTCGTGCCCGGCTGCACGCCCGCTACGCACGCGAGGGTCTGGACGTCGACGAGGCCGAGGCGCTCGCGCACCACTGGTGGGAGGCGCTCGGCGCGAGCGATGCCGACTGGATCTGGGAGGGCGAACCGGAGATCGAGGCGATGCGCGGCGAGGCCCTGCGGGCGCATCTCGCGGCCGGCCGTAGCCTCGCCGATCGAATGGCGCTGGACCGAGCCTTCGAGGTCTATGAACGCGCCCTGAAGCTGGCACGCGATCCTCGCGACTCGGCGCGGGTCGAAGAGGCGTTCGCGCAGGCGCTCGCTCGGAACGCCAAGGGCGACGCGGCGACACAGCACCGGTTCCATGCGATCGAGCTTTACCGATCCGCCGGTGCAACGGTACCGGCGAAGCTCTACGCCGACACGCTCGATCTCGCCGTCTTCAACTGGGGTTATTTCAAAGACCTGCCCAGTGTTGAGCAGGTGATTGCTCTGCTGGACGAGGGGAGCCGGAGCGCGCGCGAGACCGGTGACACGATGGCCCTGGTTCGCCTTCTGGCCCAGCGTGGGCTCTTCACGAACGACCCGGGGGTTCTGGCAGAGACCCGGCCGCTTCTCGAGGCGGTCACCGACAAACGTCCGTACGGGGACGCGCTCTGGCGGCTCGCGCTCGTCCATTTGGGGACGAACGGCGATTGCGGGCAGGCCGTCGAGGTTTTGGATCTGGTCTTCGAGCTCGCAAGACAAGGCGCTGAAATGAACGAGCCCGAGGCGCTCATGTGGTACACGCTCGCGCTCTTCCATGCCGGCGAGCTCGGGCGCGCCGAAGCCGCGGCCGATCGCCTGCTCGAAATTAGTGTCACGAAGAGCGCTCACACGCGCCAGCACGCGATTGGCGCCAAGGCGCTCGTGCGCTTCGCGCGCGGCGACTGGGCCGGCGTGGACGCGCTCGCGGTCGAACTCCGCTCGATCGTGGAGGAGAACCCAGATGCGAGCTTCTGCCTCGTCGGCGCGAACCTCGCCGGATACGGGGCGATCGCCGAACTGATCCGAGGCCGCCTGCTCCCCGCCGATCTCGCGCCGCTCACCGAGCGGATCCTCCCGACCGCCAACGCGACGCGCGCTGCCGCGCTGCTCCTTCCGACGATCATCTCCGGCGGCGCCGGATTGGAAGACGAAGCGCGCCGCGCGTACGCGCCGGAGACCGGGCTGTGGGATCGCGAGTCCGTATGGGACGTCGCCGGGATGAATCTCGCAATCGCGCACGTCGTACGCCGACGTTGGCGGGAGGCGGAGCGCGAGCTTCCGCGGATGGACCAGCTCGGTGAGAAGGGTGCCAAGTTCGCGTCGGCACTCGCCGCCGCGATCCGCGAGGAGATCGCGGCTGCGCGCGGCGAATCTCAGCCTCGGCATCAGGTGCTCCGCGAGCTTGGCTACAACGGCGTGAGCGAGCTGCTCGCGTATCGCGTTCAGTAGGGCAGGTGCGCGCGATACGCTGAAACCCTGATCTTCTGGGGACGCGGCGATCGCATCGAGCCTCCGCCGGAGAGGCGTCAACTCCGCCGAATACCGCGCGTCCTCGGTTCGTCGTTCCGCCTGGTTTGGGAGGCGGCGCCTGGCCGCTTTCTAGCGAGCCTCGCGCCTCAAATCGTGAGCGCGATCGCAACGGGAGCGCAGCTCGTCATCACACGAGACCTGATCACCGCGGTCCTCGCCACCAGCAGTGGGGGCGATCTCGGGCGGGTCACCACGCTGCTCGCCGAGATGATCGGACTGAGCGTGATCTCGAGCGCGGCCGGCCTGGTCCAAAACCAGCAGCAGTCGATGCTCTCGGCGATCGTCGAGCGGCACACGAACTCCGTTCTGATCGATCGGATCATCGCCATCGATCTGAAACGCTTCGAGACACCGGAGTTTCAGGACCTTCTCCGCCGGGCGATGAACGCGATGAGCCGGATGATCGGAGTCACCAGTTCGGCGATCGGACTCGCGCGCAGCCTGTTCCTCATCGTCGGCGTTGGTGCGGCCCTCTACATCCTGCAGCCGATCCTCCTCGTGCTCGCGATCGTCGGTTTCGTGCCGATGTGGCTGGCAAGCGCCGCGGGCAGCCGGCAGACGTACCGCTTTTGGCGATCGATGACGCCGAACGAGCGCATGCGGAACTACATCTTTGGTCTCTTCACGAGCCGCGAGTACGCGAAGGAGCTGCGCGCATTTGCCCTGGCTCCGTACATGCGAGCGCTCTACGAGCGACTGTCCAACGAACGCTTGAAGGAGCTCGCCGCGAACCTCCGCACGCGCGCCCGCTATCAGATCCTGGGCACCGGCGCGTCATCGCTCGTGACGGCTCTCACGTACGGAGCGCTCGCCTACCTTGTGATCGAGCACCGCATCGGCGTGGCGGAGGCGGGCGCGGCCGTCGCGGCGAGCCAGCAGCTCGGGAATCAGCTCGCCGGCGTCGTCAACAACATGACGCAGCTCTACGAGGCGAGCCTCTTCCTCGAGGACTGGGAGGAGTTCAGCTCGCTCGCGGCTGCTCGCGCGCCGGCGCCCGCCGAGGCCACGGCGCCGTTCGATCGCATCGAGCTCAACCACGTGTCGTTCCGTTATCCGCCGTCCGCGTCGAAGGACGGGGGCCCGGCCCTGCCAGAACGCCTCGCGCTCGACGATGTCTCACTCCAGATCCGCGCCGGCGAGGTCGTCGCGCTGGTGGGTGAGAACGGGTCCGGAAAGACCACACTCGCGAAGGTCCTATCCGGTCTCTATCGGCCCGACTCGGGGCGGATGCTGTGGGATGGCGAAGACGTGACCGGGCACGATCAGAGCTGGATCTACGAGCGCGTCGCCGTGCTCTTCCAGGATTTCGCGCGCTTCATGCTCACGGTCCGCGAGAACATCGGTCTCGGGCGCGTGGAGCGGCTCGAAGATCTTGAGTCGATCGTCCGCTCCGCGGAGCGCGCCGGCGCCGATTCATTCGTCAACGGTTGGCCGAACCGGTACGACACGATCCTCGGCCCGTATTTCATGGGTGGGAAGGATGTGTCGATCGGTCAGTGGCAGCGCATCGCGCTCGCGCGCGCGTTCTTCCGAGACGCACCGCTCGTCATCCTCGACGAGCCAACCGCGGCGCTCGACGCGCGTGCCGAGCACGATCTCTTCACGAGGATGCGTGACCTCTTCAGTGGTCGGTCGGTGCTCCTCATCTCGCACCGCTTCTCGAGCGTCCGCTCGGCGGATCGGATCTACGTGCTGCACGAGGGCCGGGTCGTCGAGAGCGGCACGCACGACGAGCTCATGCACCTCGGCGGCCGGTACGCGGAGCTCTTCACCATGCAGGCGTCCGCCTATCTCGCTCCCACCAGAGAGCGAGTGGCTCGCTAGCGCGAGACTGCACGAGGAGGCGAGCATGGGCTCGCATCTAGATGTGCGGCGCATCGGACGCTACAGTCGGAACGAATGAGGAAGGGCGCAGCACACACGCATTCGGTTGCGCTCCTAGCGGTCCTGGTATTGCTCGCGGCCTGCAGCAGTCCCGCTGCCACGCCGGGCGCGTCGCCGCAAGCGCCGACGGCCGCGGCGGTGCCCACCGTCGAGCCGACGCTGGCGCCGGATGCTCCTTGCAGGAACTGCTGGCCGCTGACCGGTCAGCCGCTGAAGCTCGGTGCCGCCGAGAGGCGGGCGCTCCTTGTCAAGATCGACAATGTGCCGCTCGCGCGTCCCCATTACGGGCTCACGCAAGCCGATGTGGTCTTCGAGATCCTGGTCGAGGGCTTCGCGACACGTCTTGCCGTTGTCTTCCACTCGCAGGATCCCCAGACGATCGGCAATATCCGCAGCGCCCGGCTCGCCGACCGGTCGCTCACGCCGATGGTCCGTGGCGCTCTCGTGTACTCGGGCACGTCCGCGTACGAAATGCCGCTCATCCAGGGTGATGCGGCGAACGGCAAGTACGTCGACCTCTCGGCCGACTACACCAGCGGCTATTACCGCGTCACGTTCCGACCTGGTCCGTACAACATGTTCACGAGCGCGGCCGCGATGCGTCAGGCGATCGCGGCGCACGGCGCCGACACGCCGCAGCAGATCCCGGCGTGGGGCTTCCTCGCCGCGACCGACCATGCGGCCACGATCGCGGGCATGGCCGGCGCGGTCGCGGCGACAGAGCTCACCATCCCGTACCGCGAGGACATCTCGCTCGTGAAGTACCAGTACGACCCACAGACGAAGACGTACGCCCGTTTCCAGAACAACGCGGGCAAGGCCGTGCGCGACGTCGATGCCGTCAACAACCAGCCGATCGCCGCGGCGAATGTCGCGATCATCCACACGGAGATCTGGGAGGTCCCGCAGATCGTCGACGCCGCTGGGTCGCACGCGCACGACATGCGCCTCACCGGGACCGGCGCTGCGACGATCTTCCGCGACGGCCTCCGTCAGGAAGCGACCTGGTCTCGCGCGACCGACGCCGACGCATTCGTCTTCAAGAACGCCGCTGGCGAGAGGATCCTCCTCGATCAAGGGCAGACGTGGGTCCACGTCGTTCCCAACGACTGGGAGATCCCGAGCAGCTAGACGCCGCGCTACTTGTGCGACTCCGCGACGTACCAGATCGACGACGCCAGACCCGGGAACGCTCGCCGCATCGTGAAGCTGATCGTCGGACCGCCGCACGCCATCGTTCCAGTCGCGGAGGTCTCCTGCGTCGTGATCGTAGGCTCACACGACGCGGCGAGGAAATAGCGGGCGGCGCCGCGGGCGGTGAGGAGTTCCGTGCTCTGGCCCGCGAGCGTGTCGAGCTGAAGCCGTAGCAACAGGTCCGCATTGACATTGGCCGTCCCACCTAGCCCCTGCGCACGCAGCTCTGGGAGCACGGCATCGACGATGAACAGCGCGTCGACCGGCACTCCGCTCGCGCTCGTGCCGCTCGCCGCAAAGACCCAGACCGGGATGAGCAATTGGCCGCTGTGAGTGAGGGCCCCGCCGGTGAACCCGACATATGAACTGCCGAGGTATGCCTCGACGAACCTAAGCGTGAGCGGCTCGCCGGTCGGGTTCGAGAGAAAGTGAAGATAGCGACCGGGAGATGCAAGGAGCTCGGAGCGGGCCTGGCCGAAAGTCGTGATGCGGTAGATCTCGCCTCGGGTGATCTCGCCGGCGGGCCGATGGATGATCTGCGCCGGCCGTCCCTTCGACGTCAGCAGGGCCATGTGATCAGAGCCGTAGATCCACGGACCGCGCTGAC